>ENA-ORCT01000053-ORCT01000053.1-marine-metagenome-genome-assembly--contig:-NODE-53-length-158640-cov-11.360563_pt1 | contig 158640 bp, 131 predicted proteins | sample MGYA00248632_ERZ508511 | MGnify/ENA primary metagenome ERZ508511 (study PRJEB26182, sample SAMN06268839) | marine metagenome | isolation source: Tt an P1-techrep anaerobic enrichment on pine from...
GGAAAGGGAGGGGCGGCCCGGAGCCGCCTCCCTTACCCCCTTTCCTTAAATGGTTCTTGAAACAGGTGTGGTGAACAGGACTTACATTGTCGGCTGGAGACCGCTGAAATTTCCCGAGTGGGCGAAACCAACAAACGAGGAAACTACAACCGTTGGAGTTTGCGCGTCAGCGCACCCGAAATTCCCTTCCGTCAGCTTGATTCCATCTGAATATGCATAGTATGTAAAAGCTCATCCCCTAATGGACTCCAAAGGAACGCGCATGGACAACTTCGACTCCTCAGCCTATCTCAAGCGACTGAACCTGTCTGCCCCTGTCGAGCCTACGGTAGAAGGCCTGCGTACCCTACAGAAGGCGCAGTTCCTTACCATCCCCTTCGAGAACTTCGACATCCTCCTGGGCCGGGGCATCGATCTCGACCCGGAGCACCAGTTCGACAAACTCGTGCATCGTCCCCGGGGCGGCTATTGCTTCGAACTCAGCGGCCTGTTCCTCCGGGCGCTGCAAACCTTCGGTTTCAAGGCTCGCGCACTGCTGGCCCGGGTCCACCTGGCAGGGAAGCCGTCCGGGCGCGGGCACCAGCTCTCGCTTGTCCTAGTGGAAGGACGACGGTGGGTCGTCGATGTGGCCTTCGGGAAAGACAATCCGCGCGGCCCCGTGCCGCTGGAACTGGATACCGTCCAGGAATTCAATGGGGTGCAATACCGTTTGGCCGACGGGGGGCGCTGCGGGACCATGCTCCAGAAGCGCGGGGATGATGATTGGCGGAATCTGTACAGTTTTGACATGGAGTACGTCTTCCCGGCTGACATCGACTACGGCAACCACTATACATCCACCAGTCCCCATACTTTTTTCACCCGGGATCGCGTGGCCATAAAGCCGCTGGAGGACGGCATTGTCACCCTCCATAACTACCGGCTGACGGTGACCAGAAACGGGCAGAAGATGAGCGAAGAGCTTCCTGAAGGACAGAGATATCTGGACGCTCTGAAAATTCATTTCGGCATTGAACTGGACGCACCCTGCGAGGCCTTGAAGCCCATCGCGCAGAAGGGTTGATCGCTTCGGCAAGCTTCGCTAGCGGCCCGTTATGACTTGATCAATGATCCGGTCGATCTCGCCGCTTTCCTTCATTTCGGTGAGCACCCTGGAGATGGCCGGGGCCAGTGCGGCATTCTTTTTGTGCAGATAGTGATAGAGCTTTTTCCGGACCAGCGGGGGCTCGCATGCCCGGATGCCCACTTCACCGTTTTCCTGAAGGACTTTTTCCATGGTGTAGCGGTCCATGATGATGACGTCGAGGCGCTTGTTCTCAAGGAGTTCAAGCAGCTTGGGTATGCTGGTCGCTCTCACGGCATTCAGTTCGTATTGTTTGATCACCTCATGGGCGTAGACGATGCCGAGCAGGGCGCCGACCCTGTAGTGACGGAGGATGTTCGGGTCCTCCATGCTGATCGGTTCCCCGCGCACATACGCTCTGCCTTCCAGGAAGAACATGTGCGGCTCCACGCGCACCAGATTCTTGTGGGTTTCGCCCACCGAATAGATGCGCTCCGCCGCGCCGTCGGTTGTTCCAGCGTTGGCCTCGGACAATGCCCGGGCTGCGGGAAAGGGGAGAAATTGCGCTTTGATGCCCAGCTTTGCGTAGGCTTTTTCGAGGATGGCCTGGGCGACCTTCCCGTTCATGTAGTTTTCGATCATCGAAAAGGTGAACGTCCGCCGCTCCTCGGCCCGGACAGGCGAAACGAACACGACAGTTGCGCAGGCCGCCAGCAGGGGGATAATTGCCAGACAGCTTCGCAGAATTGTTCTTCCTTTGTCATTCATGATGTGACGGCCTTCGTTTTTTTTCGTCTTATGGGAGTGTGCGCGCAGCAGGAGCATTCCCGTCGTTTCCCCCAGTCACTTTGTCGATGATCCTGTCAATCTCGCCGTCTTCCTTCATTTGGGCGAGAACCCGGGAAATGGCCGGAACCAGATCGGCGTGCTTCTCGTGCAGATAGTGGTAGAGAGCCTCGCTGGCCAGTGGCGGGTCGCAAGGATGGATGCCGGTCAGTTCGTGTTGCCGAACATAGATGGCGGCATGGACCTGGTCTACGAGAATGGCGTCGAGACGCTTTTCCGTAAGCAGTTGAAAGAGCTGCTCGTATGTTTGCGTTTGTACAGCCGTGAGCCCGTGTTTCGTGATGAACTTCTGGATATAGACGATGCCGTGCCTGCAGCCGACACGACAGGGCTTGAGATCTTTCGCGTTCCTGACCGTGATGGAATCGTCCCGGACATACGCCACGGCCTGGACGATATAGAGCGGAGGCTGGACCCGGAGCAGACTTTTGTAGCTTTCTCCGATGGCGTAGATACGTTGGCTGGAACCGTCGGTGATCCCGCAGACGGCGTCGATCAGGGCGCGGGCCGCGGGGAGTTCCTTGAAGGTGACTGTAATGCCGAGTTTGGCATAGGCCTGCTTGAGGATGGCATCGATAACGATACTGTGTATGGAGTCATGGACTTTGGAAAAGGTCAGGGAATCCGGCTTTTCGGCCCGAACGGGCAAAACGAGCACCATGATTGCGTAAATAGTCAGCAGGAGGACAGTTGCCGGGCAACCCCTCGGTCTCTTTTTTTCTTTGTTCCCTGTGATGGTGCGCTGCGTCATCATTCCCCCTTGCCCCTAGAAGGCGTGCGTATCGGTGGCGCGTTGCCGTTCTTTCCTTCGAGTACCTCGTTGACGATCCTGTCGATTTCACCGCTTTGCTTCATCTCGGCAATGATTTTGGATATGGCCGGGACCAGATCGGCGTGTTTTTCGTTCAGGTAATGATAGAGAGGCTCGCTGACCAGCGACCGGCTTGCGGGGCGGATGCCCGTCGGGCCGTGCTGTTTGAGGTAAAGCGCACCGTGAACCTGGTCGACCAGGATGAAGTCCAGCCGATTGCCTTCAAGCATTCTGAACAGTTGTTCATACGTCTGCACCTGCGTTGTCGAGATGCCGTGTTTTTTGACGAACAGTTGGACATAGACAATGCCGTGCCGGGAGCCAATACGATATCGCCTGAGATTCGTCGGGTTGTTTATAAAAATGGAGTCTCCATGGCCATATGCGACGGTATGGACGGAGTAGAGCGATGGCTGAACCCTGCGCAGGGTTTTGTATATTTCGCCGATGGCGTAGACCCGATGGCAGGAGCCATCGGTTATCCCGTTGACGGAGTCGATCAGGGCGCGACTCGCGGGGAGTGCCTTGAAGGAGACTGTAATGCCGAGTTTGGCGTAGGCCTGTTCGAGAATGGCCGAGGTGACGTCGCTGTGAATGGAGTCATCCATTTTGGAAAAGGTCAAGGAATTGCGCTCCACGGCCCGGACTGGCGAAACGAGCACGGCAATGAGTAGAACCGGAACAACCAGGTCCCATACGATACCGGTGAGCCTCATCCTGTTGTCTCCTTTACTGGATGTAGTGTAGGCCAAGGAAACGACGTGGGAAATGATAACCCGCCATGAACTGGTGTTGGCGCCGTCTTGTGAATGCCGGCTTGTTTCGAACCGTTTTGCCGCCATGCGAAATGGGCTTCCCGTCGTATTCTATCCGGCCTTGGCGGAAGGATTTCTTGTTTTCGCAACCGAACATTTTTTCTGAATAACCACTTTTTTTCAGGGGAGAGGCGCATTATTTGGTGTTCGCTTGTCGACATTTCTCTTGCTTTCCACTAACTTTGACCAACAAACCGAAAACCTGAACCTGAGGGACGTTCGTATGAAGAAACTGATTAATGCAGTGGAAGACGTGGTCAAGGAACAGCTTGAAGGTATGGCGCTTGCCCACCCCGAACTCAAAGTGAATTACGAACCCTACTACATGTGCAGGGCCGACGCCCCGGTCAAGGGCAAGGTGGCCGTCATTTCCGGCGGCGGCTCGGGCCACGAGCCCATGCATGGCGGTTTTGTGGGCAAGGGGATGCTCGACGGCGCGTGTCCCGGCGAGGTCTTCACCTCCCCGACCCCGGACCAGATGTACGAGTGCGCCAAGGCCGTGGACAGCGGCGCCGGCGTTCTGTTCATCGTCAAGAACTACACCGGAGACGTCATGAATTTTGAGGCCGCCGCCGAGTTGGTGGCCGGTGAAGGCGTGAAGGTTCAGAACATTCTCATCGACGACGACGTGGCCGTGAAGGACAGCCTCTACACCGCAGGACGTCGAGGCGTGGGAACCACCGTGCTGGCCGAGAAGGTCGTGGGCGCAGCCGCGGAAGAGGGGTATGACCTGGAGCAGTGCGCGGACCTGTGCCGCAAGGTGAACCAGTACGGCCGTTCCTTCGGCGTGGCCCTGACCTCCTGCACGGTTCCGGCCGCAGGCAAGCCCACCTTCGAACTGGGAGAGGACGAAGTGGAAATGGGCATCGGCATCCATGGCGAGCCCGGCACCCACCGCATGCCCATCAAGTCCGTGGATGAGATGACGCAGTATGCCGCCGAGCAGATCATCGACGACCCGGCCTATTCCCGCACCGTGCGCGAGTGGGACGGCGAACAGTGGGCGGACAAGGAACTGACCGACGAGCCGTTCGCCAAGGGCGACAAGGTCATCGCCTTCGTCAACAGCATGGGCGGCACCCCGGTTTCCGAGTTGTACGCCGTGTACAGGAAGCTGGACGAAGTATGCAGGGCCAAGGGCCTGACCATTGTCCGCAACCTCGTCGGCCCCTACATCACTTCCCTGGAGATGCAGGGTTTCTCCATCACGCTGCTCAAGGCGGATGATGAGATCCTCAAATTATGGGACGCCCCGGCCTCTACCCCCGGCTTTGTCCGCTAGGCGGCCGGGACCGGATTGCAAAACACGCACGGGCGCGGGATGTATTTCCCGCGCCTGTGTCCCCTTTTTCTGAATGGTTGGCGCAGCGCAAAGCCTATGGTCATCATCGCGCAAAAGACGATGAAACATCCCGCAACGGGTCAACCTCCCAAGGAGCATTACAGTGTCCATGAACAAAGCCCAACTCGTCACCTGGCTCGGCAAACTCAATGACGTTTACGCCGAAAAAAAAGAATACCTGACCGAACTTGACGCAGCCATCGGCGACGCCGACCACGGCATCAACATGAACCGGGGCTTCGGCAAGGTCATGGAAAAGCTGCCCACCGTGGAGGACAAGGATATCGGCACCATCCTCAAGACCGTGGGCATGACCCTCATGTCCAGCGTCGGCGGTGCGAGCGGCCCGCTTTACGGCACCTTCTGGATGAAGGGCGGCATGTTGCTGGCAGGCAAGGACGAGCTGGCCGCGGATGATTTCGTCCAGTTCATCGAGGCCGGTGTGGGCGGCATCCTCCAGCGCGGCAGACCCGAGCTGGGCGACAAGACCATGTACGACCTTTGGGCTCCGGTGCTGGAAGCCATGAAGGATGAGGCCGGAAACGCCTCCGAGGTGATCGCCGTAGTGGACGCGGCGCTCCCCGTGGCCGAAAAAGCCCTGGCCGACACCATCCCCCTGCAGGCCAAAAAAGGCCGGGCCAGCTATCTGGGCGAACGCAGCATCGGGCACCAGGACCCGGGCGCGACTTCGTCCTACTACATGATCGAGACCCTCAGGGATGTTCTTGCCGGATAATGAATGATTAGAATGCGCTCCGGAGGAAGGCTTCCGGGGCGCTTTGCTTTTGAACTGTTTTTTGGAGCGACCATAGAATGATAGGACTCGTAATTGTTTCCCACAGCCAGACCCTGGCCGAGGGAGTGATGGAATTGGCCGGGCAGATGACCCAGGGCAAGGTGGTCATGGAGGCTGCGGGCGGCATCGACGACCCGGACAATCCCATCGGTACGGACCCCATGAAGGTTATGGCGGCCATCGAAAGCGTGGTCGCGTCCGCCGAAGACGGCGTGCTGGTGATCATGGACCTGGGCAGTGCGCTCATGAGCGCCGAAACGGCCCTGGACTTCCTGCCCGATGAAGTCAGGGAAAAAGTCATGCTCTGTTCCGCGCCTGTCGTGGAAGGGACCATGGCCGCCGCCGTACAGGCCTCCGTGGGGGCTTCCCTCGCCGAGGCTGCCGCCGAGGCCGGTTCGGCCCTGAACGTCAAGATCCAGCAGCTTGCGCCCGTCACCGGCGAGACCGTATCCGGCGTTCCCACAACCCAGGCGGAAGAGGTCGGCGGGGAATCATTGAGTGCCGAGTTCCTGATCGTCAACAAGCTGGGGCTGCATGCCCGCCCCGCGGCCAATCTCGTGGCCACGGCGGGAAAGTACGAGAGCAGCGTCCGGATTCGCCGCAACGGGGATAGCGCTTCCGCCAAGAGCATCAACCAAGTGGCCCTGCTGGCCGTGCAAAACGGGGAAACCATCAGCGTGACCGTGAGCGGTCCGGACGCCGCCGAAGCCCTGGACGCCATCACCGCGCTTCATGCGGACAACTTCGGCGAACGGGACGAGGACGTGGTGGCCGCGCAGGAGGCGGCCAAGCCTGCGAAGTCGGCCGTCGACGGCGTCATTGCCGGGGCTCCCGGCTCGGGGGGCTATGCCGTGGGACCAGCCCATGTGCATCAGGCCCGGCTGCCGGAGGTGGAGCGTACGGAAATCCTTGATCCCACCCGGGAGGTCGAGCGGCTGGATCGGGCCATTGCCGATGCCTTATCGGACATCCAGGCCCTGCGGCGTGAAACCGAACAGAGTTCCGGCAAGGCCAACGCGGCCATCTTCGACGCTCATGCTTTGATTCTTCAGGATCAGGACATGCGCGACAAGGCCGCCGAAGTTATTTCCCGGGAAAAGGTCAACGCCGAGTTCGTCTGGCGGACGGTGATGGAGCGGATGGCCGCCAACTACCGGGGGCTGAATGACGCCTACATGCAGGCCCGCGCCGCCGATGTCATGGACTGTGGCGGCCGTGTGCTGCGCCTGCTGACCGGTGACGACGGCCCTGTGTTGGCGCTGGAGGCCGAATCCGTCATCGTGGCTCACGACCTCACGCCCTCGGACGTGGCCGGGCTTGACGCGGACAAGGTGCTCGGCATCGTCACCGAAATCGGCGGAGTCACCTCCCATGCGGCCATCCTGTCACGCTCCATGGGCATTCCGGCCGTTATCGGAGCGGGAGAGGCGGTTCAGCTTATCCAGGACGGCGACACCATTGCTCTGGACGGTTTTGATGGGCTGGTCTGGGCTGCACCGGATGAGGCGGCCGTGAGAGATCTGGGCGCCAAGCGGCAGGCCTGGCTGGTCAGGCGGGAAGAGGAAAAGGCCAAGGGAGCGGCTCCAGCAACCACTACGGACGGTCATGCCGTTCAGGTTTGGGGCAATATCGGTCTGCCGGCTGACGCGCCGCGCGTACGCGAATTCGGCGGCGAGGGAGTGGGCCTGTTCCGCACCGAGTTTCTGTTCCAGGATCGTGACGAGGCTCCGGGCGAAGACGAGCAGTTCCGCGCCTATGTACAGGCCGCACAGGCGTTGGGCGGCAACCCTGTCATCATCCGGACCCTGGACATCGGCGGGGACAAACCGGTGAAATATCTTTCCACAGTCCAGGAGGACAATCCGTTTCTGGGCGAGCGGGGCGTACGTTTCTGCATGGCCCGGCCCGATTTGTTCCGCATCCAGCTCCGGGCCCTGCTGCGCGCTGCCGGCCAGGAGAACATCTGGATCATGTACCCCATGATTTCGGATACGGCCGAGCTGGACGGGGTGCTGGAACTTCAGCATCGGGTGCACGGAGAACTTGCACAGGAAGGCGTGCCGGTGGCGGAAAAGGTCAAGACCGGCATCATGATCGAGGTGCCGTCCGCCGTGGCCGTGGCCGATAAATTGGCCGGGCGTTGCGACTTTTTCAGCATCGGCACCAACGACCTGACCCAGTACGTCATGGCTGCGGACCGGGGCAACGCCTCGGTGGCCGCGCTGTGCGACAACCTCAACCCGGCCGTGCTGCGCATGGTGAAGATGACCTGCGACGCGGGCAGGGCCGCCGGAATCGAGGTGGGTATGTGCGGCGAGCTGGCCGGAAACGCCAAGGCCGCGCCGTTGCTGCTGGGACTCGGGCTGGACGAACTGAGCATGAATGCTCCGGCCATTCCCGGTGTCAAGGAGGCCGTCCGGGCCGTGAGCATGGACGAATGCCGCGCCTTGGCCGAAAAGGCCCTGGCCTCGGATTCCGCCGACGCGGTCCGCGCGTTGCTCGGGTAGTGTCATGGAGGGGAGTGCCCAGGCTCCGGGAGGTTTTCAACCTTTTTCACACGGGAGGACGTCATGACGGATACCGGTAAAAGGAGACTTCCTGCGCAGGCCGTGATCGACGGGGTGCTGAAAGTGCTCGGCGAATGTTTTGAAAGTGCGGCCAAAAACGGTGCGTTTCTCGACCCCGGTCCCAACGGCCTGCTGCGACAGCTGGAACGGCAGTACGCCACCCTGGTTGAGATCATTCGCGAGAACGCCGAGTATGATGAGGATTCGGGCTGGTACACCGCCGGAGTTCTGGCACACTCGGCGTATCACCTCGGCGCCTTGCGGGTAAAGGTGGATGAACTGAGAAAATAGCGCGGCGCCCCTCCCTTGCCGAAGCAATACGGCCTGGGCGTCCCCGGGCCGTCGCATTGTGCGGGAACGCTTGAAAAACCTTTGCATCGCGTCTGAATCGGGGGTAGTCCTCTGCCTGCATACTGCACCTATAATCATTTGTTTTTCACGTAATGGATTCAGGAGTTCCCCATGGAAAATATCATTTCCGAGCCGATTGTGGTTATGCCTGTCGAGCGCAAGGACGGCACCTGTTCGTTGCGGCTTTGTCTCAACCAGGGCGAATTGACTCCCGGCATGATGAAGCGGGTCATGGAGGTCATGGTCAAGTACGGCTTGTCCGCACTCCGGGCCACCACCGGCCAGCGCATGAACCTTGAAGGTATTCCCAAGGACCGCCTGGAAGCCGTGGTCGCCGACATCGGTGGCTCCGTGGACAAAGCGCCGCCCAGCACAGCGGTCTGCCCCGGCGCAACACTCTGCAAGTTCGGAAAGCAGGCCACCAGGGAACTTGGCGACAGGTTGCTTGCCGCCGTGAAGGAAAACGGGCCGTATCCTTTCAAGGTCAAGAGCGGTATTTCCGGCTGCGGCATGGGCTGCGGCCTCAGCTTTATTCGCGATGTAGGCCTTGTGGGCGGCGCAAAGGGCTGGGATGTCCGCTTCGGAGGCTCGGCGCGGGACAAGGCCGGTCCGGGCCTGCTGCTCGGCTCCGGGCTGGACGATGAGCAGGCGCTCCAACTCGTGGGCAAGGCGCTTGCCTTCTACCGCGAGAACGGCAAAAAGCGCGAACGCACCAGCGCCATGCTCAGGCGTTTGGGAGAAAAGGCGCTGCGTGAAGCTTTGTAGGCTTCCGGAGGCAAAAGTACTGTGAGAAGAAAGGCCGTCCGTATGGGCGGCCTTTCTGGGTGTTTCAGACGTGATGATATATTTGATTGGATTTCGTGTTTTATAACTATCTGCTATTCAATGATATTGATTGTCATAGTGCTAATGGGAACCTGAAGGGTGTCGAAGCCGACCGCAACGACGCGTCCGTATTCGGCAAGCGTCTCCACGGCATCCGCCCCGAGCAGAGGCGCGTGTGGAATTCGCGCACCGTCGATCATCTTCAATACTTTTTCCCTGGAAACCCAGTTACCCATGTTCTGCGGCGTTGACTCCGCCCACACTCTGACCCGGGATAATACATCCACGGCGTCCAACACTTCAGGTTTGAACGGGTACCAGACCCCGATGACGTTTTCCAGGTAGCGGCCTTCCGGGTCTTGTGCATAGAATCTTACCGAATTCACGCCGGGAGGAGCCGCCACCGGGACGAGGTTGCTCGTGCAGCAGGAACCCACCGTCCGTTCTCCGCGGTCGGTGATGCATTCAAGCTTGTGCTTCCAGATGCGTTTTTGCTTCTCAGGCGACAACGTTCCGAGATACTTGAACATACCAATGGCTTCCCCTGTCCCGTCGAGGTCTGCGTTTTCTGCGCCGGGATAGAGGCTGAAAGCCCCTTCATCGGCAACGAAATAGTTGGCGAAACGGGTGTGAATGAAACGTTTCATGTATGCTTCGGCTGTCTGCCTGTCACTGGCCGAGGCATCCCGCCACAGGTAGCGCGTCAGAAAGCGGAAACCCCGGTCTTTGACCAGTATCCATTCATGCAGTTCGTCGAGAGTGTCGGGGGCGGGCTCGGTAAGCTTGGCGAGAGCGGAAAGAACGAGCTGTTTGCGACGTTTGAGGGGGTAGTCGGGGCTGCGGTCGTTGCCTTCAAGGTCCACGAACAGCTTAATGACTTTTTCACTGTCCGAAAGGGAGCCTCCGTCAACCAAGGTGTTGTCGTCCCGCCGGCGCGATCCCCACAGGCCGGTGACCGGGTCCTGGTTTTCATAGAACCATTCATAAAAGGTCTGTTTCCATTCCGGGGAAAATGTGTACAGCCCGAGGCGTTCGCACTGGGCCGCCAACTCCCCGAGTTCGGCAATGCACACGAACGGTGTCTTGAATTTGGCCCCGATCCATCCCACATGCGAGCAATCCTCCAGCATGCATCGCAACGCTCCGGGCTCGGCTATCCTGTCCAGAAAGGTCAGCGGATGATCAAGCCTGAAAGCCTCGCCTGCTTCCCTGGAGAGAACTTCGATGAACTCTATCATGTTGGCGGTCGGTCCGATGAACGTGAACAGGGGAAAATTCACGTCGTCAAAGAAGGCTCCGGTTTCCGGATTTTGCAACGAACGATAAAATGCAATTTTTTCCCGTATGTCGTGAAAGACGGGTTGTTTGGCGAGACCTTGGGCGGTTGCGAGCTCGTGGTGGATTCCTTCAAGCGCGTCCCAGGCGGTCAGGAACTCTCCCTGGTCGAGATAATAGGCCGCCCCGAGCATTTTGAATTCGAATTCCGCGAGGTAATACCCTTCGGCCTTGCGCGTCTGGTTGAGCTCGAACAGTTCCTGCACTCTGGATTTGGTTTTGTAGATCGTCAGGCCTCCGGCCAGCAGCGCGAGACAGAGGATGCCTGCGATAATGGGGAGTATTCTTTTTTTGAACTTGGCTGGCTTTGGCTTGGTGGTCATGACGGTTTCGGCCTTTTAATGAAATGTATCTATATTCGCATATAGATGATCGGTCGATTTCCAACAAGGCATTTTTTGTAAAAAAAAATTCAGCTCGCCATGGATCTGGAGGGGAGCTATCGGCGCAACAAAACTTACTTTGGCGAATTTTCCTCGTTGACAAATCATGCTCCTCATTTTAGTTAGCATGGTAACGGAGTTGATCGCAGATATTCGAAAGGAGTCTCTGGATGTTTTTTCTCAAGGAACTGCCAGGTCGGGAAATACTGGAAAATTATCACCGGAAATTCCCGGAAATGAACGTGGACGCAGTGGAAGGGGCGCTCAAGCTCATGCATCGCGCCAGCATGCTCATTCGCGGGATCGACGCATTTTTTGCCGGGCATGACTTTTCACAGCTGCGCTTTTTCATCTGCATTGTCATCGACCGCGATCCCGAGGTGGAGGGCTTGACCCCCGGGGAGATCACTGAGCGCATCGGCGTTTCCAAGCCTGTCGTCACCCGCGCGCTCAAGTCATTGGAAAAGGCGGGCTACGTCTCGCTCCAAGAACATGAAACCGACAAGCGCGCCAAACTGGTGGTGCTCACCGACAGGGCGCGGCTGAAGCTGGAGGCTGTCCTGCCGGGCTATTACGCCCTGATGGATGACTTCATGTCAAAAGAGGAGGAAAGTCATGGCTAAGCTCATGTTCACTTTCAAGGTCTGGCTCTGTGTCTGGTTCATGGTTACCGGACTCAGCTTTTGCATTATACGGATGGGAACGCCCATGCCTTTGGTGTTGCGCACTTTGATTGTCACCGTCATTGTGGCCCCCTCCATGGTGTATGTGATCATCCCGTTTTTGCAGCGAAAACGGGGGTAATCTCCATTCGTACACAAAAAGGCCATCCGTTCGGATGGCCTTTTTGTGTTTTTGAAGCGGGAAGTAAAAATGGACTCAGACCGCGACCTGATCCAGGCGCTGCCCGTCGGAGGTCCGCTCCGAATCCGGCATGGGCGGAAGGATCGCGTTGAAGAGTTCTTCCAACGCCTTGGAACCTTTCATGTCCGCCATCTTTTCGGGGTCGAAGGCGTGAAGGCTGCCGTCGCTCATGAAGAATGCCCGGTCGCAGAAGCGTCGGACAAGACGCAGGTCGTGGGTGACGAACAGGTAGGCCGTGTCGTGCTTTTTGCGCAGGTCTGTCAGCAGGTCGAGGATGCGGGCCTGGATCAGCATGTCCAGGCTGCTCACCGCTTCGTCGAGAACGATGACCCGGGGGGAAGGGGCGAGGGCGCGGGCGATGCATATGCGCTGCAACTGGCCGCCGCTGAATCGGCCGGGCAGTTTGTTGGCGTCGTCCGGGGAAAGCCCTACCTGTTCCAGCAACTCGGCCACGCGGTCCTTGAGCTGCCTGCCCTTCAATTTGTCGAAGTTGCGGAGCGGCTCCGCAATGATTTCTCCGGCGGTCAGGCGCGGGTTGCTGGAGCCGATGGCGTCCTGGAAGACGACCTGGACTGCGCGCCTCAAGCCCGTGGGAAGCGTTTTTCTTCCGGTCACGTTCTGTCCCAGTATTCTTACGGTGCCGCTGTCCGGCGCTTCCAGCCCCAGCATGATGCGGCCGAGCGTGCTTTTTCCGCTGCCGCTCCTGCCCACAAGGCCGAGGCATTCTCCGGCGCGCAACGAGAGATCGACGTTGTTGAGCACGGTGAAGCGCTCCTGTTTGCGGAAGAAACCGCCGCGGCCGTATGTCTTGGTGATGTTGTCAAGCTCGATGACTGGCATGGGTGTCGCTCCCGTTAATGGTATCCGGAAAATTGGAGATGCGTTGCGATCAGGTTTTGCGTGTATTCGTGCCGCGGGTTTCTGAAGATGTCGTGCACGGTGCCGCGCTCTATGATCTTGCCGTCGTGCATGACGGCCACATCGTCGGCCAGACGGGCTATGACGCCGAGATCGTGCGTCACCAACAGCATGCCCAGCCCCCGGCGCTGTTTGAGTCCGGCCAGCAGGTCCAGCACACGGGCCTGGGCCACGGTGTCGAGGTCGGTGGTTGGCTCGTCCGCGATGAGGAACGGCGCCTCCAGGGTCAGGGCCAGAGCCACCATCACCCGCTGGAGCATGCCCCCGCTCATCTGGAACGGGTAGAGGTCCGGTACTGTCCGGGGATCGGAAAAGCCGACTTCCTCCAGGGCGTTCAGCATCCTCTCCGCGCTGTCCGAAGCGAGCATGTCATGGGCGGACAGGGTTTCCTTGAAATGGGTCCGGATGGTGAACACGGGGTCGAAGCAGCTCATGGGGTTCTGCAGGATCATGCCCACCTTGCGGCTGCGGACGTCCCGCCGGGAAGTGCTGCAGGTAAGGGGCACGCCGTCCACGGTGATGCGGCCCTGCATGGAGAGCCCCCTGGGCAGCAGATCCAGCACCGAGAGGCAGGTGAGGGATTTGCCGCTTCCGCTCGCGCCCACCAGCCCCATGACCCTTCCCTGCGTGGCTTCGAAGCTGATGCCGGAAATCAGCTCTTTCCCGGCAGCGTGTACCTGCAGGTCCCTGACCTTGAGATAGGGAGTGCCGTTCATCGGACTTCCTCCTGAACGGCCAGGGCCGGGTCAAAGGAGTCACGCAGGGCGTCGCCCAGCAAATTGAAGGCCATGACCGTGACGAAGATCATGCCGCCCGGCAGCATGATCAGGATGGGATGACTCCAGATGAACTGGCGCGCATCGCTGATCATAACGCCCCATTCGGGCAGGGGCGGGGTGACTCCGAGCCCGAGAAAGGACAGGCCCGAGACGTGCAGCATCATGTGGCCGATGTCCAGGGTGCACAGGATGAGCAGTTGGGCGACGATCGGGGGGAGAATATGACGGATCATGGTCCGCACACGCCCGGTCCCGGCCACCTTTGCCGCCAGGACGTAATCCCTGTTTTTGAGGGAAAGGACCATGCTGCGGATGATGCGTGCGTACCAGGCCCAGTGGGTCAGGGCAACGGCGATGATGACGTTGACCATGCCCGTGCCCATCACGCCGATGAGGAACATGGCCAGGATGAATGTGGGGAAGGTCAGGAACACGTCGCAGAAACGCATGAGCGTGGAGTCCACGGCTCCGCCCGCATAGCCGGAAACAGCGCCCACGGTGAATCCGAGCACCAGGACGATGCCCATGATGGCCGCCACCGAGCTGATGGATGTCCGGGTGCCGTAGACCAGCCTGGACAGCACGTCCCGGCCGAGGTGGTCGCAGCCCAGGGGATGTTCCGCGGACGGCGGTGCGAATTTGTTTTCCAGCACGACTTCGGTGGGGTCGTCGGGCGCAATGGCCGGGGCGAAGACGGCGGTGCCGCAGACGACGACGGCCATGAGCGTGGCCAGAACCAGGATGCCTTGCTTGCGGACTGTGCGGAAAAGGTCGCGCGTTTTCATCGGTTGCTGCCTCCTTCAAGGCGGATGCGGGGGTCGAGCCAGGCATAGAGGATGTCCACGCCGAGGTTCATGAGAACGAAGATGCTGGTCATGATGAGAATGAAGCACTGCATGACCGGGTAGTCCCGGTTGTAGATGGCGGAAACGGCGTAGCGGCCGACGCCGGGCCAGGAAAAGATGCTTTCGGCCACCACTGCGCCCCCGAAAAGTTCCCCCACGTGCATGCCGATGGCGGTGACCACCGGGATGAGCGAGTTGACCAGGATGTGGCGTCCGACAACCACCCGTTCGGGCAGTCCCCGGACCCGTGCGTAGAGCACGTAGCGGGCATGCATGTTGTCAAGCATGTTGCCGCGTATGAGCCGGGTGTTGATGGCCATGGACATGAGCGACATGGACAGGGCGGGCATGATCATGTGGTCGAGCCCTCCCATGCCCAGGGGAGGCAGCCAGCCCAGGTGGATGGAAAAGAGCCAGACCAGCAGGAATCCCAACCAGAAACTGGGCATGGAGACCCCGGCAAAGGCCATGGTTCGCGTGAGGTGGTCCGGCAGGCGGTCCTTTTCCAGGGCGGACCAGATGCCCATGGGCAGACTGACCGCCAGGGTCAGCAGCAGGGAGAATCCGGCCAGCTTCAGGGTGTTGGGCAGGTAGTAGAGAATTTCCTCGAGCACCGGCAGACCGGTGACGTACGAGTGTCCGAAATCCAGCACCAGGGCTTTGCCCAGCCAGCGCGCATACTGCACGGGGATGGGCAGGTCCAGCCCCAGCTCATGCCGGGCCACGGCCAGAGCCTCGTCCGTGGGAGGGATGTTCGAGAGGCGCAGGTACGACATGGCCGGGTCGCCCTGGCCGAGCCGCAGGATCAGGAAGACCACGATCGACACGGCCAGGAGCATGGGGATGAGTATGAGCAGCCGCTTGGCTATGTAGCGCAGCATCGGCTAGTCCTTGTACATGTTTTCAAAGGGGAATTCGTACTTGGTGTTGCTGAATTCCACACCCTTTAGTTCCGGCCGGTGCACGTAGATGTTGGTCATGTACGAAAGGGGCATGTATACGGCCTGCTCATGCAGGGTGGTCAGGATGTACCGGTAGAGTTCTTTCCGTTTGTTCTCGTCCACGCTGACGAGCGCTTCGCCGATCTTCCGGTCTATTTCCCCTTTCATGGGCAGGCCAAGCTGCGCCTGGTAGTCGGCGTGGGCGGGCTTGCGCATGGAACTGCAGAAGGAATGCGGGTCGTAGGGAGCTCCCCAGGTGTCGCCGAAGATCATGCCGAATTCGCCGCTTTTCTGGCGCGTGAGGAAAGAGTCCTTTTCCTCGCCCACGAGCTTCACTTTGACGCCGAGGCGTTTCAGGTCGCCTTGAATGACCTCGGCCACCGACTTCTGCAACGTGTCGTTGCCCACGAAACAGAGGAACAGATCCAGTTCCCTGCCGTCCTTGGTCCGGTATTCATGATTTTCGTCCCACTTCCACCCGGCTGCGTCGAGCAGCGCTGTCGCCTTTGCCTGATCGTACTTGAACGGGGCCAGTCCGAGATCACAGTAGGGCGTGTTCGGAGAAAACAGGGTGTCCGCCTGCGGCTCCACGTCCAGGAAGATGTGCTTGACGATGGCGGCCTTGTTGACGCCGTGGAGGATGGCCTTGCGCACGGCGAGGTCGTTGGTGGGGAAGCGCTTGCTGTTGATGGCCAGCGTGCGGGTGGCGAATGGATGGGAAATGGCTGTTTTCAGGTTTTTCATGGCAGCGTAACGCTTGAAGGTGTCCAGCCCGATCTGGCCGCTGCCGTGCCCGCCGGAACCGTATATCAGGTCGATCTCACCGGTGTCGAAGGCGACGGCCCGGCCGTCAGAATCCGGAATGACCTTGACGATGAGGCGCTTGAACAAGGGTTTGGTTCCCCAGTAGAGGTCATTGGCCTCGAACAGGTCGTATTCGCCTCTGCGGATCTCCACCAGCTTCCACGGACCTGTGCCGATGGGGGCCTTGATGGTTTTGGATGTGTCGCCGTTTTCCGGGAATCCCGAAGGGGAAAGGAAGCGCATGGGTCGGATGAGACACAGCTCCTGCAGGGTCGGGTAGTACGAATGCTTGAGGTTGAGCTGAAAGGTATGGCTGTCAATGATTTTGGTGGACTTGATCTGGGCGATGAATTCGAGCCAATCGTGGCGTTTGGAATTCTTCAGCACCGCGTCGAAGTTCATCTTCACGGCCTTGGCGTCGAACGGGGTGCCGTCCGAGAATTTGACCCCCTTGCGAAGGTGGAACGTGTAGACTTTTCCGTCCGGAGAGATTTCCCACGATTCGGCCAGCCAGGGCTGCACTTCGCCATTTTCCCCGTACCGCACGAGCGGCTCGTAGACCATGGATTGTGCGAACATCTGGTTCGGTGAATACGCATGCGGGTTCAGCGGCCCCACGTTTGCGGACCACGAGTAGCGCAACGTGTCCTTGGAGGATGCGTAAAGCATCCCGGGACATAAAATGAGGGTAAGTAGTGCAATTGTGGCAAGAACAAAGCAGTGCTGTCTGTTTTTCATGCTGGAATCTCTCGATGTGTTGAAGATAAAGAGTATGAAAACAGATTTTGTGCTACGTTAAATGCACAATTGTGTCAACCTTCAGCCTATATAAGCATGGGTTATTTATGTTTTTTATCCGACTGCAGAAATGGGAAAGTTTGACCGGACGGCGTGATACGTTATGTCAACGGCAATCGGACCGTCATGCAAAATCCGTCCTGCTCATTGGATGCCGTGATGCTGCCGCCATGCTCCTCGACGATCTTTCTGGCAAAGGCCAGGCCCAGGCCGTTGCCTTCGACTTCATCCTCATAGCCCAGTCGTTTGAAGGGCAGGAAAACGGTTTCAAGCTCTGTTTCGGAAAGGGGCGGATATGGGTTGGTCACCTTGAGGACTACGGTCTCCCCGTTGGCGCGTGCCCGCACCTGTATCGTGCTGTTTTCAGGACTGTATTTGACGGCGTTGGTCAGAATGTTATCCAAGACGATCTGCATATCCGCCGCATGGCAGCGGTACCCGGGCAGAGGGGCCAGATGTTCCGCCGTGGAGATGGACTTGCCGGTCATCAATTGCTGATTGCGGCTCATGGTCTCCTTCAACATGCTTCCCAGATCGACGACATCTTTCCGGAGCGGCGGCTCCTGCAAATCGCGCTTGGAAAGGGTGATGATTTTGTCTATGAGGGCGTCCATGTGGTCGATTTCCTCCGCCATCCTGCCGAGATGGTCTTTAACCCCCTCGGTTTTCCCGGATTCCATACGGTCCTGGATGATCTGTTGGGAAAAGCGGATGCGGGCCAGCGGGCTTCTGAGTTCATGGGAAAGGTTGGCGGTCAGCTCGCGTCCGCCCCGGATTATTTTTTCCAGGCTCTCCGCCATGTGGTTGAACGCGGACCCGAGAACCGCGAGTTCGTCCTTCCAGCGGATCTTCACCCGGGGCGAAAAATCCCCTATGGCCACCTTTTGGGCGGATTGGGTCAGTTCATTGAGCGGTCTGGTTATGCCCCGGGAACCGGGAACCAGCAGGAGCGCGGAGATGGCGGACATGAGCAGGAGCCCCCTCATGAGCCATTTTTCCTCGGGGCGCTTTTCCCAATTGTGGAGGAGGTGCACCGTCAGCGGATTGCCTGCGAACTGGATCGTGCCGGTCATGTAGACCGATATCCTGTCGTGTCTCTTGATCAGGAAAAAGGTGTCGCCGTCGTCGGTGGGAGTTTCCTTTTCCACGGTTTCCTTGCCGGTCAGGGGGATTTTTTCGGCAAAGGAACTGACGATCACGTTGCCGTTTTGGTCTGTAAGCCACGCTTCCCCCTGGAATGCCCTGGCGAAGATTCCCAGCATGGAGGTCAGGTCTTTCCTGAGGGAGGGGGTCAGGGCCGTTTCATGGGCGAGCTCCTGGCGCAGCAGTCTTTTTATGGCCACGGTCCGGTTCTCTGCGTGGCGGGCGAACGGTGGGCGGATTTTGTCGTAATGCACCAGGGCGAACATGGCCAGCATGGCCAGGAACTGGACGAGAATGAACGTGCCGAGAATTTTCAGATAGAGGCGGCTGACTTTCATATTTCCCCCACGAACATGTAGCCGGTGCCCCAGACGGTTCTGATCCGTTTGGCGTGATTCGCAAAAGGCTTGAGCTGTGTGCGCAGCTTGCTGATGTGCACGTCGATGCTCCGGTCATAGGCTGCAAAATCCTTGTCCCAGACCATGTCCATGAGTTCGTCCCTGGTCAGGGCTTCATCTTGATGGGTCATGAGGACTTTGAGGAGACGGAATTCAGTCGGGGCGAGTTCGAGTTCCTGGTTTTCAATCAACAGCGTCTGCTTGGAAACATTCAGGACAAGTCCGCCCGCGGTGATTTTCGTAGAGGGCTTTTTTCGGCCCTCGGCGGTTTCCAGACGCCGCAGCACTGCCTTGATACGGGCCAGTAGCTCGCGGGGGTTGAACGGCTTGCCCATGTAGTCGTCCGCGCCGAGTTCCAAGCCGACGATACGGTCCGTGTCCTCGCCCTTGGCGGTGAGCATGATGACCGGCGTGTCGAATTCGGAGCGGAGTTCCTGCAGTACCTCGAATCCGTCCTTGCCCGGCATCATGACGTCCAGAATGATCACGCGCGGGCTGATTCGACGAACCGTTTCCAGAGCCTCCTTTCCCGAAGAGAGCGTATGAACCTCGAATCCGTATTCTTCGAGGTATTCCACAATGAGGGTACGGAGTTTTTTGTCGTCGTCGATGAGCAGTACGGAACCGTTTGTCTTCATGATTTCTCCGGTAATCGTTTGCACGGGAAAAGGGGAGGCCGGGGGAGGATTTTAACATCCTTTAACATCTTTTATCAGGGATTCATCACTTTTACGGTTTTTTTTCATTATAACGGGCTCATCCTAATACATTGGAGAAGATACGTGAACTGCATCAAACTTGGAAAAATTCGGCACGCAACGGTCGTGGCCTGCACCGTCTTTCTTTTTCTGACGGGGTGCTCTCCGTTTAAGCCGACTCCCCGGCAGGAGCCTGTCGCTCCGTTGCCGGCTGCATACTCCCTTTATTCCGAGCAGGAAACCGACACCGGAAAATGGTGGGAAAGTTTCGGCAATGCGGAATTGAACCGCATGGTGGAGGAAGCGCTGGCCGCCAACTTCGACATACGCGTAGCCTGGGCGAACCTTCGACAGGCTGGTGCGGAAGCCACCCAGGCAAATGCGGACAAGTACCCGACCCTGGAAATGACCGGGGACTACTCTCATGCCAGAGAGTACGTAAGCAGCACCAAAAGGGAGAGCACGGGCGAGTCCCATTCCATAGGTCTCGGCGCAGGGTATGAGATCGATCTATGGGGTCGCATTCGCGCGAACGCCATGTCCGGAGAGCTCGACTACATGGCCAGCCGCGAGGACTTGAAAACCTCGGCCATGACCGTGGCCGGCGAGGTGGTCACCAAGTGGATCGAAATTCAGGTTCAGAGACGGAAAAAACGTATTGTCGCAGAACAGATCAAGGCCAACGAAACCTATCTCGAGCTCATTGAACTGCGGTTCCGGAATTCCATTTCCACGGCGCTGGATGTCTATCAGCAGCGGGAAAACCTGGCCGGAGTGGCTGCACAACTGCCACAGGTGGAGTCGGAGGAACAACTGCTGTTGAACGAGCTGGCTTTTCTGCTGGGGAAACCGGTTGGGAGCGTTACCGTCGCCGATGCCGATCTTCCGGAGCTCACCGAACTCCCCGGCCTGGGACTCCCCGCCGACCTGCTCGCCAACCGTCCTGATGTCCGTTCGGCCGGCCTGAAGCTTTCGTCCTCGGACTGGGCGGTTTCCGCCGCACGGGCCGACCGGTTGCCTTCCTTGAACCTGACCGGCACCGGGACCTATTCCGGCGGCCAGATCACCACTATTTTCGACAACTGGGCGCTCAAGCTGGCCGCCGCGGTGGTCGGTCCCATCTTTGACGGTGGCTACCGCAAGGCGGCGGTGGAAAAGGCGCGGGGCGAGGTGGATGAAAAGTTGGCCACCTATGAAAGCACCGTCTACACCGCATTCAAGGAGGTGGAGGACGCACTGACCCGGGAGAAATGGCAGAAACGGTATGTGGAAGCCAAGCAGAAGCAGCTTGATGCGGCGCGTGTCAGCCTGCGCGAGGCGCTGTCGAGATATTCCCAGGGGTTGGACACCTATCTGCCCGTTCTCAGCGCATTGCTTTCCGTCCAGGAATTGGAAGTATCCATGACCGAGTATCAAATGAATCTGCTGCTTTACAGGGTGGAACTGCATCGCGCCCTGGGCGGCAGCTGGGCGGATGACCTGGAGCAGCCGAAAAACGGGAATGAAACGGCCAAGAGCGAAAACGTCAGCAACGAGGGCTAACCATGAGCAATATATTCGGAAAAATGCGTTGTATTTTCAGTCTGAAGGTGATCGCCCCCGTGGCCATTCTCGCCTTGGCCGGCATGGGGGCATATACCATGGTCGCCACGGCTCCCAAAGCCAAGCAACTGCCCCGGACCCCGGTCCGGCCGCTGGTGGAGGCCGAGCGCCTCGCCATGGGCGACTACCATGTCTGGGTTCCGGCCATGGGCACGGTGGAAGCGGCAAAGGAAATCACTCTGGAATCGTTGGTTTCGGGAAAGGTTGCGTCTGTCAGTCCGTCTTTTGTTCCGGGCGGTTATTTCAGGAAAGGGGAGACGATTCTCGCCATCAGCCCGGAGGACTATGAACTGGCCGTGCAGGAAGTGCAGGCGGAAGTGACCGAAGCCGAATACGACCTCAAGGTGGAACAGGGCTACCAGACTGTGGCCAGCCGCGAATGGGACCTGCTCAAGAGTGCGAATGTGAGCACGGACGCCGAAGAGGAACTGGCCCTGAGAAAACCGCACCTTGCAAAGGCCAAGGCGGATCTGGCTGCGGCCCGGGCCAAACTGCGTCAGGCGAAGATCGACTTGGCGCGTACCCACATCAAGGCGTCGTTTGCGGCCATGGTCGAAGAAAAGAGTGTGGATATCGGCGCTGCCGTTTCCACGCAGGAATCGCTGGGAACCCTCGTGGGCACGGATGAGTTCTGGGTTACGGCCTCGGTGCCGGTGGACAGGTTGGGCTGGATCAATATCCCCCGCACCAGCAAGGACGAGGGGGCGCTGGTTCGTATTTCCAGCGGCAGCGGAGCAAACTCCTCCGTACGCACCGGGCGTGTGGTCCGGCTGCTGCCCGCCTTGGAAAGCGAAGGGCGCATGGCCCGCGTGGTCATTTCGGTCAAGGATCCCCTGAACCTGGCCGGGAAGCCGGGTGTCAAGCCGTTGCTTCTCGGCAGCTACGTCGCGGTCGAGATTGACGGCGGCACTCTGAAGGACGTGTTCGCCGTTCCCAGGACCGCTTATCACGACAACGGCAAGGTCTGGTTGCTGACCGAGAACAGCACCCTGGACATCCGTCAGTTGACCCCGGTCTGGCGCGACAAGGAAACCATGGTTTTCGAAAAGGGTTTCGCCACCGGAGACAGGCTCGTCACTTCCGATCTCTCAGCTCCCGTGCAAGGCATGGCCGTTTGTACGGCGAATGCGTCGGAAGTTTCTCAGACGCAGGTGGAAGGCGATACCGGGAAAGATGCTCTCGATGCGCGCGAGGAATTGAATAATGGCTAACGATACAAAGCAGAGCAACAAGGGACCCATAGCCTGGATGGCCGGCAACTCGGTTGCGGCCAACCTGATGATGGTGGTCCTGCTTGTGGGCGGCCTGATCCTCGGGTTGCAGATCAAGCAGGAGGTTTTTCCCGAGTTTTCCGAGGACACCGTGTCCGTGACGGTTTCCTATCCGGGCGCCAGCCCGGAAGAGGTTGAACAGGGAATCGTGCTTGCCGTGGAAGAGGCCGTCCGGGGGCTGGACGGCGTCAAGGAGGTAACCTCCACCGCATCCGAAGGGTCGGCGACCGTCACCATCGAAGCCTTGCAGGGAACCAATCTGTCGCAGCTTTCCCAGGATGTGAAAAGCGAGGTGGACGGAATCACTTCGTTCCCGGAAGAGGCCGAGGACCCGAAGGTTTCCGAGGTCTCCAGGACGCGCCAGGTCCTTTCCGTCATGATTTACGGCAACCAGCCCGACACCACGTTGCGGACCCTGGCCGAGCAGTTGCGCGAACAGCTGTTGACCGACCCCGGGGTGACCCAGGTCGAACTCGCCGAGGTCAGCGACCTTCAGATTTCCATTGAGGTGCCGCAGGCCAAACTGCGGGCCCACAACCTCACTCTCGAAGATGTGGCGGAGCGCCTTGAAGAGGCGTCCGTGGACGTACCCGGCGGCGGCATCAAGGCCGACTCCGGGGAGGTCCTGGTGCGCATGAAGGAGAAACGCGACTACGCCCGCGATTTCGCACGCACGCCCATCGTCACCGGCAGCGACGGCACGCAGGTGCTGCTGGAGGATATGGCGACCGTCACCGACGGTTTCGAGGACGAAGACATCATCACGACGTACAATGGATTGCCCGCCATCCGGGTGGATGTCTACCGGGTGGGCGACCAGACTCCCCTGTCGGTGGCCTCGGCGGTCCGCAAGGTGCTGGAGACCTATCGGGAGCAACTGCCCACCAATGTTTCCGCAACCGTCCTCAACGACATGTCGGAAATTTATGGCCAGCGCATGGACCTGTTGTTGCGCAACGGATACACCGGGCTCGCCATCGTGTTCGTCTTTCTGGCGCTTTTCCTGGAACCCCGCCTCGCATTCTGGGTGGCCATGGGCATTCCCATCTCCTTCCTGGGATCCTTCCTGATTCTTCCCGCATTGGGAGCCAGCCTGAACATGATAACCATGTTCGCCTTTCTCATTGCCTTGGGGATCGTGGTCGATGACGCCATCGTGGTGGGCGAGAACGTGTTCACCATGCGGCAGCAGGGCATGCCGCCGCTTGAGGCCGCCATCAAGGGGGCGCGGGAGATAGCCATGCCGGTGGTCTTCAGCGTTCTGACCAACATCGTGGCGTTCATGCCGCTTCTGTTCATTCCCGGAACAATGGGCAAGATATTCTGGTCCATTCCGGTGGTGGTCATCAGCGTCTTCGCGGTCTCGTTGCTGGAAAGCCTGTTCGTGCTGCCCGCCCACCTCGCCCACCTGAAAGAGGGCGGCCGCAGCCGGATCATGGCCTGGATCACCGGATACCAGCAGCGGGTGGCCGACGGGTTGTTGCGTTTCATCAACAACATCTACCGCCCTGTGCTCGATTGCTGCATGCAGTGGCGCTACGCTACCGTGGCCGTCGGCGTCGGGATTCTCGCCGTCACCCTCGCCTATGTGGGCAGCGGCAGGCAGGGGCTCACCATGATGCCCAAGGTGGAATCCGACTACGCCTATGCCGTGGCCGAGCTGCCGTACGGCAGCGCCGTCGCCAAGTCCGAGGCCGTGCGGGACAAGTTCCTGGCCGCCGCCAACCGGGTCATGGAGGCCAACGGAGGAGAGCGGCTCGTCAAGGGCATCAACGCGAAAATAGGCGGGGAAGGACGCGACATCTCCGGCAGCCATGTCGTCAAGATCCTGGTTTATCTCACCGAGTCCGATGTCCGTCCCATCTCCACCGGGGAGTTCGTCAAGCAGTGGCGGCGGGAAGTGGGGAGCATCCCCGGCTTGGAAACCGTTTCCTTCGCGGCGGACCAGGGAGGGCCCGGCGCAGGGGACGCCCTCGAGTTCGAGTTGAGCCACTCCGATGTGGAGACCCTGAAAGCCGCGGCGGCGGACCTGGCGCAAGCACTGTCCGCGTACCCGCTGGTCAAGGACGTTGATGACGGATTTTCGCTGGGCAAGGAACAGCTCGACTTCAAGATCACCCCAGCCGGAACCAGCCTGGGACTTACGGCCCAGGACGTGGCCAGCCAGGTGCGGGCCGCCTATTACGGCAAGGAAGTTCTCCGGCAGCAGCGGGGCCGCAACGAGGTCAAGGTCGTGGTACGGCGTCCGAAGAACGAGCGGATATCCGAGTACGACCTTGAGGAAATGACGATCATGACGCCCGACAACAAGGAAGTGCTGTTGCGGGAAGTGGTCGATATCAAGAGAGGCCGGGCTTATACCGTTATCAAGCATACGGATGGGCGCAGAGTGCTTTCGGTGACGGCGGACGTGACCCCGCGCGATCAGGCTCAGAAGATCATGAACGGCATCCTGGCCGATGTGGCGCCGAAACTGAAAGCGAGGTATCCCGGTCTGACGTGCGGCATGCAGGGGATGCAGGCGGACATGTCCGACTCCATTTCCAACCTGTTCACCGGTCTGCTCCTGGCCATGCTGGGCATCTATGCGCTGCTGGCCATTCCCTTCAAGAGCTACCTGCAGCCGCTCATCATCATGATCTGCATTCCTTTCGGGGCGGTGGGGGCCGTGCTCGGTCACATTCTCATGGGCTACAGCCTCAGCTTGATGAGCCTGCTGGGCATCGTCGCCCTGGCCGGGGTCGTGGTGAACGACTCCCTGGTGTTCATCGATTTTGCCAACGAGCAGCGTCGAAAGGGACATTGCGCCCATGATGCGGTGCTGGAGGCGGGAACGTCCAGGTTCAGGCCCATTCTGCTTACCACCCTGACCACTTTCAGCGGCCTTGCGCCCATGATCCTGGAGACCTCCATGCAGGCGCGGTTCCTGATTCCCATGGCCCTGTCCCTTGGATTCGGCATTTTGTTCGCAACGCTGATAACACTTCTCCTGGTACCGTCCCTCTATATGATACTGGAGGATGTGAAGCAGCTTTTCAGAAGAAAGGCGACACAGGATGATGCGCTTGGAACGCAGCCCACCGCGGAAAGGGGCTGACCGGCTCCGAGGGCGATCGGACGTCCGGGGAAATGTGAGAATCAGTAAACAAGTGAGAAAGTCCGCACTGTCCGATGACGGTGCGGACTTTTTACTTTGCTCAAGCCCATGGATCCGTTTTTCAGCCGATCTTCTGGGCGAACGATGAAGAAAATGTCGGGATTGGGATTTTTCCGAGGGCCGGCCTGGGTTTGGAGAAGGGTGGCCGGCCCTCGTGGGGAGTCCGACGAATCGGACATGTTGGGATTCAGGCGCTTTGGGTGGAAGGCGACTGGGTAGGTCTTTGTCTTCCCCCCAGGGGTAAAAGCGCCGTCATGGGTTTGCAGTTTGTGTTTCCTGGAATCAGTCGGAAGTATTCGGCATATTTACCGTGCCCCGATTCAATCAATTTCGGATTCCATGAAAGTTGTTTGACAGGTGAAACATACGGCCAAATCCTTCTTCGGTAGAAGTGTTTTTTTCTTTTCGTTTGCTTAAGAAACCTATGGCAATCTTTTCCGGCGTCTTGTTCCGGAAATCACTGCTTCGCATATTTGGGGGCGATCAGGCCGCACAGGATCATCAACAGTGCAGCGCCGGACAGCAACGCCATGCTGCCCTGCCAGTTCCCGGAAGCATCATGAAGATGGCCGATGGCAAAGGGGCTGATCGCGGCGATAATATACCCCATGGTTTGAACCACGGTGGATATGCTTCGATTTTCGTTCAGATCTTTGGCATAGCGCATGATCATGCTGAATATGACTGTAAAACCTCCTCCTCCGCCAATGCCGCCGAAAGCGACCCAGACGCCCCATAAACGAGGGGCCGTCCAAAGGCCCACAGCAGTTGCCGCCCATGACAGGGTTACGATCAGGAACAGGATTCTGGTGGAAAATCTTTGAGTGCCGGCCAGGAGGGGAAGGCCGAAGCACCCCAGAAGGCCCATGAACTGGAACAATGATGCGGCGACACCTGCGGTGGCGTCGGACATCTGGATGGATTGTGTGAGATACACGGGCAGCCAGGCCGTAATTCCGTAGAAGAGAAACGTATGGGCCGCAAACGCGGCAGACAGGACCCAGACCAGAGGAAGCTTCATGACGGAAGAGGCGCTGGAAGCCGTCGCCGCTTCGGTTTGCGATGACGTCGCTGCGGGCTCTTCCGGATGATTCTGAAGCTGCATGAGAATACGGTTTTCTTTGTACTCATGGAAACCCACCGCCAGCCACAGGGCAATGGCCACGAGGGCCAGAAGTGCGGGCAGGGCAAGGGCCGGCCTCCAGCCTATCGCCAGAGACAAAGGGGCTGTCAGAGCCATGGTCCCCATGGCTCCCCATGACATGCCGAAAACGTACAACCCGGTCATGGCGTTTATTCGATGGGGAAATTCACGCCCGATGACCAGCAGCCCGGCAATGTTTCCGGCCGTGAGGGCTACCCCGATGATGGCCGTTCCCGCGACGATGGCGTTGATACCACCGGCGGACCGCACGAACGTTCCGAGGGCGATGCCTGCCAGGGTGAGAAAGATGGTGGTTTCCAGGCGGATGTTCTTCATGAGAAATCCGATGAGCGGGGTCAGGAGGCCAAAACAGAGGACCGGGATGGAGGTCAGAAAACCGGCGAACCCTCCGCTGATATGGAAGATGGCCGTCAGGTCCTGGATGATGGGCGGAAGGGAGGTGATGGGAGCTCTCAAATTCAGGGACAAGGCAAAAAAAGCCAGGAGTATAAATAGCTGCTTGTTCCGTGAGTGCCGTTTCAGGGTCTTTTCCAGAGCCTGCCCTTCCATGGTCCGTAACACGCGGTCGTCAGCCGTCAGCCGGTTTGATCCATTGCTCATTTGGATTTTCTCCATAACCTGAAGCAAAATCTTAGAAAGATCTAAGATGGAAAGTGGTTGTTTCAGAATAGTGAAAAGTGTTTTTTGAATTCGTGGAGCATTGTCTGTCCCCAGCCCAGAGAAAGAGGAGAGGAGGATGTCGGGGATTCAAACATCGAAAAGGGGGGCTGTAAAGTTAAGATTGCCTTAAATTCAACAAATGCTGCCGGAGTGAGGTTCACGGAAGCGGGGGCATCAGGATACGTGTGCGCATCGTCGGACACACTCTTGTGGCGCCGTGCGGGGTACCGCACATTTTAATTTGTATCCTGGTTGGATTGTTCTGAATAACTTATTGGAAATATAAATATAATTTTCAAAAAAGCACCTTGGTATGCTTCTTGTTTCCGAGGCGAATACATTGTCCGCGGACTTTGAATTCAGCCTTCAGGAAGAAAACATGAAGAACAGTTTCAGATTGCTGGCCCTGGTGCTGGCAACCATCATTTCCTTGCCGACCGTTGGGCTGGCCGCCGCCGACCCGCACGGCCTGTCCCCATCGGCCGATATGACTTTCCTGCCGCATTTGGCGGGACTGCGGAACAAGGTTTTCAAAAACCAGCTCGGTCAGAAAAAACATTTGTCCGAAGCCATCGTCATGCGCGGCAGCGTCATCAAGGACGGCAAAGCCACGGTCCGGCCGGGCGGGTTGTTCTATATTTCGGAGACATCCCATGACGCCCGGCCGCTCATGCGGGATCCGTTTCTGGTTCTGGGCGAGCATACCTACCTGGTTGACCTGAACGTCACCAAAAAGGTCTTCAGGGATTTTAAACTCAAAAAAGGCGAACGCAAGCCTTTGGCCGATACCGGATATCGACTTTGGTTCGACTATTCCACCGACCATTTCGATGTCCCGTATGCCGAATTCGCCCTGATTTCCCCGTCCGGAGGCTGGCCCCTTGAGTTCCCCATCGCCTCGAAGTTCGCCAAGCGCCAGGAAGTGCGCAAGCTCTCCCTCAAGGAAGGAATGAATCCGCAGCTGGATAAATTCTATCTGGACAGCACCTATTACTACGGAGCCAGCAAGTATGTGGCTCGTAATGTTGATTTCAACGACGCCGAATTCGAGTCCATCGAATTTCCGGAGATCTCGGAAGCGACCTTTTCCCTGCAACGCCCCATCATTCTGGAAGTCCGTCAGGAAGACTACCGCTTTTATTGCGACAAGCGCATCTATGCCTTTCGGCGTCCGGACGGCTTCCTGGTCAGGGTTACGAACTTCACGGGCAGCCGGGTGCTGGCGGAAAAACTGATCAAACCCATCTCCGCCCAGGAATACAAGTCCCGCATGGGACAGAAGGAAAAGTACCAGCTGACCATTCCCGAAGAAGACATGCGCATCGAAATCGTCATGGATCCTTCCTGTCTCAAGGATTCCGATTTCATGCCTTGGGCCACCGGGAAGTCTCATGGCTATTCCACCGGCAACTTCTCCTTTGTCGTCTATCGCGATCTGGTGACCGTGAAGAACGGCGAGGCATGGCCCCTGGACAAGCGGTGGAACGTCGTGTTGGAACCCAACCTCAAAACCGGCATGCTTCAACGGCTGGTGATTGAAAACAACGAAACCCTCACTTTCGACAACGAGCATGATTCCTACGATGGCCCGGTCAAGTATTCCGACGTCTGGAACCGGCCCGCTTTCAAGGTGGTCGCCAACACGTTCGACGGTGATACGGTCCGCAACCTGTACGTGCGTGATTACTATGAGATGCGCACGGACAACATGGTCATGTGGCCCGAAGAAGGGCGTTACAACCTCGACTTCTTTCTGGGATCGTCCCCGGTTCTGGAACCCATCATCGAACGGAGCTTCCTGACGCGTCTGGCGGATTCCTCCTACGGAACCGTGGTGGAGGAATCTCGATTCTCCTCCTACCCCAAGGTGTTGTCCGACGCCTCCTTTTATGAGCCGGACCACACAGCTCCGTTTGTTCCCAGGCTCAGGGGACTCATGCGCAAGACCTCGCGCAATCGGAAAAAGGAAAAGCTCCTGTCCGCAGAGGCCATCGTCATCCGCGGCTCTTACGTGGACTACAGGAACAACCGCATCGTCATTCCGCCGGCGGGCCTGTGCTATACATCGCGCAACGCGCGCAACATTCGTACCCTGGCGGGTGAGTCCTTCTTCATGCTGGGCAAACGCGCCTACCTGGCCACCTTTACCTCCGGCACCTTTGTCCGCAAGAACCTGGACCTGGATTTCTGGAAGAACCAGCCCATGGGCGACGGCAATCTGATGTACTGGCAGGATGAGATGCTCGGCGTACGCAACAAGGCCCTGCGCTATACGGGCATGACCTACCTGGACGACAGACCGGTGGCCTCCCTGAGTCTCATGAAGTATTCGGGGAACCGCTGGGGCTCCCACTTCTACCTCGCCCAGGGATTCGACAAGAACGACAAGACCAAACGGTACTATATGCCCGAGGTCTTTTCCGAGGGCGGAACCTTTGTCGAACCCGAGTACGTCGGCTCCAATTACGTGAAGGTTAAGACCTTTGCCACGCCGTCCATCAGCGCCATCAGCTACACCTTCAACAAGCCCAAGGCCAAATCCATGGCTGTCGGGGAAACCGCCAGGCTCGGCAAATACACCTTGCGTTGCGACTCCATCGACACACATGCCGGGACCATCGGCCTTGTCCTGCTGAACAAGAAGGGCACTGTGGTCGAATCCAAGGTGATCGGACCGCTGGACGATGCAGCCAAGACCTTGTTGCCCCAGGATCAGCACATGGCTCGCCGCATGCAATTCAAGCTCGGTTCGGTCATGGCGGAACTGGATGTGAAGAAGCCCTTCAAGGGCTCCAAGGTTAACCTGTGGCTGTTCACCGGCATTCAGGAACTGGAGCGCGACACTCCTTTTGAGCATGATCCGCGCTTCATGGTTCGCCCGGACGTCTGCGGCCACTGCTACCAGCTCAATGAAGTGCTCCTGGACAACCCCGAAGCCATCATCCTGGACAAGGATCATCCGGTCTATGAAGGACCGAGGAACGAGAAGGGCAAGCCGCTGTTCAAGATCGTCGTCGACAGCTTCGACGGTGAAATGGTTCAGGCCTGGCACATCGAAACCGAATACAGGAAGAAGCACTACCGGACCGACAACCTGGCCTTCCGTCCGCGCAACAACATCGACGTGCTCGTGGGCGTCAACGGCACCATAGAAGGCTTCCTGCGCCTCTCCATGCTGCCCCGTCTCGCCTTCATGGACTACTGGCGCGTCGGCGGCGACGCCCCGCACGAGAAGCTGAGCGGTTCCGTCAACACCGGCGGCTCCGCACACATCCGCCGCTAACGGACCGCAAGACATAACGAGGAAAAAATGAATATCGATATTACCGCATTGGACTACGGCCAGCGCAGGAAGTCCTGGTTCAGCTCGCTTTACAGCCTCAGGGAGGTTCTGCCCGGCTTCCTGGCGATGTTCTTCATCGCGATCTTCAGCAACAATCTGGCGGGTGTGCCCAATCCGTTCACCCTCCAGAACCTGTTCGCCTGGCTCGACGGTGTCATCGGTCCGGTCAATCACCAGTCGTTTTTCCAGATCCTGAACTCCAACTTCGTCTGGAATCCGCTGCTGCTCGGTCTGATCATCGGCAACGTCTTCGGCGTGCCGGATTGCTGGAAACGCGGCCTGTCCTATATCCACATGCTCATGCCCCTCGGCATCATCATGCTGGCCCCGCATTTCATGATCGGCCACGCCTTCAAACTCGGCGTCGTCCCGATCCTGATCTGCACCGCCTTTCTGTTTCTGACCGCCACGGTCACCCTGTACGTGGCCAGGTTGTTGAAGCTCGACGACAGGCACGGCTCCATCATCGCCGGAGGTCTGGCCACCGGCGATCCGCACGCCTGCGCCATCCTCATGCCGCTCATCAAGGCCAAGGGCGGCCAGGTGGTCAACTCGGTTGCCTGCGTCATCGTTTTCGGCCTGATGGCCATGCAGCTGTTGCCCGTGCTGGGCGCGGCCGTGGGCATTCCTGCCAAATACATCGGCCTGGCCTCCGTGGTCGGCGTGGGCAACGGCGCCCAGGCCCTTTTCGCCGCCTTCGGCAACGGTTACGAGGCCGGCCGCTGGGCCACCTGGTTCGACGTGGGCCGCCATGTGATCATGCCCGCAGGTTTTCTCTATGTGTTCATCGTCATGTTCATCCGCAAACTGCGGAACCGCAGCGACGAAAGCGTACGCGCCACCCGCGGCATCGGAAGTTTTCCGGTCTGGCTCGGAGTCTTCATCTTTCTTTGGATTCTGGCCTGTCTCCACGTTTTCAAGGAACCCGCCCATCACGCCATTTTCAATATGGTCAAGTGGGACTTTTCCCTGGCGGCGGGAGCACTCGGGCTTTCCCTTTCCTTTCGTGAGATCGGAGAGCATGGGATCAAGGGATTTCTCGTCACCTGCATTGCCGGCTTCGTTCGTATCATACTGCTGCTGGCCGCCATTCTTCTGTGCCTCAAAACCGGCCTGCTTCCGGCCTAAAGGAGCCCGACAATGGAAAGACACATGCATACCACCGACGAAACCGGTTTCGACTACATGGCCAACAAGGGAAGGGAGGAACAGGACCGGGACACCCTCGGCATCATCTTTGCCCTGGCGGTCATGGCCGTCATCACCGTGGCTCAGTACATGGGCACGCTTTAGGAGAACACCATGCACGGCATTTATTACGTCATCCTGCCGCTGTTTGCGGTCCTGCTGGTCCTGCTGACCTCGGCCGCCTTGTACATGGGCGTGTTCAGGGCGCACCGCGATACGGCTTCCTTCGGCAGAAAAATATTTTCCGGAATCGCCGGCGGGGCCATCTCCTGCCTGGTCTGGTTCTTCATGTACAGCCATCAATATCTTGGCTGGTAATTCACAGGAGCAAAACAATGAAAAAGTTTCTTATCGCACTGACCCTCATGCTGACCCTGGCCCTTGCCGCAGCCCCGGTTTTTGCGGGCGACAACGACGGCAAGCTCAACCTCAACACGGCCACCGTGGCGCAGCTTGAAGCCATTGACGGCATCAGCCACGACATGGCCGAGTCCATCGTCGAGCTGCGCAAGGAAAACGAGGAATTCGTGGACATGGACGAACTGCTCGATGTGGACGGCGTCGACAATACCTTGCTCAGGAAGCTCGGCAAGTATCTGTACATCGAGCCCGCTTCGGATTGTAACTGCTAAGGGGAAGAGGCATGAATCGTCTGATGCTGAGCATTGCCGCCGCCTGTTTTCTCGTTTCGCTCATTGCGGTCACCGCCGGTGCGGAAATCTTCGGCGATTACGTGGGCTACACGGCATGCGCGGAATGCCACTCCGATATCGTCGAGGGCTGGAAAAGCACCCCCCATGCCAATGCGTTCGAGGACCTCAAGCGGCAGGGGGAGGAGAAGCAGTCCGTTCCCGGCTGTGTGCGCTGTCATGTCGTCGGCATGGACGAGGACGGCGGTTTCATCGACATGGAGCTGACTCCAGAACTCAGGGATGTGCAGTGCGAAGCCTGCCACGGGCCGGGTCGGGCCCATGTCGAGTCTCAGGATTCCAAGGATATCCTGGGCAAGCCCGGCGAAGACGCCTGCCGTGTCTGCCATACCGAAGGGCAGGACAAGAACTTTGATTATAAAGCCAAATCCCGTCTCGTTCACGGGGAAAAATAAAGGAACACCTTCATGAGACTTCGTATCATCGCCCTGGCATGCATGCTGGTTTTCTGCATGGCGGCGGCTGCATCGGCCAGCCAGCTCAGGATCAGCGAAACACAGGTCCATTTCGGCAACATGAAAGAGGGACCGGAAGCGCGGAAAACCGTCACCCTGGTCAACTCCTCCGATACTTCCGCCGTGATCGCCAACGTTTCCACCAGCTGTTCCTGCACCACCACGAAGCTGGACAAGACCACTCTGGCCCCGGGCGAGGCCGCGACCATGGTCATCACCTACCACACCTTCAAGTTCCCCGGTAAGTTCGACAAGACCGTCCATGTCTTCACCGGCGCCGACGGCAAGACCGAGGATGTCATTCACATTCTCGGCTATGTGAACCCGATGCCCATGGGCGTCATGGAAGTGACTCCGCGCAAGACCAGAGTGGAAGGCCTGGCCGCAGGCAAATCCGCTCCGGTCAGGATCATGGTCAGGAACGCCGGGGACGCCCCCATGACCGTGACCGCCGTCAAGTCGCGCAAGTTCAAGGCCACCTACTGGACCGGAAAGCTGAAGCTCGAAGCCGGGCAGTCCGCGCCGCTTGAGTTTTTCGTCACCCCGCAGAAAGCCGGCCGGTTCATGGACATCATCATGGTTTTTTCCGACGCCCGCAACGATATCGGCAAAGGCTACAAGGCCGTGCTGACGGGAGAAGCGAAATAAGCGTCTCCGGAAATGATGAACCTCCAACCTCATCTCCCTCTCCTGAAGTTCCTCCGGCGGGCATGCCGCCGGAGGAACGCTTTGCTTTCCGGGGAGCGGCAATTTGCGCAGTGGCGTTTTTCAGAACATTGAGGTAGTGCCCTCCCATGCTTCGCCGTTACAGAACCCGCCTTGCCGTTTTCCTGCTGTGTCTTTTCTCCATGACGTCAGCCTCGTTGCTGTGTTCGACGTCCGACGCCTGGAGCCGCGAGACTTACACCGTGGGCATTCGGGCGATTTCCCCTCCGTTCTCCTTTCTTGCCGTGCAGGACGGCAAGCAGGTGGTCCGCGGGTATTCCGTGGACGGATGGGTCATGATCAGCAAACTCCTGGGTGTGGATGTGCAATTCGTACCTTTCGGCGATCTGCACAAGCGCCGTCAAATGATGGATCAGGGGAAGATAGACTTCATCTCCCTCGATTCGGAAAAAGTCGCACGTGAGTTTGATTGGGAGTTCATTTCGGTGGGGTGCAGCCTGCGGCACCATCTGTATGTGAATGAAAAATGTCGGTCCGTGACCTGCATGCGGGATTTGCGCAACAAGAGGGTCGTTGCCGTTACCGGAGCGCCGTACAGTCCGGAGGTCGTTCTGGGGGATGACGTGCTGAGGGTCGCATCTCCGTTTGAAGCCCTGACCATGCTCAGCCAGGGCGTTGTGGAAGTGTTTGTGGCTCCTTCCGAGCAGGTGGCCGACTACCTCATCGACAAACACCGAATTCCGCATATCCTCAAGAAAGGTGTCATTCTCGGTGAAACTCCCATGGGGGTAATCGCCTCCAAAGCTCATCCCGAAAGGGCGGCGAAAGTTCGAAGAGCTTTCAAACGGCTGCAGGAAAGGGGTGTCGCAGCCCAGCTTCACGACAAATGGTTCGGGGCATCCTCCATATCGGACGGATTCAAACGGTATGCAAAATACATTGCCATCGCTTCCGCGATAGTCGGTTTGATCTTTATCGCCATCGTCGCCTGGAACGTCTCGCTCAAGCGACGGGTGGAACGTGTGGCCAATGATTTGCGGCGGACGGAACAACGCTACCGGGATCTCATAGAATCCTCACCGGATATGATTTTTCTGGTTAATGAAGCAGGGGATATTCTGCATGCCAACGAGAGGGCCATGACCTTTCTCAATTTCCCCGCGGCGGATGTGATCCCGAACTTGAAACACATAACCGCTTCCGATTACGTTGAGGAGATCTACGCTTTTCTGGACAAGGTGTTCAACGACGGCTGCGACAAGCATGAATTCGTCATGCAGATGGTCGGGGATCAGCCGCTGGAAGTGGAGATAGCAGGGCGCATCATCCAGGGGCGGCTGGGCAACGAGTTGCTGGCCTGTCTCTTTGCCCGCAACGTCACCGAGCGCAACCGCATGGAAGAGGAGCTCATCCAATCGGAGCGGCTCGGAATCATCGGCAAGATGGCCGCCAGCGTGGCGCATGAGGTCAATAACCCCCTCGGCATCATTCAGGCTAATGCAGAGGATCTGCTGTACGAAGGTTCACTTTCCGAAGAGGTGAAGGAGGGGTTGGAGGCCATTCAGCGCAACGCCACCCGCGCCGGAGAGATCACCACCGGTCTTCTGGAGCTGGCCTCGCCCAAGCCCATGACCGTGGAGACGCTGGACGTGGAGGACCTTATCCGGGAATCCATTTCACTGCTTGGCCCCAAGGCCAAAAACAGCGAGATTGAAGTCGACGTGCAGAGTGGCCCGCTTTTCATCCGCGGAGACAATCGGGCGCTGCAGCAGGTGCTGGTGAATTTGTTTTTCAACGCCTTGGAGAACATGGAGAACGGAGGAAAACTCGTTGTCCATTCCAATTGCGAGGGAGAAGGTGAGTACGGCACCGTGCGTATTGTGATCCGCGACCGGGGCAAGGGAATCCCCCGCGAAAACCTCCATCGCATTTTCGAGCCGTTTTTCACCTCCCGCAAGGGAGGCTTCGGACTCGGACTTTTCATCACCCGGCGCATGGTGGAACGTCATGACGGCATAATTTTCGCAGAGTCCGCACCCGGTACGGGAACCGCCATGAACGTCGAGTTCCCTGCATATACCAGGAGGGAAACATAATTCATGCCTGAAAAGATTCTTCTCGTCGACGACGAACAGGACCTGCTTTCCGTACTGAAACGTTCGCTGGGGAGGCAGGGGTATGTCGTGCATGCGGCATCATCCGGACAGGATGCCTGGCAGGCCCTGACGGAAACCGCTTATGACCTCATTGTCAGTGACCTTGCGATGGACTCCATGAATGGGTTGGAACTGCTCAAGCAGATACGGACCATCGATGCAGCCCTGCCTGTCATCATCATGACCGGCGCCGGTTCCATTGAAACTGCTGTCGAGGCCATCAAGCTCGGCGCCTATCACTACATAACCAAACCGTTCAAGACCCAGGAGCTGGCCTTGCTGGCCCGCCGGGCGATCGAACATGGGCAACTGCACCGGAAGCTCGAGACGTTCCAGGCACAGCAGGCCGCAGACGAAAACGACGCCATGGTCATCGGCAACAATGTCATGGTCCAGCAGATGATGACCACCATCGACAAGGTATCCGGCTCCGATGCCCCGATTCTCATCCAGGGGGAAACCGGCACGGGAAAATCCATGTTCGCCAAACGTATCCACAAGGCGAGCTCCCGGGCCGATAAGCCGTTTTTCACCATCGATTGTGGAGCACTGACGCAGAATTTGCTCGAAAGCGAGCTCTTCGGGCACGTCAAGGGCGCATTCACAGGCGCAGTGCGCGCCAAAAGAGGGCTCTTGGAAGAGGCGCAGGGGGGGACGATTTTCCTGGACGAAATCGGTGAGCTGAGCCCCACGACTCAGGTCAAGCTTTTGCGCGCCATACAGGAGCACGAAATCAAGCCGGTGGGCGGCAACACTCCCATATCCATTGACGTCCGCTTTCTGTCGGCGACCAGCAGAAACCTTGAGAAAGGCGTCGAATCCGGGGAATTCCGAAAGGATCTGTATTACCGCCTTGCGGTCATTCCTCTGCACCTGCCGCCCCTGCGGGAACGGCAGGACGATTTGATGCTCTTCGTGGATCATTTCATTCGCAAGTTCAGCAGCAGATACAACAAGTCCATCACGGAAATGGCTCCCAGTGCTCTCCAGGCCCTGCAGGAATCTCCCTGGAAAGGGAACATTCGCGAGTTGGAGAATGTCATTGAACGGGCCGTGCTGCTCACTGACAGTCCGACCATTGGTCTTGATTCCCTGTTCATCAGCGTCAGCGCCTTTGGTGCTGCCGAGCAGGAACTCAACCAGCCTGTTTCACTCAAGAAAGCTGTGGAGAAGGCCGAGATCAGAGCCATCCGCCAGGCATTGGCCGCAGCGGACGACAACCGTTCCAAGGCGGCGCACTTACTCGGCATTGGCCGCAGGACCCTTTACGACAAGATCGACGCATACAATTTGTAGCTTCTTGTCCTGGTTGCAGACGCAAAAAAGGCCGCTCCCCTGGGGGGGCGGCCTCTTATTGTATAGGGAAGCCGGCGTTTAATCGAAGAGCGTTCCCAGATCAAAAGTCTTCATCAGTTTCAATTCGACCCTGTAGTCATCCGAGGCAGCCTTGGTGCCTTCGTACCACCGTTTGACCGGCGCCTTGAGAATGACCCCGACGGAGGTCTTCCAGGGTTTGATCTTGTAGGCCACTTTGGGGCCGGCGTACCATTCCAGGGATGCGTCGCTTTGTCCCTCGCCGTGTTTCCGGGATTCGGCATACGTTTCAAAGGTCGACTCAACACCAATGCTCCAACTGTCGGTCAGGGCGTAAGCATATCCGAGGTTCCAGCGAAACCTGTCGCCTCTTTCGTAGTCGTGCGCTCCTTCGGTGAACATTGCATAGTTGACTTCGCTGTCAAAGCGGTTCGCACCGAGGAAGTAGGTGCCTCCGAGGCCAACCACCGCCCCCCAGGACGAGTTCCCGGCCAGGTCGGAGGAGTGCTGGCTCACGGAGCCGGTGGGGAGGACCGCCCCGAAATCCAAAGCCACGGAAAGGGGGTCTCCGGCGCGCTGGTTGAAGAGGCGCTGGTGCAGGAGAACCGTGCTGTCCCCGATGCCGTAGATGTCGCGGTTGTCAGTATTCGTTTTTTCCAGGTGGACATTGTAGATCGGGGTGGCTGTACGAATGTCCAAACCGTCCCAGATCCCGTAGCGGGTTTTGAAAACTTCGTTCAGTTTTGTTGCTTTGGTATTACCGTTGAGGCGTCGATCGTGACGCCACAGTCCGTTGCTGTTTCCGTATACCAGGTTGCCACCCACAGCGAGCTTGCCGGCCGGCATGCTCAATCCGCACGGTCCAAACGTGGCGCTAACGGGCCCCCATGCGGTTGGTGTGGAGTCGCCCGCGTAAGCGGCGGTTCCAAGGCACAGCACCATCAGCCCGGCCAGAAGCCGGATCCTCATCCAATTCATCCCTTCCTCCTGTGAGCACGGTCGGGCAGCGGGATTATCCCGCCTGGTTCATACAACAGTGTTGCGGCTTCGGTTCGTATCGGCCTGTTCGGGGCGATGTCGGAGCCGCACACCTCCTCCTTGATTCGCGGGCAAGGAGGATCAAGAATCGTTCCGGTATTGTTACGGGTTGAAATATATGAGTATCTATATGTTTTATCGCGAGGGGTGAGGGGAGGGCTGTAGTCCTGATCATCTGCTGTAGAAATTATCCCAAAAAAAAGGGAAATAGACCGTAGAGATCTATTAACAGCTCAAAATTGCGAACTATTTATGTATTTTTTTGTTTTAAGCCGCCTTCCACGCTGGGAGGAGTGTTTCTCGGCCGAGAAGGGGGCTGCACCGTAACAACCGCCAAATAGGGGAGAGGAGAATGTGATTCCGATCACAAAGTATAGTGTTTTGATATTCCATTTTTTACAGCAAAATGTGCGGTTGGCTGCATGGTCCGTGCGGAGTGACGCACAGATAGGTGGGTGTGTGGATCGCAATTCTTGGTCGACTGCCCCCGTAAAGTCTCCTCCTGTGCTGCCGCTGTGAGATGGACTGTGCGGCGGGCTGCATGGTGCGAGCGAAAGCGCGCGCACCATGGACGGAATTGTAATTTGTGTATTTCAATAATATATTGATTTTATTTATTTTTTTGTTGAAGCAGTGATGGCATGAAATTTGGTTGTTCCTCTCACGCATCATTGCAGAGTCATTATGAAATCCCTCCTCCACACGTCTATGATTGTGAGGAAAGGAACAAGTGGGACCGGATATCCGGGACGGTGTGGGCAACTCGATCAGTCCCTGGTCGGTCGGCCCCTGGGGCAAGGGGATTCCATCAATTGTGGCTGAGCGTGATGCCTGTATTGGTATATTTTTATCTGAAACAGGTAAGGAGGAAAGAGTGCGTAAACTGCAGAGATGGTACATGGCTCTTCTGCTTGGCATCCTGATGATGGGGCTGAGCGTGAGTGCATATGCGTATGAGGCCATCACCGGCCCCACCGGCGTTTTGTATTATGATCAGGCCAAGGCTTACCAGGGGTACACGCTGTTCGATCCCACAGTAGCTTCCAAAACAACCTATTTGATCGACATGCGCGGCAACATTGTCCACACGTGGAAAAGTGAATACACGGCAGGACTGCATTCCGTGCTGTTGCCCAACGGGCATTTGCTTCGTGCGGGTGCTTTGCCGAAAGAAAAGAAGCTGGGTTACTGCGGCATCGGTGGGGCGGGCGGTATCATCGAGGAATTCGACTGGAACGGTAAAAAGGTTTGGGAATACAAGCTGTTTACCAAGGGCAAGGAAATTCAGCATCATACCTTCTGCCGTCTGCCGAACGGCAACACCATGATCCTGGCTTGGGAGGCCATTTCCAAGCGGGAAGCTATCAAATTGGGCCGCGATCCCAGAACCATTCCGTCCAAGCCGGTCGTGGTAAAAGGAATTCCCCTCGACAAGTTCTGGATGGACTTTGTGCGTGAAGTGGACCCCAAGGGCAAGACAGTCTGGGAATGGCACGTCACTGATCATCTGGGCAAGGGGCCCAAGAAACTCGATTTCAACTATACGCTGCCCAAACCCATGGGGGGGGCCTACTCCAGCTTCGACTGGTCGCACTTCAACACGGTCAATTACATTCCCGAAACCGATACGGTGGTCCTGAACTCGCGCAACCTGTCCGAGTTCTATTTCATCAACCACAAGACCGGTGAAATCGAATACCGCTGGGGCAACCCATCCGCCTGGGATCCCAAGGCCAAGAAGCCAGGGTACTGGGACGACGGTTCCCAGCAGTTGTTCGGCGACCATTGCGCAACTCCGCTCAAGAACGGTCATGTTCTGATCTTCGACAACGGCTCCGAGCGTCCGCAGGCCCGCCGTTCCCGCGCCGTGGAAGTGGATCCCAAGACCGGCAAGATCGTCTGGGAATTCGAAACACGCCACACCAACAGCTTCAACTCCCATCGTCAGGGCGCAGTGCAGCGTCTGGCCAACGGCAACACACTGATCACCTCCACTCATGGCGGTCACATCTTCGAAGTCACTATGGACGGTGATGTTGCTTGGGAATTCGTCAGTCCCATTTTTGCCGGCAAAGTCAAAACCGTCGTGGGCAACAAGAACGCCTACAATACCCATCTTGACGCCATGACCAACATGGTCCACCGCGCCTACCGGTACGGCGAGGATTATCCCGCATTCTACGGCAGGACGCTGACGCCGAAGGGCTATATCGCGGGTGACGATGCGCCGCGTTTCTACCGGGATTACCATGCCGGTGCTTCTTTCAGCGCCGCTGCTCCCGTCAAGGCCGCTGCAGCGAAGGCTGCTCCAGCCAAGAAGGAAGCCGAATCCGACGATGACGGACCGGCCTTTGCGGCCTACTAGCGCGGAAGGGTGTGGCTTCGGCAGAACGTCGGAGCCCGTAAAAGAAAGACGGTCCCTTGAGGACCGGATGCGAAAAAACAAACGAACCTAGCCCGAGTCGCATCGGTTGAGCGACAAAGGAGATATAATGAAAAGACGTGAATTTATCACCGGCGCAGCCGTGGTTGCCGCGGCGGCGCTGATAAATCCCGTGAAGACGTTGGCATTTCCCTCGGTTTTTCCCCACGGGACGACAATCTACAAACCCGAGAAATGCTGGAGCGGGTACACTGTTTTCGGCACGGAAGTGGAATCCGAAGGCACCGTGCTTATCGACATGAACGGCAACGTGGTCAAGCAGTGGAAGGACATCTGCCAGGCCGAGCACCCTCCCAAGATGCTCAAGGGCGGCTACCTGGCCGGCGCCAAGCGTCCCGCACCGGACAAGAAGGGGCGCGTCTGGGGCGATCCCTCCTCCACCGACCTGGTGATCGTGGACTGGAACGACAAGGTCGTGCGCAATATCCCCCGTGCCGGCCTGCACCACGACTACCAGTTCCAGGGCAACCCCGTCGGTTACCATGTCCCGGGCATGCCGCTTGACAACTACAAGGGCAACGTCCTGGTTCTGTCCCACAAGTTCACCCACAACCAGTACATCTCGGACAAGGAACTGTACGACGATTACCTCGTCGAAGTGGACGCCGCCGGCAACGTGATCTGGGAATGGGTGGCCTCCGAACACTTCGATGAAATGGAGTTCCCCCTGGACTTCAAGAAGACCATGTACAAGTTCCCCACCTATTCCATGACCCGCACCCCGGGTCGGAAGGGAGGCGACTGGATACATGTCAACGCCGCGTCCTATCTCGGCCCGAACAAATGGTGGGACGAGGACCCGAAAAAGTATGCGGTCTTCAATCCCGAAAACATCATCATTTCCTGCCGCCAGACCAATACCAACTTCATCATTGAGAAGAAGACCGGTAAGGTCGTCTGGCAGGTCGGCCCGGAGTTCTACCGGGATTCCGTCTGGGAATTCGGCGGCAAGAAGTACAAGCGCGCCCTGTACAAGCTCGGCCAGATCATCGGTCAGCACCATACGCACATGATCCCCAAGGGGCTGCCGGGAGAAGGCAACATTCTGGTGTACGACAACGGCGGCTACGCAGGGTACGGCAAACGCAACCCCGGAGCTCCCCTGGGATGGTCCGACGCCCGGCGCGATTACTCCCGCGTCATCGAATTCGATCCGCGTACGCTCAAGGTGGTCTGGGAACACTCCGCCAAGCAGATGCACATGCGCAACAAGTACCAGTTCTACTCGGACTACGTCAGCTCGGCCCAGCGCCTGCCCAACGGCAACACGCTGATCACGAACGGCGCGGTGGGACAGTTCCAGGAAGTGACTCCGGATCACGAAGTCGTCTGGGAATACATCAGCCCCTACTACAACAAAAACGGCAACTACAACCTGGTGTACCGCGCCATGCGTGTGCCGTATGACTATGTCCCGCAGCTTGCCAAGCCCGAGGAACAGGCCGTCATCCCCCCGGAAAACACCGCGTTCCGGATTGCTGCGCAAAAGAAGTAATATCAAGTTCATACCGGAGGGGAGGATATCCCCTCCGACAACCTGGAAAAATAAGGTGATACAATGAAAAAGATCATTTCCCTGATTCTGGCCCTGCTGATTCTGTCCTTTGCCTCCGTGGCGTTTGCGGATGGCATTGTCAGCCTCAATAAGGCTTCCGTACAGGAGCTCATGAGCATCGAAGACATCGACGTTCCCGAAGATCTGGCCAAGGCCATCGTGGACTACCGCAAGGAACACGGCGTATACAAGCGGGCCGAGGACCTGCTCAAGGTTCCGGGCATGACCCAGGACTTCATGGAAGAGTTGAATCCCCAGGTGACCGACGACGGCGATGTGGTTTTCGATCCGGATGCCGAGCCTGCGCTTGCTCCCTCCAAGTGCTGATGACTCCACTCGACGCATAAGGGGGTCGTCCCAACAGGGACGGCCCCTTTTTTCGTGTGTCCCTGGTCCTCAAAAAAAAAAACAGCTTCCGTTCCGCACTGGTTCGAAGGTTCAACCTGGTCGGACAATGGCGGTATGTGGCTCATCCGGAGAGGGGAAAGGAGCTCCCTTGTGCTCGGGCGCTCCCCGCTCAAGCTCCGCACGAACCTGATCCAGGTCAATGATGCGGGGTGGGACCAGGGTGAATCCTGCTGGGTCACACCAGTTGTGAAGATCTGCGAACTCGCTGTCGTAACGGACTTCGTCCAGGATGAAGTAGTCGCGCTCACCCATGATGCGGTCCCACTGATGCACCATGAAGGACAGCTTGGACGGATCAAAGGTCCTGACGTTTTCCCAGACCCAGGAAAAACTGCAGATTTCATTGTCGAAACCGAGTACGCAGAGATATTTTGCCTTGCTGTCCAGGAACATTCTTCTTCTTATGCGCAGAGGGTAAGCGGTTATCAAGCTCTGATCGAAAGGGGCCGGCTCCTTGTCCAGAGTCACTTTGATGCTGCAGAAGTTGTCGATACGCATTCCCCAGGTTGCGGTCTTACCCTTGCGCCACCAGTTCAGCGCCTTCATGGAATAGACTTCAGCGCCATGTTCTTCGATGAGCCGGACGGTTCTCGCCGATATGGGGTGCAACGCCAGGTCGCAGGAGTAACCGTGTACGGAAAAAGTGAGTTCCATGTTTCAATCTCCCGGTTTGTGAGTTCTACAGATGCTGAACAAGTGCATATGTTGTGCCTGGAAACAGTTTTGCTTATATTTTATCTAGTTGAATTTATTGAATTAAAACTGGCAATTTCTTTTTTTGAAGGACCGATGGCATTTTGCAAGATGCCATTCTTCATTTTTGGGTGGGCATGTTTGGTTTTGAAGTCGGCGCAGCCGCTCAAGAGGAGAAGGGTACGGCTGCGCCGACCGGAGGGATTCAATCCCCTCCTGGGGGCGAGGTGAGAAGTCTACTGTATTGCGGCCATCTCTGCGGCCCGTGTTTCAACCCGCGCACTTTCTGCCTCCGTTGCCGAGGCAATATCCTCCTCCGGTTTGTCGCTGCCGGAGAGCATTTCAGCCATTCTCCGGCGCAGTTCTTCGGAAAGCGCTACCAAGGCAACGACGGCTTCATGCGCATGTAAGACGCCATCGGTAAAGGATTCGGCGATTTCCCGTACCTCTTCCGTGGCCCCGGAGATCTGCTCGGAGGCTGCGCTCTGCTCCTCTGCGGCCGAGGCGATACTTTCCACATTCAGGACATTCTGTTCGACGAGGCTGATGATGCTGTCCTGGACCTCTCCCGATGATCGGGCCTGGACTGCACTATGTTCAACAACTTTGACCACTTCCCGGAAGCGTTGAATGTTCCGGGCCGATGAGTCCTGGATGGAAACAATGTGTTCCTCCACTTGTTGGGTCGCTGCCATGGTCTTTTCCGCCAGTTTACGGACTTCATCGGCCACCACTGCAAAGCCGCGCCCTGCATCTCCCGCACGGGCGGCTTCGATGGCGGCGTTGAGCGCCAACAGGTTCGTCTGGTCCGCGATCTCGTTGATGACGTCCATTACCTGGCCGATGGACTGGACCTGGAGTCCGAGATTTTCCAAGCCCTTGCCGATCCTTTCGGTCAGTCCATCCACCTCTTCGATGGATGCCACGGCATCTTTGACCAACCCGGCTCCTTCCACGGCTCGGTCCCTTGCCTCCGACGCCCTTTCCGTGGCCTGGGATGAATTTCGGGTGATATCTCCTATGACGACAGCCATTTGTTTCATGGCGATCGCCGTTTCCGTCACTCTTTCATGCTGGCTTCGGGCTCCGTCACGGATTTGTACGAGCATGGCGGCCATCTGTTCGCAGGCTGTGCCGACACGATCCGCAATTCCCTCTGCCTGGCGCCCGGTGTCGTCCATGCGTTGCCAGAGGGAGCGGACCTGGCGTTCCTGTTCCTGGGTGGCCAGCATAGCCTGATGGGCGGCTCTGGCCTGTGCCTGTGCTTCTTCCTCCTTGACCCGGACCGCTTCCAGTTGTTCACGGAGCATGCCGACCATTTGTGTCATGTCTTTGCATAAATTCCCAAATTCATGGTTGAACTTGCCTTCAGGAAGCGTGTCCAGGTTGCCATCCGCTACCTTCCTTGAATATTGTTGCAACGCCTCAAGTGGCCGGGTGACTGAGAGCAGGATCCAGACAATACATAATACAACCAGACCACATGCGGCCGCTTCGACACCGATGACGGCAAGGTCGGCGTACTTTGTCACCTGAGTGTTTTTTTGCAGGTAATGGTCGCGGATCCCCAAGATCACCGGTTCAAGGTCCTGTGTGGTTCTGGCCAGGGCTGCAGCGGCCTGTTCGGCGGATCGAAGGCTGTTCCGGTACCCGGCGAAGGCAGTTGAATAGATTTCAAGTTTCTCCTTGAAGGCGGCCTTTTCCCGGGTGCTGAACAAGGCGGACCCGGCCACTGCGGCTTTCATCTCTTTGACCAGATCGGTCATTTTCAGCAGGTACTTCTGCTCCCTTCGCAAAATGTAATTCTTCTCATGCCGCCGGATTTGCAGGAGCAGGATGGTGATCTCCGGGCTCTTCACTTCGCGGAAGATGGACTCCAGTTCCCGGGCCGACTGGATGAAACGGTTCCTCCATCCGCTGCTGTCCTTCAGCCCTATGGCAAGTTCGGACGAAGCCAGTTCCTTGAAAGTCTTGAAGTAGTCGGCGAGTAGAGCCATGGCCGTGTCGCAGCGCTTTTTCATTCCCGGGTCCGCATCCATCACGTTCCGAAAAAAAATCCGGGCCGCCTCCACATGACCTATTGTCATGTCGATGTATTGTTCCTGTTTTCTCAGTTGAAAGTTCTTTTCCTGTCTGCGGGCCTGCAACAGCTCATCATATGCGTTTCGGGTCAGGGTCATGAGTTTTGTATAATGGTCGGAAATGGTTCTGCCCGCTTTGCTCACTCCAAACACCAGCGCAAAGCACACGATACAAACAAACAACAGAAAGATAAGCTTGTTCCTCACAGACATGTGTCACTCCTCGTTGTGGGGATGCGTGTCGATTTCCGAATGCTTGTGCAACCTGTATACCAAGCAAATTGATGGAATATGTTCTTGTATTCCTGTATGTTAGTCGCGCATTGAAACGGGCAAACCTCTTTGCGGGATACTATTTTGCCTCTTACTCGGGCAGGTCTGCTCCATTGGAGCGAAACAGGCGGAGCCGTTGTCCGGGGCGAAACCGTTTGACAGGCTGGGGGAAACAAGTGCCTCAGGGGCATCGTGGTGGGGCTGCGGGCAAAGTGGCAGGATGCGTTTCGCCGCAAGCGAGGACGTTTTCGTGGAACGCATTTTGGGTATGGCGGAAAAACGAACCCGGTACGGATACCATCGGATTCGTGTGCCGTTACGGCATGACGGATGGCATATCAATGGCGGGCATAAGGACAAGTGGACAATATTTTAGTTATTCTCCGAAATATATTTCGCGCTTCGCCAGTCACATCAGTTTGATGACTTACCGCTCGTTCCTATCACACTGTAGCGGGTTGAAGGCCCTTTCCCCTGTTTGACGAGCAGGCCGCGCTTCACAAAGTCGTGAAGGTCATAGATGGCTGTTCTCGTGGGCAGATTGTCACCGACAAATTCCTGGTATTCCTTGCGTGTGACGGTTTTCCGTTGCTGAATCACAGGCCATGTCGCTTTTTGTCGTGCATTGAGGGCGGAAGGCGGGGGAGCCTCTTCGACTCTGGTTCGCTGTGGTGGATCGGAAGGGGAGTGAACGACTGGTTCTCCCTCGTCGACGGACGTATCATATTCGTTTTGCAGCTTTTCATTTTCCAGCCGTATCTCTTCCGGCTGAATCACGTCGGTTTCAGCCATGACCGCAGCCCGTGTAATGCAGTTCACCAGTTCACGGACGTTGCCGGGCCATTCGTATTTGACCAGCTTGGCGAGTGCTCCCTTGCTCAGGTCAAGGTTTTCCCGGCCGGCCAGTTGTTGTGCCTGATCCAGGTAGTATACCGATAGCAGTGGTATGTTTTCCTGATGCTCCCGCAAGGCCGGGGTGGCTATGGAGAGCACTTTCAACCTGTAATACAGGTCTTCCCGGAAGATCTTCCGTTCTATCAGAGACGGGATATCCACGTTTGTGGCCGCAATGATCCGAACATCGACTTCCACTTCCTTGTCACTTCCCAACGGTTTGATTTTTCTCGAAGCAATGGCCCTGAGCAACGACTGCTGCACCTTGGGTGAGGCCGACTGGATTTCATCGAGAAACAGCGTACCCGCATTGGCCTCCACAAAAGCGCCGTTACGATCTTCCTTTGCCTCGGAAAAAGCGCCCTTGACGTGCCCGAAGAGCGCATCCAGGAGAAGGTTTTCGTCGAGCGCTCCGCAGTTGAGGGAAATGAAGGGCATGGCTGTGCGGCTGCTATGGTTGTGAATCGCCTCCGCGACCAACTGCTTTCCGGTTCCGGTTTCGCCTGAGACGAGGACATCCACGTCGGCCTGGGCGGCCTTAAGGATGTTGACTTTCATATCCGAAATGACCGGCCCTATGCCTATGATTTCCGGAATTCTGCTCAGTTCCAGTTCCGCCAGAGCCTCCCGTTCACGCTTGAGCGGGGCCCGTTCACGCTTGTTGACGTTGAAGATCTCCTCGTCTTTGGCCTTTAATTCGACCATCTGCCGCTTCACCCGCTTGATGATGTTGTTGATGGAGCTCTGAAGTGTGTCGATGTCGAGGCCGCCGTAAGGCAGATGTATTTCTTCCATATCCTCGAGAGTGCTCATGGAATTCACGCTGCTTGCCAATGCCCTGATGGGTTTGGTGATGATTCTTCCAAATAGGAATATAAGAAATGATATCAAGAAAATGGAGGCGACTGTGACCAAAAAGGTCATGTCGCGGTTTTTGTATCCGGCAACAACAGGCAACTGGCTTCTGTCCACGAAGGCCACCCCGCCGTAAATTATGGGGGGAGCATCCGGGGCGTTTATGAACCTCACAGGAGCGTAACTGAAGAAAAACGAGTCGACGACCGAATTGCCGACGTGTTCTTCCGGGACCTTTGCCAAACCGCTCAATCCCGCTTTGATATCGGAAAAGGCTTTCCAATACCTCAGGTGATTCTCATTGGGTCTGAACGCGGCGTCGTGCCCTTTTTTCCCGAGTGTCCCCGTGAAGTTCTCCCGCGCGAGGTAGGTGGAGAACTCCTCATCTCCTTTGTCCGGTTGTTCCGACTGAAAAAGGATCCAGCCGTCCGAGTTCAGGAAATAACTGAAACGGAGTTCGTCGCTTCTCGGAAATGCCCACAGGGGGGATTCGGGAGAATTGTACCAGGAAAGGATGTTGCGAAGTTCTGCCGCCTTGATGGACAGGAATATCAGCCCTGGGGGAGAATTCCCGTCGCCGGGGAACAAGGTGTAGAATCGTATGACGTGTGAACGGGTATGGCGATTGGATGACCCGGCCCCTGCCGCCGGGTAGACGACCTCCGTGATGTCGGAGAGGAGTACCGTTCCCTGCTTGAGTTGGTTCAGCCTTTTCAACTCTTCAAAGGGATTGTGCCGCAGCGTCGTATAGTCGGAAACCGGGACTTCCGTGATGGAACCGTTCCGGCGTACGAGAAGAACAGCCTGCCCTCCCGATTCAGGAAGATAGCAGAGCTCGCAGTACGACCGGTCCCCTGAACGGAGAAGTTTTTCCAGTGTGGCACGGAGCTGTGCAGCTTGCATACTCCCTTGGGAGAGGAATAACAGATCCGTCCTGCAGTCATCCAGGTATTGTTCCATTTCCCGTGCGATCGCCAGCGTGTGCATTTTCACTGTTCGTTCCAGCGCGATCTCGATGAAATCCTCGGAAACCTTGTAGGAGGTGTATCCGGACACCATGAGCGTAAGCACAATGGGCGGAAGAAGAGCAAGAAGAAGTTTGCCTCGAATGCCCAGGCGGCGCAGAAAGAGGGGGATAAAGGAAAGAAATCGTCTTCGGGGGGGCCTGCCGTCCATATTGCTTGCCGTCATTGGAGTCACCCTCTTGCGGAGTATGAAATATAGATAAAACGTTTCTTGTCTTTTCACTGCGTTAAGACCTTCGGCCATCCGCTGTCAACCGTTTTTGGCATGCAGGTTGCTGAATATTCAATTCATGCAAGAGTGAAAATGGATATATTTTGCGTGAATTGTTAACTTATTATAATTATTTCTTTTATACAAAAGACAACTTGCAATTAAAGAGCAAAGAAATACGGCATGAATACGGAAAACATATTCAAAGGGATTCACAAACTGCTTTTTGTGTCCATGACGGTTATTCCGGCCGTACTGTTGTTGCTGAGCGCCGCCATCGGATATTACTTCTATTCCAAAACTACCGAATGGCTCGCCGTTTCCGCAATCGAGCAGGTCGCTGTCGACCACCAGAAAATGATCACCAGGTTTCTCTACGAGCGAAGGAAGGATCTCGAATCGCTGCTGGCCACGATTCCAATATCCCGGCTGAGGGAGCACGAACAATTGGCCGGGATGAAGCGGGCTTTTGGAGATGTGTTTAATGATATCGGGCTGATCGGTCCGAGCGGTATCCAGGAGGCTTATGCCGGGCAGTACGATCTCGTCGGCAAGGATTATCTTGATGCGGCATGGTTCCGGGAAGCGGGCAGACATGGATACTACATCAGCGATATGTTCTTGGGATACAGGAATATTCCTCACTTTGTCGTCGCGGTCGCCAGAAAGATCGACGGAAAGCAGTGGATTCTCCGGGGAACCATTGATTCCAGGGAGTTCGGCCGACTTGTTGAAAGTGTCAGCATCGGTGATTCCGGTGAAGCGTACATCCTGGACGGCAACGCCCGTTTTCAGACCAGGCGAAGGTCGGGGGGGGAACTTTTGGAGAAGGACACCGCTCGATATCCGCCTCAAGAGAGAAGCATCATGACCTTTCTGGATGAAGTTGCCGGAGTTTCTTACCTGGCGGCGTCCGCAGGGTTGAATGATGGGAAGTGGCGGCTCATCGTCAGGCAGAAGCGCGAGGACGCCTTCCGTTCAACGTATGTGGCGGCTTTTGTAGTCGTACTCATACTTTTACTCGGCGGGGCATTCATTGTCTGCCTGGCGTTTTTGGTCAGCCGCCGCGTGGTCGATTTGCTTAAAAGGCAAGCCGACAGCGTCTGTTCACTGGAAAACCAATTGCTGCAGGCGGCCCGTCTGGCCGAACTCGGGGAAATGTCGACGGGGTTCGCCCATGAAATAAACAATCCCCTCCAAATAATGAAAACGGATTTGGCTCTGCTGGATCTGCTCCTGAAGGATTTGAGCGGCCAGGGGCTCGACGACGGCCTGCGGGATGAAGTCATCGAGATCGCCGAACAGTTTAAAATACAGATTGAAAGATGCGCGGGCATTACCCGCGAGATACTCCGTTTCGGCAGGCAATACGGTCCGGATCTGCAATTGATGGACCTTGCCGACTACTTGCCCGGAATAGGGAAGATGGTTGAACGGAAGGCGGCAGTGAACGGCATAAATCTCCATTTTGAAATGGATGCCTTTTTGCCGGAGATCAAAGCCGACCCGGGGCAGCTGCAACAGGTCATGATAAACCTTCTGAACAACGCCATCCACGCAGTGGTGGAGAAGCACGGCCCCAGCGGAGGGGAAATCGCGGTGACGGCATCCGGAGACGCGCAGGGAAACGCGATGGTGAAGGTTGCCGACAACGGATCGGGCATCAGCCCGGAACGTCTGCAGAAGGTGTTTCTTCCCTTCTATACGACCAAGGCCCCGGGAGAGGGGACAGGAATGGGATTGTCCGTGTGTCACAGCATAATCGACTCGCTTGGCGGACAACTTCTCGTGAGCAGCCGGAAAGGAGAGGGGACGGTTTTCACCATCACCTTGCCGGGTGTCGTCGGAAGTGCTTCCTTAAAAAACTCCAGCGGTGCCAGGGAATAACCAGGGAGCCGGAAGTTAATCGGAGTTTTGCTCCAAGATGTCCTCACAGGTTCTGCGATACGCGGTCATGTGCTCGATCTCCCATAAGTAGTCAGGGTATCTGAGCAGGTAGAACGAAAGTGCTTGTGCGAAGTTTCGGCCGACAAGGCCATCGACCAGCAGTTGCGCCATGTCTTTTTCCTGTTTCAGGATCTGTTGCGAGACCAGAAAGACCTCCATCTCGTCTCCATTCATCTTGGACAACGTTTGCCGTAACGCTTCACGCGCCCGGGGCTTGTACATCATGATGTAAAGCAGATCCAGGGCATTCGCGGCCACCTCGCGCACCAGCGTCGATCCTGCGCCGGCAAGACGGATGAATTTGTCCGGGGCGGTGAGCACCTTGAACATGTTCCGAGTCGGAAACACGATTTCCATTCGGGAAAAGACGTCGAAGACCTGCTTGAGCTTTTCCGAAAAATCCCAATGTCTCATGGCGATGTTGTACTCCCGGTCCGCAAAGCCTTCGATGACCCCTGCGACGCAATCCGATGCCAGTTTGGAAATGACGGCGGCCCAGAGTTGCAGTATTTCCGGGACGCCGGTGACGCCGGAGAGCTGCAAAACCGTTGCGATTCCGGCATTGAAGGCGAAGGCGACCGGGATGGAGAAGGCACTTCTGAAAAAGTTGCCCGCGACCGCCTGCCGCGGAAGTCCCCGCACCAGATTGTGCGTCGCTATGTACACGCTGTTGGTCATGGCCATCACCGTGTACAGCAACAGCGGATTGGTGGAGGTCGTGATGTTGAACATGTTGTCCAGAAAAAGGGTTTTGCAGGCCCAGTCCAGAAGCGGCACGGAAAATCCCGTGTATAAAAGGGAGTCGGAAATTCTTCCCCAGTCGATGTAGTCGTTCCAACTCAGATAGGGGGAGCGGCGGAATCCTCCTCCTCCCAGAACCGACTGGAGAATGTTCCTGAATCCGGTGATGGCGAACCAGATGATTCCTCCGAAATACGCAAGCAACCACCAGTCCCTGGTGAGATAAAAGGTCAGGCTTGCAGGGATGAAACCGATGAGGACCTTGAGCAGGTTTTTCAGGGAACTGTTCATGCGCTCGAGATCGGGGCGGGAAAAAGGTTCCTTCCGGTCGTCGAAAAGACTCAGCCCGTTGCCTTCTTGGTTCATTCCTCCCAGGAGAACGACATTGCCGCAACCCGTATCCTGAATCCGGTAGCCGGAAATGCGCCAACGGCGACGGCTGCGACAGGCCCATCCCCGTATTCCCGGCAACCGGGCAATATGATGCAGAAGTCTTCCCCAAAAAACATCCGTATCTCGAGGGAGTGTGAATTCGATCACTTCCGTGGCCTCTCCGAAAACAGGGATGCACATATTGGGTTGACGGGTGCGAACTTCTTGTCGGGCCTTGAAGGGAAGGGTTTCCGTGACGACGAATCCCATCCCGTGCGTCCGGCTGGATCGTCCGGTGGACCCGCTGCCGATGCTCGTCTTCAGGGGAGTATGTTTGTAGTCTTCAAGCAATGTGTTGAAGTCGGACAATACAGATTGGAGACAGCGCGTTTTTTCTTTTGCTTCCAGAGTGTTCTCTGTCCGTAGCCGCTGGATGCCGGCCCGGATCATGCGTTTGAGTGCGACCGCATTGTGTTCGTTGATCGCTTTCTGCAAAAGGCAGAAAGGGCGCCGTTGTCGAACCTGCTCGTCCGTGAGCGACTTGATGTTGAACATCTCGAAGTGCGTGATGCGCCCCTTGCATGCATAAAGCAGTTCAATGGCGTCCTCCAGTCCGATGTCGGCCAGGATGAGAGTCAACTGGCTGGTGTGGCTTGCTTCCCGGAGGCGGGCTGTCAGTTCTTCGGGAGAAAGGCTGAGCAATTCCGGCCCCTGCATTTCAGGAGCTGGTTTGTCTGGGTCGTGAAGCTCCGGATTCGCTTTCGGGGCAAGATATCTTGCCACGATGGTGTCCGCATCCAGGGAGTTCAGAGATTCCACCTGCAGAGCCATGGCCGCCTTGGAGTCATAATCCGCCGTCACATAGGTTCTCCGAAGTGAGGCTACCCGTTTCCTGAAAAGCGGAAGGCCCATTTCGTGGATATGGTTGCCCAGATGGAGAATAGACGGTTGTCCGGTTTCCATGCTGCGGAGCATTTCCTGGTAATCTATGCGAGGCAGCGAGACACCGAACTCGCGGTATATGGAATCGCGGTGGACTTCGTTGAATTTGCGGGCCACGGCTTCAACATATTGCGCCCTGTAAGCCAGAACCGTTTTTCCCAGCAGCATCAGTTCCTGCACCTTTCGTTGTCGGAAAAAATCGTCTACGTCGGCGGTATCCTTTAATCCGCTTGGATTCCATACGAATTTGACGAAGTCGTCTCTGAAGCGTGCCCTGAATTCAATTCCGGCCTGCACGGTGATGCCCATGACGGCTGCGGCGGAGAACAGCTCCTTGGCCACCTCCGGCGCCAGGAATTCATAATAGACTACCGTCAGGTACCGAATGCCCTTGAGCCATGCGTCCATGATCAGGTGGGTTGCCGATTTGCGCCCTTTGCTGTTGGCGTCGTGCACCCGGTTGTCGAAGCTGATCTGGTTCCACTCCTCGGGCATTTCCAGGAGGTGATACTTTTTCAGTTGTCTCCGTAAGTAACCGTTTTTTCCTGACGCAGCCCTACGGAAGTCATGCGCCAGTTTCAGCTGCATCTGGCTGTCGCCCCTGGCGCGCACAAGTTCTTTGCCGATCTGTACCAACACGCGCGCCCTGTTGTTTCGCATGCCGCCCCTGGCGGTGGTCAGCGCTTCATCCCGCAGGGCCATGAGGGCGCTGATTCGTTCCGATGCCTGATCGGATTTGAGTGATTCAAGCAAGTGCATGATGGCGTACGCTATTCTGAGCTCCCACGTTGCGGCGAGCTCCTTGATGCCATGGGGTTTGAGGGAGGGGTCCAGGATATTTTCGAACTGTGCTCGGTTCACTCCCCGGCTCAGGAGTTCATTGAGCATTTCCAGTAATTTGAAGTCGTCCTTGTCATACTGCAGATACTGTAGTGTCACTCTGTTTCTCCGAATTTTCTGCTGGTTGCAGATTCCTGCAGTGCACCAATCATGCCTTCCTGGTGCGAATGAAAGCCGTGTCCCGGATCGAAATCGTGCTCCCCCTTTGGAAGACGTTGTTCCCGCGTTTTGAGCCGTAACAAAATGCGGCGGCCCGAGTCCCGGCAGGAATCGTTTTTTTTGCGTGTCTGCAAATCTGGCAATGGTTTCTCGCAAGTGGTTTTGCTATAAAATAGTATTTTAAATCAAGTAGTTATTGATGGCATGCCGGTTGCTATAGATGGCCTAGTGTTCAACCGAAGCAAATCAAATGAACGGTGACAAAATGGAACAACCGAAGATCTTACTTGTGGACGACGAAGAGCGTCTGCTTTCCACCACCAAAAAGCTTTTCGAGAAGATCGGCATCGAAGCTTTGACCGCCATATCCGGTAACGAGGCCCTTCGGATTTTGGAGACCAGAGAGGTGGACGTCATCTTTCTTGATATCAAGATGCCCGGCATGGACGGGATGGAGACCCTGAAAAGGATCAAAAAAAACCATCCCCTCACCGAAGTCATCATTCTTACGGGACATGCGACCATGGAAACCGCTGTGGAAGGTCTCAAGCTCGGCGCGCGGGACTACCTCATCAAGCCGGTGAGTATGAAGGATTTTCTTGAGAAGGCGGAAGAGGCCTTTGAAAAGGTCACCCGTCAAAGACGGAAGATACGCTCCGCCGCAATGGCGGAAAAGGAATCCGACAAATCGGAGAACGCCGAAATGGAAAGGAGGTTGTAATGGTTAAAATCAAGGTCCTCATGGTTGACGATGAGGAGCGCTTCCGTACCACCACTTCGAAAATACTGGCGCGCAAGGGATTCGAAACACTCCTTGCGGCAAGTGGTGAGGAAGCTCTGGAAAAAATGGACCGGAATCCGGATGTGGTCATTTTGGACGTCAAGATGGGCGGTATGGACGGGCATGCCACCCTCAAGCACATCAAGGAAAGACATCCGGAGACCCCGGTGATCATGCTCACCGGGCATGGCGATATCCCCGGGGCCAGAAAAGCATATGAAACAGGTGCGTTCGACTATCTGGCGAAGCCCTGTGATGTGGATCTTCTGGGGGCCAAGGTGCAGGACGCATACGAGTATGCAACCAAGGCCACGCGGGCCGAAAAGTTGGCCGGCGACATCATGATCCCTCTTGAAGAGTATACGAAGATTCCCATCGACAGCACGGTGCGGGACGCCATCCTCGCCCTGGAAAAGGCAATGCGCGAATTCCTGGCTACGGACCGGCTCATGGACACCGGGCATCGCTCCGTGGTGGTCACCCACCGCGACGGTGCGGTCGCGGGCCTCTTGCTTCCCTTCAATCTCATCAGCGCCATCAGGCCGGAGTACCTGTCGGCCCCGAAGCCTTCCACGGCCGACAGCCTGCAGTATTCGGCGATGTTCTGGCAGGGGCTTTTTTCTTCCCGGGTGCTTGAAATCATGGACGAGCCGGTAAGCACGTTCATGTCCGACGAGCTTCCCACAATCAGCGCGGACGCCAACCTCATGGAGGTCGCCAACACCATGGTGACCCTGCCGGCCCGCCGCATGCTGGTCCGGTCCGGCGGAACGGACACCGGGATCATCCGGGAGCAGGAACTTTTTTATGAAATAGCCAGGATTATTTCATCCAGCCGGGATGATTAATTCATCAACATGCCGAGGTTACCAATGGTTCAAGAAAAGAAGAAAGCGACCGGTTACGATAAGTATGTCAACTGGAAGCTGCTCATCATACCCATAGTGCTTTTTGCGGCTATTCTCATGCTTCCGACCCCTCAGGGGATGAAGAAGGTCGGCATGCAGTATTCGGTCGGCCCGAAGGTTGTGACGAATTACATTTCGCAACAACTGTTCGGGAAAAACAGCTCGGACGGGGATCAGTGGCAGGTTTTGACCGCACGCATAATGGAGCGGAGCATGCGGATGGGGGCGCTGACCAAGGCGCGTTTTCTCAAGCGAAATGAGAAATGGGCGAAGAAATACAAGATCCCGGTGGATACAGCCAACTTCAGGAAGGCCCGTGAATACGTCAAGGACAATGTGTCCGACGAGGCCTATCTCAAGATCATGAAGGGCGCGTTCAAACTGCGGAAAAACGATCTCTCCTATGAGGATCTTTCCGCAAAGGACAAAATAACCGCCGACAACGGGGCCTGGAAGATCAAGGTCGCCATCGCCATGGTCGTGTTCGTGGTCTTCTGTTTCATGACGGAATGCATGCCGCTGCCCGGCGTGGCCTTGAGCATCGGCCTCATCCTCGTCTTCAGCGGCGTCGTGTCCCGTAGCGAGGTGGCGGGCCTATACTGGGACGACGCGGTCTGGTTCATCATGGGGTCGCTCATGTTCGCTGCCGCCTTCGTCAAGACGGGGGTGGACAAACGCATGTGCCTGCTGATGTTCAAGAAGCTCGCGGTTCCCAACGTGCGCTGGATTACGCTGATTTTCTTCATCGTCATCAGCCCGCTGGCCGCGTTCATTTCCGATCATGCGCTGGCGGCCATGTTCCTGCCCATCGGCATGCTGCTCTATCAGAACAGCCTGACCGACGATATCCCCGAGGACAAGGAACTCGCCAAAATGCTGATGATCACCATCGCCATGGCCTGTAACATCGGCGGCCCCGGCGCACCCTCCGGAGGCGCACGCAACGTTATCATGATGACCTACCTGACCGACATGTTCGGCATGGACATCGGCTACGCCCAGTGGATCATGTACTGCTTTCCCTTCGTCATCATCATGATCCCCATCACCTGGATAACGACCAACATGATCTTCAAGCCGCGCATCCACTCCCTGGCCCCGGCCATGAAGCACCTGGAAAGCGAAATCGGCAAGATGGGTGCATGGAACAGGCCGCAGATCTGGGCCATGCTCATTTTCGTCATCATGGTCTTCGGCTGGTTCACCGAGAAGGAATTCTACAATATGGGCATCTATCCCATCCGACTCGGTATCGGCGTCATCGCCGTGGCGGGCGCAGTGGCCTATCTGCTGGCGGGCGTGGTCAACTGGCGCGACTATCAGGAAAAGGTCGACTGGGGCGTTGTCTGGCTGTATGCCGGGGCCATTATCTTCGGCCGTACCCTGGACAAGTCCGGTGCAGCGTATTGGCTGGCCCAGTCCGTCATCGATCTCCTGGCTCCGTTGGGCATGAGCCACGGCATCCCGCTGATGCTCACCTCCAACGGACTGACCGCGGTCCTGACCAACCTGATGGCCGACGGCCCCGCGGCTGCGGCGGTCGGTCCCATCACCTTGAACATGGCCAGCATCGTCCATCCGGGCACAACCTTCCTCCCGTTCATGGCCATGTCAACGGCGGTGGCATCCGCGTTCGCCTATTGCCTCATCATCGGAACGCCCCCCAACGCCATCGTCTATGCGTCCGGCTACCTGGAACCAAAGGACTACCTGCGGGTCGGCATTCCCATGTGGTTTGTCGCGAACATCGTGATCGTCATTCTCACAGCTGTTTACTGGTGCGGCATCGGTTTCAACAATCTACCGTCATTCTGACAATCCTGACTCACGCCCCGGCCGGCCGCCCAAAAGCGGCCGCCGGGCCATGAAAGGGGGAACGTTCCCATGAAAGAGGCCGGAAACAGGCAACAGAGGTTTATCAGCAAAAGCGGCGTGACCTATTTCAGCAAACAGACGGAGAGGCGTGTTCTCTTCGTGCTGACGCTGGGCATGCTCGCATGGGGCATTGTCGAATATCTGAACAGCTTTTTCTAGCGGGAGAAAAATATGGAAACGATAAGGAGTACCAACCCCGGAATGAGCATCAGAGGATATTTCGAAGTCCTTCAGGAGATTATCCGTTCACCCGCCAGATATTTCGAGAATATCGCGACTGAAACCGGGGTGAGACGAGCTCTGCTTTTTCTTATGGTGTCCTCCATTTTCTATTGTTCGGTCAGCATGGCCTATTTTTTTGAAAATTCATTGGCCATGGGCGCGATAATGCTTGTCAACAGCTTGGGCATGCCTGCCCTGGGGGCCGTGATCACCTACTGTCTTCTCGGCATGACCTGGCGGGAAAGGACACCTTACAGCACGATTTTCAATATCTACGCCTATGCCAGCGGGACGGTCATGGTGGTGTCCTGGATTCCCGGGCTGGCCATCGCCATGGAGCCGGTCCGTGCGCTGTTCGTGGGCATTGGTTTGGTGAAGGCCGCGGGCGTCGGCAAGTTCATGGCGGCTCTGCTGGTTCTTCTCACCGCCTTTGTCCTGCTGCTTCTTTTCTGGACAGCCGCGCCGTTGGTGGCCGAACTGCAGACGTTTTTCCAATGAGGCGGCCCGGGAGTAATCGGCAACATCCCCGGACACGCCTCTCTCTCACTCCTCTCTCTTGGCCGGGGATCGGCTCCCCGGCCTCGAGGGACGGGGGATCGAGGAGGCTCAGCATGAAAAGTATACGACTGCTCCTTGTGGATGATGAAAAGGATTTCCTCACCTCGTATTCGCGGCGCTTCCTCCGCCGCAACGTGGATGTTTGCACGGCGGCAAGCGGCCGTGAGGCCGTTGAGAAGATCGAATCGGCGGAATTCGATGTGGTGGTGCTCGATTTTCTGATGCCGGGAATGAACGGGCTTGAGACGCTCAGGCGGATAAAGGGCCTTGTCCCGGATCTGCCTGTGATCATTCTGACCGGGCACGCCAATCCGGAGGCCTTGTGTCTGGGGATGGAATGCGGAGCATTCGACTACCTGCTGAAGCCGGTGGGGACCAATGAACTGTATTTCAAGATCCTGGATGCGGCCGGAATGCACCACCGGACTCAAGGGTGAGGCGTGGGAGGCTATGACATGCAACCCATTTTCAGGACCATATTCAAATGCATCCGCACGGCCGCCGATGGCGACCAGGACGCTTCCGAGCGGTTCCTGAGGAAATCGGAGAATTTTCGGCTTCTACTCGCGGCCAACAATCGGACCCTCGAAGTCATGGCGGAAATGAACGAGGACGCCTGGGCCGATCGACGTTTCGGCATGAGCCATGTTCGGGCGCAGTGCCTCAAGGCGGCCTCCGGAGTTCGCCAGATGATTGAACGCCTGTGCCTCATGCGTCCCGGAAAGTACGAAGGACTCAAGGATGCGTTCAACCGCATCCTGCAGGACGTTGAGCGGACTCTCTCCGACCGGGCCAGACGGTCTTCCGGGCCGCTTGTCATGGATATGCGGGATATCCGGGCCGAAGCAAGTGACCTGGTCGGCGCGAAAATGGCCCATTTGGGAGAAATAGCCGCGGCGTTGGGAATGGAAGTGCCTTCAGGGTTTGCCGTAACCGCCCCGGCCTTTCATCTGTTCATGGAGCGCACCGGGTTGGAGGACGAGATCAACCGCCTGATCCAGATAAGCGGGGGTGACGATCTGGAGGAGCTTCGCATGCTTGAGGCGGACATTCATCATGCCATCGACATGACGGCCTTGCCGTCCGAACTTGGCCGGGCCGTTGAAACCGCATGCAAAAGCTTGTTGGAAGAGAAGAAGAACATGCGGCTGGCCGTTCGGAGCAGCGCGCTCGGAGAGGACTCCCGGGAAAACAGTTTTGCCGGGCAGTTTGTCTCCTTGCTGGGAGTGCATCCCGCCGGTATTGCCGAAGCGTACCGCAGCGTCGTGGCCGGTCTGTTTTCGGCCACGGCAATGACCTACAGGCTTAATCGGGGGCTGCGTGAGGACGCCGTGGTCATGTGCGTCGGTTGCATGGAGATGATTCATGCCTCGGCAGGGGGCGTCATCTATACCCGTCCTCCCCTGGGAGATGATGACGGCACGATGATGGTCAGCGCCGTTCCGGGACTGCCGTGCGGCATTGTGGACGGCAGTTCCGAGGCCGATTCCTGGAAGCTTCACCGTGAAGATCTCAAGATCCTGGAAACCAGGGTCGCATGTAAGCAATGCCGTTACTTTCAAGCCCCGGATGGGCGAATTTCCCGGGAGGGACTGGCCGGGAGCGACAAGGAGGAACCGTCGATCCCGGAATGCGTGGTCGTTGAGCTTGGGGGCATGGCGCGGCGTATCGAAGACCATTTCGGCGTTCCGCAGGACATTGAATGGGCCATGGAGCCTGACGGGAGAATAACGATACTCCAGTGTCGCCCTTTGTCCGTCTGCGAAGGGCGGGAACCGGGCGTTCCCCCGGCCGACATGCCGGAAGACGGCATGCCCGCCCTTCTGTCCTCGTGCATTGCGGCCAGCCCCGGAGTCGGAGCGGGCCGGGTGGTCAGGATCGACGCCAGGGAGAACATTGCGGACTTTCCGGAAGGGGCCGTTCTTCTTGCACGCAATGCAAGGCCGCAGCTTTCGGCCCTGTTGCCCCGGGCCGCAGCCCTGGTGGCCGAATTCGGCAGCGCCGTGGGGCATCTGGCAAATGTGGCGAGGGAATACGGCATACCCGCGTTGATCGGCGCTCCAGGGGCCGTTGAAACTCTGGGTGGGGTCGGAGTGGTGACGGTCAATGCCGATGCCGGGGCTGTCTTTCTCGGATGTCGTCAGGAGCGGGTCGATGCGGCAGGCGAGCGGCACAGTGCTGCGCGTGTCAGCGATGTGGTGCAGGCCTTGCGTCGTGTTTTGCCGAAGATCGTCTCACTGACTCTCACGGATCCGGATTCCTTCGAGTTCCGGCCGGAGAATTGCCTCTCCCTGCATGACATTACGCGCTATTGCCATGAAATGTCGGTGGTTGAAATGTTCATGCAGGATGCAGCCCCCATTTCCAAGGCAAGAATGCTGAATGGGGGGCTGCCCATGCAGTACTGGCTCGTGGACATTGGCGGCGGGACCCTGGATTCCTGCGAGGGAAGGCATGTCCGCCTTGATGAAATCCGGTCCAATGCAATGCTGGCCCTTTGGACCGGCATGACCGCCGTTCCTTGGGAAGGGCCTCCTCCCGTGGACGCCGGAGGATTCATGTCCGTGGTTTTCCAGGCATCGCAGAATCCTGCCCTGTCTCCCGGGCTTCCCAACAGCATGGGAGAGCGGAATTATTTTATGGTGGGCAGGCATTATTGCAACCTTCAGTCCCGATTCGGCTTTCATTTTTGCACGGTGGAAGGTTTTGCCGGAAATGACCCCGGAGAAAACCACGTCCTTTTTCAGTTCAAGGGAGGCGGGGCGGATATGGGTCGGCGCATGGTTCGTGCACGCCTGATCTCGGAAATTCTTGAACGGCATGGTTTCATTGTGGAGATGAAGGACGATTCCCTGTTTGCCCGCGTGGAGGGAATCGCCACAGAGGCCGTGGAACAGGCCCTGGCCATAAGCGGATACCTGTTGGTTCATACGAGGCAGATCGACATGGTCATGGCTTCCACGAATGCCTCCGCCGGGTACAGGGAAAAATTCAGCTCGGACATCCGCACGGTCCTGTCCCGCCTGCGGGAAGAGTCCCCGGCATGGAGAGGGAGAGAATGAGCATCAATTCCTATTCCGCCCTGAAGCGCAAGCTGCTGTTCACGACCCTGGGGCTTTCCATCATTCCGCTGTTCGTTTTGGGATACATCATTCATTCGGAGTTCAGCCAGTCGTACGAGGAAAAGCTTGCCGGCAATCTTTCCCTGGTGGTCGGCAACAAGCGTGATTCCATCGACATGTTTCTGAACGAGCGGGTCATGCAACTGCAGATGCTGGCCGACATGCACACTTTTTCCGAAATCACGGACCCATCAAAATTGAATTCCCTGTTCGAAATAGTCCAGCGCACCTCCCATTATTACATTGATCTTGGTGTCATCGGACAAAACGGGGAACACGAAGCGTATTGCGGACCGTTCGCTCTCCAGGGAGTCAACTACAAGAACGCTCCATGGTTCAATCAGGTCATGCGCAAGGGGTTTTACATCAGTGACGTGTTCATGGGGTTCCGCAATTTTCCCCACTTCATCATCGCCGTCAAAAGACGGGAAGCAGGCAAAGCTTGGATACTACGGGCCACCATCGATCCGGACATCTTCACTTCCCTGGTTCGTAACGTGCGCACCGGGAAGCTGGGGGATGCATATCTGGTCAACAGTGAGTGCGCACTGCAGACTCCTTCGAGATTCGGAGACAAGGTGCTTTCAAAGACCAGGCTACCCGATTTCGGAGACGGAAGCGGGGTGGAAATTTTTCACTGGGGGCGGGAGGGTACGGAATTCATGGCCGGGATGACGCCTCTTTCCATGACCGGATGGAGACTCGTCATCCTGGAAGACCCCATTGAGGAGCTCACCCCGCTCCTGCGTACCCGCTCACTTATCTATGCGCTGCTTGCGGCATGCGCATTGATGATATTCGCGGGCGCCTACTTCACGACCGCTTCGGTGATTTCGCGGCTTCAGGCTGCCGACAGGGAGCAGGCCGCAATGGACGCGGCCATGATGCAATCGAGCAAGATGGCCTCCCTGGGCAAGATGGCGGCCGGTGTGGCCCATGAAATCAACAACCCGCTGTCGATCATACGGGAAAGCGCCGGATGGATTCGGGACATGATCAACGACGGGGAGATGGACGGGATCGCCGCTGCGGATGATTTGCAGGAGGCCGTCGGTGATATAGAGCGCCATGTGGAGCGGGCTCGTACGGTGACGCACAGGATGCTCGGTTTCGCCCGGCGCATGGAGCCTCGGCAGGAAAACGTGGACCTCAATCTGCTGGCGAGGCAGACGGTTGCGTTTTTGGAAAATGAAACGCTTCATCGCAATATTCATGTGGAGTGCGAACTGGAGCAGAACCTTCCGTTCATCTCGACGGACGCCAATCAGATTCAGCAGGTCATTCTCAACCTGTTGGAGAACGCCATCGACGCCATAGGGGAAAACGGCTGCATCACCATCGTGACGCGGATGAACGGCAGCCAAGTTTTTATGGATATTCACGACAGCGGCGAGGGCATTGCTTCGGAGCACCTTTCCAAGGTTTTCGATCCGTTTTTCACCACGAAATCCACCGGCAGGGGAACGGGCCTGGGCCTTTCCATCGTTTACAGCACGCTCAAGAAGCTTGGCGGCGATATAAACGTGGAAAGTGAATATGGGGATGGAACCACATTCTCGTTCAGGCTGCCCGCAGAGCCCTTTGTTCACAAGGAGGAGTCATGGCCAGAATAAGAGTTCTCGTGGTTGACGACGAAATCGATTTTCTGAAGTTCATCAGGCGAAGGCTTTCAAAAAGAAACATTGATGTTTCCACGTCCGCCGACGGCCGAAGCGCTTTGGGAATTCTTGAAAGCAACAAGGTGGATGTGGTTATTCTCGACGTCCGCATGCCCGGCATGAACGGTCTGGAAACCCTCAAGAAGATCCATAAGAGGTTTCCGGAGATCGCGGTCATCATGCTCACCGGCCATGGCTCCATGCAGTCGGGCATCGAAGGAATAAGCCACGGGGCTTACGATTATGTCCTTAAACCATTTTCCATAGACGATCTTCTTCAGAGAATACGCTCCGCTTGCGAACATGCGCGTTTGAAGCGGCGGCCGGGGGATGCATGAACTTGACGTTCGTCTGCCGTACGTTGCGGTTTGGGCAGTATCTCTGCCCATTGGCATGCCTGGTTTCCGGGCTGTCTCTTATGAAGTGGCCGACTACAGGAAAGGTTGCGACCATTTTCCTTGTCGTCGGCATGTGGATTCTGTTCCGGATGGCAGTGAAAAGGCTTGATCGTGTCAGCGCTCTGCAGTCCGACGCTGAGGAACAACTCATTCAATCGCAGAAGCTCATGGCCCTGGGTGAAATTTCAACCGGCATAGCCCATGAGATCAACAATCCGCTGAACATCATCATGCAGGAAACGGAACTCATGCGTATGAGCATGGAAAACCTCCCGCCGTTCGAAGAATCGGATGAAATCAGAGCCTGTGTTGAGGTTGTCGGCAGGCAGGTTGAGCGCTGTTCGGACATAACGCACAAGTTGCTTGATTTTGCCCGTAACCGGAAACCCGTTTCCCAGAACGCCGACATGAACCGGCTGGTGACGGATATGTTCGTCCTTGTGGAACGTGAGATCGGTTCAAAGGCCATCCGAGTGGTGAAGAACCTTCAAGCCGATCTGCCTTTGATCAGGACCGATCCACCGCTTGTGCGCCAGGTTCTTCTCAATCTGCTCATCAATGCGGTTCAGGCCCTTGGGGAGCATGGCGAGATTCACGTGTCGACCTTTCATGACGGCCATATGGTCTGCACCGAGGTCAGAGATACCGGACCGGGGATAACCAAGGACATGCAGGAGAGGATTTTCAATCCTTTTTATACGACCAAGCCTCCCGGTCAGGGCACGGGGCTGGGGCTGTCGGTCAGTCTTCGTATCATCAACCAACTGGGTGGAGACATTCTGGTGTGTTCCGAGGCCGGAAAGGGAGCCGCATTCACCGTTCGTCTTCCCGCATGAGTCAGGTGAGGTCAGCATGATGATAGATGCAAGGATTCTTATTGTCGATGACGAGGATCGCTTTCGTCAATCCGTGGCCCGTCTTCTGGGTGAAGACGGGTGCTTGGCGGACGAAACTTCAAACGGCCTGGACGCCATCAGCAAACTTGTTGCCTCCGATTTCGACGTGGTGTTGCTGGATATGAACATGCCGGGGTTGTCCGGTGAAGAGACCTTTCGTGAAATCCAGGCCCATGGTTTTGATGTGGAAACCATCTTCCTGACGGGAAGGGCTTCCATGAATGACGCCGTGCGTTTGCTACAACAGGGAGCCTATGACTACCTTTTGAAACCGGTTTCCATGGACGCCATCACCAGAGCCGTGCGCAGGGCCATGCAGAAGAAGCTGATGCGGCACGGCAAGATCGAACTCGCCAAGATGTTGAAAGAGACGGCCCTGGATTGAAGGCTGTGTCGCCCATACTACTTGTCCGCTTTCAATGCGTTGCTTGTGGCCTTCTTCGGGAAGGGGCAGAAAAATGCGTTATCGTCATTCCTCTCTGCTAGAATCCCGTTTCCCTGAGAAATACTGCGAGCACATAGCGGCTGAACCGCGTAAACAGGCTTTCCCGGTCGGCCGTGATGACGACCGAACCACGCAGCACCTGGGGACGCATTTCCTGTTTGCACGTCGGTCGAAGGAGAACCCGATAGACGGCCTGCTTTGGAATCCAGGCGCTGGCATCCGTCCCCAGGGACGACGCAACCCGTTTGGGCGCCCGTGCTGCTGCGATGGACCCGCCATTGGGCGAGGCCAGTTCCGGGGCGGCGGCAAGATGTCTGCTCGCCGTATAGGCGATGTGGGTGATTTGCAGTTCCATGATATCCTGGTTGAGATCTTCCGGGATGAATTTTGCGCTGCCTCCCATTCGCAGGCGGTGCAGTTTCGTTTCGTCAACATAGGCCACGGCCTGGGGATGCGTCGGATTTGCCGTGGTGCAGAGCCATTCTCCGATTCCCACCCATTCGCCTTCCTCGAGGGGAATGGCCATGTCGACGATCCTTCCGCTGAAGGGGGCGCGGATGACAAGTTGTTTTTTACGTTTTTCCAGTACTGCCAGCCGCTTCAGAGCCGCTTGGCGTTCCTGCTGGGCCACGGGCACTCCGGCGGCTGTCTCTCGCTCTATGAAATGGAAGGAGAGTTGCCATTGAAGGGCTGCGAGTTGTTGCCGGAGCCTGGCGATTTCGTGCTGCAGTTCCGGGGCGCGAAGTAGGAAGAGCGGGGCACCCTTCTGCACTGGCTGACCGTCGGCGGCATGGATTTCTACGATCTGTGCGTTGACAGGGGAGAAAAGCCGGACCTGTCGCGCCGATTCCAGAAGAGCGGGCGTCGTGACGTTGTTGTTCCAGGGGATAAACAGGAAGCAGAGCAGGGTGAGCCCGACGGCGGCGAGTCCTGTTATCCGGCGGTTGAGTCCCTCTTCGCGAAGGCGGGTAATCCATGTTTTCATTTCTCTGTACACCGGGGAGAGCATAAAGGTGAAAATTTCTACAGCAAAAAGTATCATGCCGAGAATCTTGAAGAATTTATGATAAACGATGAGGGCTATGCCCAAGAAGACGACAGCCCTGTAGATCCAGGCGGCAAAGGCATAAAGAATGAGCACCCTTTCCCGCCAAAGCTCGAATTCTTCCGGCTTGCCGTCGCCGAAGGCGAAGAGCCATTCACGTATCTTCCAACGGGCCAATGCGAACGACCGGGAGCGCAGATTGGGGATGTTCAGGGCGTCGGAAAGCAGAAAATAGCCATCAAAGCGCATGAATGGGCTGAGATTGATGGACAACGTCATGATCCAGGTTGTGGTCGCAAGGATGAATGCAACGCTGCGCAACTGGCCGTCGGGCAGGAAACTCCAGGCCAGCGTTGCCCAGGCCGCCAGTGCCGTTTCCGTCAATACTCCCGCGCTGCAGACCTGCATACGTTGCGAGCGTTTGCGCAGCCGCCATGTAGCGGACGTGTCCGTGTACAGGATCGGCATCATAACCATGAAGGCCAGGCCCATGGAAGGGACCCCGCAGCCCAACCTCTTGGCTGCGTAGGCGTGCCCGAACTCGTGGGCTGTCTTGGTCACGCCCAGGGTTATGGCAAAGAGGCATGCGCCTTCCAAGGTGAAGAAATGGAGGAAAGTTGTGCGGAAGGTCTCCCATTGGCGTGATGCCAGAAAAATGCCAAGCAGGGCCGCCATGCAGGTGAGGAGAAAAAATGGACGATTTATGAACAGGCCTTTGACGAGGGGAAGCGTGCGGGACAAAAAACGGTCCGGCTTGAGAAGCGGAATGCGGAAAAACAGATAGTTGCTCAGCAGGAATTTGCCCAACGACCCCTCTGACCGCATACGAACTTCTCGTAGGAATCGCCCGACCGCGCTTCCGTCCCGGGTCAGGCTGTTGAATACCAGAAAACGGGAAACGTTCAGGATGTGGTCGGAATCCACATGCAGGGTTGTCTCACTGTTGACGGAATCCGTGATCTTTTCAGCGGTCTCCAGGTGCCAGCGAGCCAGAATTTCCGCTTCCATCCAGCCGATCTGGAAAAAGAGATCGCGCCCGGGATCCTCCAGCACCCAGGAGGGCGATCCGTCGTGGTTTGTGGGGCCCGGATGCAGGAGGATCTCCTGGCGAAGGGGAGGCAGGGTTTGCGGACTGTTCATATGCCAAGCCAGAGGCGCAGCATGGTCAAGGGCTTACGGAACAGGTAGACAGCAAGAAATGTTCGCTTTCCGTAGAGCTTGGCAGTGCCTTTCAATCCCACGCGTAATCTGGAGCTTGCACTGTCGGGGCGGGAAGCGAATGTCGCACGGGCGCGGTAGGCCAGTGTGCCGTCGGCCACCGGAATGGCCCGATAGCCGACCCTGCTCAGGGTGGCCTCCACTGGCGAGGCCGGCTCGGCGTTCATGAACAGGCGCACTTCAGAGCCCGGCGACAAGGCTATGGCATCGCCCAGGGGAAGGTGAGCCTCCAGTTCGACATCAAGCGGGTCGGCAATGACCATGATCCGCTCGCCTAGCGCCACGGGCCTGCCGCTCCATTCCTGCGGATCGTCAAACACGGCGACTCCGGCGCGGTCGGCACGGATTTCGGTCCGTTTGAGCATGGACTGGAGGTAGGCCGCGTCGCTTGCGGCCTGGTCCCGCTGGCTCTGCAGTATTCCCAAGACAGCCTTGCTTTTTTCGTCGAAAAGTGCCTGCTGCTGTCTTTGGCGCAGTTCGGCATCGGCCACTGCCAGGGTTTGACGAGCGGATTCCAGCTTGCCCTTGATGTCTTCGGCGTCGAGCAGGACCAGGATGTTTCCCTGTTTTACGGTCTCGTTGGGCTGCACCATGATGCGCTTCACAACGCCGCGCAGGGGGGCTCGCACAGTGAAGGGATTGCGGGGGACGATTTCCGCCTGGGCCAGTACGGACTGGCGTACCGGGAAGAACATCAGGACCACGATGAGCAATAGGATGGTCAGCCGCAACCGCTTGGAACGCAGGCGTTCCGCAAAGCCCTTCCAGCCGCCTTCCCCGAACCAGGAACGGGGGCCGCCACCCAGAGCTCGCCATGCGTGGGCATAGGTTTCGCCAAGGATGGCCAGGGCGGCTATTTCCTGCGGGGTCCACCCCTCCTCGCGCCACAGGACCAGTCCGGCCTGCAGCGGATTTTTCTTTGCGGGCTCGCCATTGTCACTGCCGCTTCCCGGCTGTGCATGGAGCGGCAAGGGAATCCAGAGAGCCTTCTCGGGCAGATATTCCTCCCACATCCGCTGGTCCTCGGTGCCCTGCATGACTGTAAGCATGCAGGGCTCTGCGGCGTTTTCTCCGGTGGAATGCCTGGTCAGTAGACCGGAAAGCCAGACATTGAAAGCCGAGTTCTCGGAAGGAATGGCAAGGCCGGACAGGGCTACGATTTCGCCGCGCACTTTGTTAGGGACGGAATTCGTGTGGGAAGTCTTCACGTTTCCCGCCCATAGAGCCGCCTGCCGGTACGGGGTAAGCGCGTTGGTCTCATTGACCATGACAAAGGTCAGTTCGTGCTTGTCCTCACAGGCGCGAACCCGTTTTTCGAGCATGATCAGCCGTTGCAACAGTGGGGCATCGGCAGAGGATGGGGGCGGGTTGTTCATCGGGAGTGTTTTTCCTGAGAGGTTTTGGCTGGTTGTGGCGGGACTACGAACACGGTGCCGCTCATGCCTGGCATCAGGGGAGCGTTGCCATGCTTGGCGGCATTGTTTTCGAGCAGGGCGACGACCTTGACGGATTGGCTGACGGGATCAATTACTCCGGCAATGCGGGTGACTTGGGCTTGGTAGGTCTCGCCGGTTTCATCCACGGTGATGGTCATGGGGTAGTCGGGCGTGAGCCATGCCAGCCAACGCGATGGAAGAATGGTTTCGATTTCAAAGGCGCTGTCGTCATAGATGCTCAAGAGTTTTGCCCCCTCGGGCACGTGCTCGGACTCGCGGATATATGTTTCCCCCACGCGGCCGGAAAACGGTGCGGTGATGACGCACCGGTTCACCAGGACTCGTTCGGCGCGGGTGTCGGCCTTGGCTACGGAGAGCTCCGATCGCGCCTGCTCGAAGTCCGAGATGCTGATGGAATTCAGCGCGCGCAGCTCTTTGGCGACCTTGTATTTTTGGGCCGCGGCCGCCTCCGACTGTCTGGCCCGGTCGAGCCTGGCCCTGAACAGGGCGCTGTCGTAGGAGACCAGCTTGTCGCCTTTTCTGAATCGTTCACCCTCCCTGAAGTGGAGGGTGACTATCTTTCCGGCCAGTTCGCTGGAAAGGACCGCCTGTTTGATGGCGACGATCTGTGCACGTTGTCCTTTGCCCAGAGAGAGAGACGCCTGTGGTGTCGTCTGGATGGGGGCCGAGGTGGAAGGTGTTGGTATTGTGTCCTTCTGGATTTCCTCCGCCTGGGACGGCGCGACGGGCAGGCAGAGGCACAGGGCCAACACCCCCCCCAGAATTCCCATGGGAACTGTGATCAAACGGGGGCATGATATTTTTGATCGAGCCATTTTCTGTCCTGGATCTATATGCCGGTGTTTTCGGTTTGTTCCTCTGCCTCGACGCCAAACGTGTTCCGCCTTTGCCACTGAAGGAAAAAGGCGGGATACGTCACTGGAGCCCCGCAGAAGTGGAAACTTTGGGTGAGCTGCATATCGGTTATTCGGTGCCGCCTTGCAGCGAGCCCAGGCTTTCCCAGGGGTGGCCGCTAACGAGGCGGACAGACGGCTGGATGGTTGCATCTTGCGTTTTGTCTACAGGAGCGTTAGCCTCGGCGAGCGTTTGCGTTTCGTCTGGGGTGGGTGCTGTGTTCGCCGGGGCGGCCTGGGAATAGGCAGCCAGCATCGGCACATCAGCATGTCCCATTTCGTTTTGACGGTTTTGTTCCGCGATGGCGGAAGCCAGGCCCGTCACACTCTGATCTCTGACCTTGGCGGGCATGCTGTCGAGCCCGACGGCCTGGTAAACGGAGTCTTGAGCGGCCACCAGTTCGGCATAACTTAAATCGCGAGCCCGGATGGCCAGCAATGTCTTTACCTTGGTGCGAATGAGTTCCAGCGGGTTTTCCGCCTTGCTGTGAGCAGCGTTTTCCGTCTGCTGGTGGATGGCTTTTTGCAAATCGCACAGCTCTTCGGCCCGTTCAAAAGATTTTTGGGCGTAGTGGCGCTGATGCCATGCGATGTGAACCTGGGAAAGCACGGTCATGCGCAACGCCTGACGGCGCAGGCTGGCCACCTGTTCGCGGTTCTTGCCAGCTCGCAGTTCTGCCGGGAGAGAGAAGATCTTGAGCAGATTCCAGCCCACCTGCACTCCTGCGCTGGCCCAGTTGTCGTGTACCAGATACTTGTTGCTGTCGTAGTTCACACCACCGAACAGCGAGGCGTTGGGGAACATGCGCAGCATGGCCATACGGGTTTGCAGAACCGCATTGCGGGCCAGATAGCTTTGCTCGAGCAGTTCCGGCCGCCGCACCATTGCCAGGGATTCAAGATCGTTCAACTCAAAAGCCATGGCGGGCGTCTTGTCCGAGTCTTCGGGCAGGGCCAGGGTGTATTCCGTCCCCGGTGCCAGATTCATGAGCGAAGCGAGTTGTGTTTTGGCCTTGACCAGTTCATTGTCGAGTTGTTCGAGTTGGCGCACCATGTTCAGTAAATCCCGCTGGTAGCGCAGGGCCACGATGGGAGGCATCAGGCGGCGGCGCCCGGTCTCCTTGGATTGTGCCATGGCTTGCTTGGCCTGGACCAGGGTGACGGCCACTTCGTCGCGCATTCTTTCCGCGGAAACCGTAGCCCAGTATGCGGCCTTGGTCTGGTTGATGATCTTGCTGACCACCCGGCGGCGGCGTTCTTCCTGGGCCAGCGCCTTGTTGCCGAGGGCCTTGGCTTCATAATAGCTAAGCCCGAAATCCAGGATGTTCCAGGTCATGGTCAGCTCTGCGGTGTGCACGTTGCGTTCCCGGCTCATCGAGGGTTCCAGGGATTCCTCGCCGGTCGTGATCGATTCGCTGGATGACGCACTATCATTGTTGCGAGAAGTATACCCGGCTTCGGCAATTACCTTGGGCAGCAAACTGAAGTATCGTATGTCCGTCAGGTTTTCAGCCAGCGCTTTCTCCATGAGTGCCAGGCGGTGCTGCAGGTTGTATTTGACGGCCCTGGCCTCGGCTTCCTCCAGTGTTATGGGGGCGTTGACCGGTTCCTGGTTGCTGTACATGGTCGCATTGTCGGAGGCGGCCAGTTTGATCAGTTCTTCCTGGGTCAATGCCGGGGGGGCCCCCACCGCGCACGCGGACAAGAGGGCCAGCAGGAGCAGGAGGGCCAGCGGGAGCAGGCGTTTCTTCAAATGGATAGCTGCACGATTTTTCATTCCGATTCCCTGTTGATGTTTCTCGATTAACCTACTGCCACCATTGCGGACCTGGCGGCTTCCTTCCCGGAGGGGACTTCGGCGGTATCGCTTGTTGAGGGCGACATGCCCGCGTCGGTGGAGTGTCTCAGGCTCTGGTTCAACTGCATTGCCAGTGCGGGCTTTCCGTTGAAGGGCGTTTCATGGGAGTCCTCGCCCAACATTGTGGCGCTGATGGGGGCGTCCGCGTTCCACGTGGAAGGGGCCGGTATCGTCAAGGCGCCGGTGATCTGATTTTCCTTCCCGACCGTCGGGGCCGTTGATTTCGCTTCCCGTCCGGTGGGTTGGCTCAGGTCGTCCACTTCGACGGGAATTTCGATTAGTTCCCCGTTTTGGGTCTCAATCCGGACCAGTACCTTGGCGTGGCCCGGGCTCTTGAATCCCACAGAAACCAGGCTCCAGCGGGTCATGTCCAGACGCAGTCCTTCTGTCGGTTTCCCGGTGTCCGCCCAAACCAGCTTGAACGAGGTGATGGCCGCATTGATGCCCAACTGATCGGGAGACGGCAGGGCGAAGACATTGCTGTTGCCTGCCACGTCGTAGGTCCAGGTCCCGTGGATTTCCTCAAGCAGTGTGCTGTCCCCATCCAGAGAGATTTCCAGGTCGAGCACGCTCGAGGTGGTATCGGACAAGTCGTATTCCGTGGTGGAATCTGAAGCACTCTCGGACAGCAGGGAACTGAGCACGGACAGGACGGAGTCGGCGTCGCTCAGAGTGGAACTGGTGGTACTGCTGCTGGAGGATTGCTGCTCGGATGAGTCCAGGACATTTTTATTCCAAGAGGAGTCGTCTTCTGTGTCGTGTCCGGAATCCTCGACATTCGGAGTTTGCGATTGCTCGTCGGTCTGGCCCGAGGACGGCAGGCTGTCCGTCGTGAAGACGATGTCGCTGTCGATGTTCACCGTGGAGCTGATGTTCACTGCGGCGGAATCCTCACCGGCGTCGTTCAGGCTGGTCAGTGTCACGGTGACGGAGCTGCTTTCCATGTAGGAGTCCGCGACACGATAAGTTATGCTGTCGATGAGCGTCTGCACGTCTGCGGCGCTCGAGGCGGAACTGCTGGTCAGGTCGATGGTCACCACGGCTTGGCCGTCGACGATCTCCACCGTGTAGCTGTAGCCGTTGGTCGTTGTTTCCGAGGTGCCGGACGTAGCGGTCAGCACGATTTCCTGTCCGTCGATCACCAGGGCGTGGTTTTCGCCGTAGGTGTCGACCGTGAGAACCAGGGTGGTCAGCTCCTCGCTATACGCGTCCTGCGCCACGGTCACGTTCTCGAAAAGGTCCACATCGTTGTCGGTGACGGTGCCGTCCGCCGCAATGGAGCAGGAGCCGTTCGTCACATCCGCCGACAGGGACGGAGGCGTGGCCACCTCCAGCGTGGTGGTATAACTGGCGGTTCCTCCATAACCGTCACTGACCGTAATGGTCACCGTGGTGTCTTCGGCCGTGGTCGTCCCGGAGATGGTCATGGTATCCGCGTCAAAAGTCAGGCCGTCCGGCAGGCCGGATACCGTGTAGGTCAGCGTATCGCCGTTGGCGTCGGTGAACAGGTCCTCCGGCAGGACCATTTCATAGGCGGTTCCGTAGGTGACTTGATCCAGAGTGAAGTCTTCCCCCGCATAGGTGGGGGAAATGTTTTCGGCCACGCTCAGGGTCAGGGTCACTGTGGTTTCCGTGATGCCGTCCGTGGCCGTGATGGTAACGGTGTAGTCGCCGACCGTGGTCGCCTGTCCGGAGATGGTCATGGTGTCCGCGTCATAAGTCAGGCCGTCGGGCAGATCTTCCACGGTGATGGTGATTTCGTCTCCGTCCGCGTCGGTGAACAGACTCGACAGGTCATAGCTGTAGTCGTAATCCGTCCTGGCATCCGTCAGGGAGTCGCTTGTGGCAACCGGGGCAGAGTTTTCGGCCACGCTCAGAGTGTATTCGATGCTGACGCTTGCGCCGCTCGGGTCCGTGGCGGTGACGGTGATGGTGTAGTCGCCCGCCGTGGTCGGCATGCCGGAGATGGTGTTCGTGGTCGAGTCGTAACTCAACCCGTCCGGCAGGTCGGATACTTCGTAGGTCAGCGTGTCGCCATCCGCATCGCTGAACAGTTCCGACAGATCGGGGAGGGTATATTCGTAGTCATGGCCCGTGGTAGCGTCGTCCAGCGCACCGCCTTCGCTGGAGGTCGTGGGGGTTTCGTTGGGATAGACCAGGGCCAGGTTCGTTGAAGAGGATTTACTCCCGTCGCTCACCGTGACGGTCAATACCGCGGTTGAAGTTCCCGAGTAGGTGATCTGGCTTACCACCAGGTTGGCCACCGTCTCGGTGACGGAGTCGGTGAAGGTGAGGGTCAGGGTGCCGTCCGATTCAGTGAAGGTGGCGATTGCGGTGCCGTCATAGTATATGACGCCGTCGGACAATGTGAGATCGTCGGTGTCGTTGAACCCGTAGGAATCGGAATCACTCCCGCCGTCGACGCGCTCCAAGGTGATGGTGAAGCCGTTGTAGTCGGTGACGTCCGCGTCCGAGAAACTGATGCTGTCTCCGATCACCGCTGCGGAGCCGTCGTGGTTCAGTTCCGCCATGGGCAGGGTGGAAACGGTCTGGAGACCGCTTTGCTTATTCCAGTAACTGCCCAGGTAGATGTCGTCCCCGTCGGGGCTGACGACTAGGTTCGACGCATAGATGCCCGTGGATATCGTGTCGACGTTGGTGATCTCACCGGTGCTTGTGTCCAGGGTGCACACATACATGCTGCTAGTGCGGCTGCCCACGTACAGGGTGGAGCCGTCCTCGGAGAGGGTCACGGACGTGAGCCTGCTGCCGACGGAGATGGAGTCCACGTAGGTTACGGAGTCTCCGTCCACCTGGAGCACGGTGACCAGGCCGTAGAACGAGCTGAGATACAGGTAGTTGCCGTCCGCCGAAAGAGTTATGTCCCTCAAGTAGGACAGGGCTTTGCTGTTCACCTCGGAGCCGTCGGCTTCCAGGTCGTCGACGGTGATGGAGGCCACGAAGGTCAGGGCTCCGGTCTCGGTGTCGCGAGAGAAGATGCCGATGCAGCTGCCCGAGTAGTTGGCCACATAGGCGTAGGCGCCGTCATCGGAGATGACCAGGTCGGAAGGGAGGTATACGCCGGATTCGGTGCTGCCGCCCGTGTAGGAGCTGACCTCGGTCAGGGTGCCGTCGTCCCCGACGGTGTAGCTGGTGATGGTGCTGTTCTTTGCGGACGCGTAGTTCTGGTTCGTGCCGCACACCAGATACAGGGAGAATACGCCGATATCTTCGTCTTCATATAGGACCAGTTCCGCGGCCAGGGTGTTGGTGGACCATGATGAGCCTGATTTGGTCACGGTTACCGAGGCCACTTCGCCCACGTAGGTCAATTCGCCGGTGTCGGTGTCGCGGCTGAACAGCAACACCGATTCCGTGGTGTCGCCATCGTAGCTGGAGACGTAGACCCATTGTCCGTCGCTGGAAATGACGGCGCTGCCGAGGTATTGTATGCCGGACGCTTCATCCGAAGTGAAGGTCTGCAGCAGGGTCAGTTCTCCGGTTTCGGTATCTCGGCTGTAGACGTACAGAGTGGAGTCGCCATCGCCTCCCGATTCGCTGCTGCCGAGAACGATTACCGTGGTGCCGTCGTCCGACATGTCCACTTCGCTCACATAGTCGGAGAAGCCGTCAAGACTGCCGTCATTGTAGTAGATGCCGGAGTCGCCGTCACTATTGATGGTGATGGTGGGCGAGTTGTTCACGGCCACGACGACGGTGGAGGTGATGTCAAGTGATACGGTGTCCACGCCGTCTCCGGCAGTGCCGCCGCTGTCTTTCAGGCTGGTGAGAGTGAAGGTGCGCGTGCCGGTCATGGCCGATTCGCTGGTGTTGCCGTAGGCCATGCCGTCCACCAGATCGGCCATGGTCGCGGCGCTGATGCCATCGCTGCAGCTGATGGTCAGCGTGGCCGTTCCGTCGTCGCTCAGGGTGTAGGTGTAGGTGTAGCCATTGGCGGTGGTTCCTTCGGAGCTTGCGCTCAGGGCGATGGTCGTGCCGTCCACCACAATGTATTCGGCGTCCGAGACGTCGCTCAGACCGCTGACGCTGATGACCAGTTCGGTCAGGGTCTGGTTCGCGTCCCCGGTGCTCACGCTGGTGCCGTCGAACAGGCTTACTTCCTCGCCCGCGGTGTCGAACTCGTCCGAGCCCTCCACCGTGGTCGTCAGGCTGGGCGCACTGTTTCCGCTGGTGAACAGGATGGTGACTTCCAGCGCGGCGCTGTCGAGCTCGCCGTCGTTGACGACCACGGTCAGGGTTATCTCGGAGTCGTCGGAATTGCTGCCGTCGTTGCTGTAGGTCCATTGATGCAGGATGGCGTTGGCCTCCGCCGTGGTCGTGCCGTCGGCAAAGCTGATCACCAGGGTGCCGTTTTCGTTGGTGAAGGTAGCCACGACCTCGCCGTCCTTCAGGATGCTGTTGCCGCTGACAGTGTAGGTGTCTGTTTCCGTGAAGGAGAAGGTGTCGGCGGAATCGGCCCCGTCCGCGCGCTGGACAGTGACGGTTGCGCCGCCGTAATTGCCTTCGCCGTCGTTGAGGAGGTCGAGGTTGGCGTCGGCGATGGTGATGTCGGCCGCGAAATCAAAGGTCTCGTCGAATGAGCCCATGAGTTTGCTGCTGATCCGGTATATGTAGTCCCCGGCAACCAGTATCTCGCCGTCGTCCGAAAGGCTCAGTGCGTTGGCGTTGTCAAGGTCCTCCACTGTGTCGGTCAGGGTCAGTTCACCGTTATCGTCCACGGAGTAGATGCTCAGGGTGCCGTCCGAAGTGAGCACGTACAGCGTACTGCCGTCGTCGCTTGACTGGATGTCCATGACGGTGGAGTCGGTTGTCAGGGTCGAAAGCTTGGTCAGCTCGCCGGTGTCGGTGTCGGTGGAGTAAACAATGATCTCATTTGTGGCGGTGATGCTCAAGAAGACCATGGAGCCGTCTTCTGACGTGGTCAGTCCGAAATCTGTGTAGGTTATGCCGGTGGTATCGGTGTTGAGCGAGTCCACCTTGCTCAGTGTGCCGTCATCGCTACGCTGATACACCGTGAGCGCGATCGGGTTATAGGCCGAAACGACAAAAACGTAGTCACCGACGGCAGTGACCGTGGCGTATTTGTTCGCATAGCTTTTGGTGATACGCTGGACGAACGTCAAGTCGTAGGTGGAGCCGTCGGAGTCGGAGTCCTCCAGGTCCACGTTGTAGACGATCAATCCGTTGGTTGAGGTGCCCACATAGATCTGCTCGCCGTCATCGGAAATCGAAAGGGTCGCGCCGTCAGTCGTGTAGGTTTTGGTCGTGCCGCTGCTGAAGGTGTAGGTGTAGTAGACATCAAGGCTGGCGGCGTATGTGAGGGTGCCGTCCGAACCGACGGTGAGGGCCACGAGAGTATCGCCGTTCAGCACATAAAGCGTCGAGTTCTCGCTGTTTAGGACCATGGCCGTGGCGCTGTCCAGGTCGGTCACGTCGTCCAGGCTCTGGATTTCCGTCAGGGAACCGTTGTCGTCCACCGAGAACACGCACAGAGTGCCGTCGCTGTCCAATGCGTAGACATAGTTTCCGTCCGAAGAGTAGATGACTTCCAGGGTTTCGTCGAGGTCCGTGCCGCTGATCGATTCGCCCAGGGTCAGGTCGTTGTCGGACGTGGCCGTCGGGGGCAGGTTGACGCTCGAATCGATGGTGACCGTGGCGCTGATGTCCAGGTCGGCGGTGTCGCTTTCGTCGGAAAGACTGGTCAGGGAGACGGTGAAGGAATCGCTGGCCAGCTCGGAGGTATCCGCAACCTCGTAGGTGATGCTGTCAATGACGGTCGCCACGGTGCTCGCGCTGTAATCGGTGCCGTTGGAAAGGTAGATGGTGATCACGGCATTGCCGTCCACCACAGCGACTTCGTAGCTATAACCATGGGTCGCGGTCTCTTGTGCCTGGGTGGTGGCGGTCAGGGTTATTGTGGTCCCGTCGATCACCAGGCTGTGCTCGGAGCCAGCGGTCCCCACGGTGATCACCAGGTTTTCGAGCGTTTCCGAATCGTCACCGAGGTCGATGTCCACATTGTCGAAAAGATCCAACGAGCTACCTGCGGTGATATTGCCGTCGGAGTCGACGACGCAGGTGCCACCCGAGGTGTCGGCGTCCACGGAAGGTGCATCCGGATCGGTCACGGTGAGCGTCAGTTCAGTGCTGACACTCTCTCCGGCTTCGTCAGTGACGGTCACCGTTATGGTATAGGTGCCTGCCGTGGTCGGTGTGCCGGAGAGGGTAAGGGTGTCGGCGTCAAAGGAGAGTCCGTCCGGGAGATCGCTGACGGTCCAGGTGAGGGTGTCGCCGTCGGCATCGGAGAACAGGCTGTCGGACAGGGTCGTGGAATAGCTTGTCCCCTCTTCGGCGTCCGTCAGGGTATAGTCGGTGTCGGCGACCTCCGGAGCGGCGTTTTCGTCCACATCCAAGGAGAGTGTAAGACTGGCGCTTTCCCCGTCCGAGTCAGTGGCGGTGACAGTGATGGTGTAATCACCTGCCGTGGTCGGCGTACCGCTAATGGTATGCGTGTCGGCGTCAAAGGAGAGCCCGTCCGGGAGATCGCTGACGGTCCAGGTGAGGGTGTCGCCGTCCGCGTCGGTGAACAGGCTGTCGGACAGGGTGTAGGAATAGTCGTGGCCTGTGGTGCCGTCCGTTGCCTCCACTTCGGATTGGGCAGCCTCCGGAGCGGTGTTGGTGTCGCTCGTCACTGTGTCTGCGGTGGTTGCAGCGGCGGCATCGAACATCATGCGCGGTTCCAGGGCCAGTGCAAGACCTGAACGTTTGGCGAGTTTGGACTTTTCCATGATGATCACTCCTTGTGAATTGTTTGCTTTGAAAATCGGAAAGAACCATGTGTAGTGGATTCTTTGAGTTTTCGTTGGACACCCTCAAAACCGCTTTTGGCGCGAGGCTTTCGCCGTTCCGGGTTTCCTCGTTATCGCCGTTGGTTGCATTTGCGGGGTCTGGAGCCTTTGTCGTCGTTATTCCACCAGCCGCGCATAACTGCTGTCACCTTCAAGGTCGGAGATGATCTCATCAAGTCGTGCCTTGATTTCATCCTCCCCCCCGGCAAAGGATGTGCTGTCGAGAAAGGTGACGTTATCGGCGGATTCCGCGCAGTTTTCCTGCAATGCAGGCAAGAGGTATTTCTCGAAGCGCTGGCGGGCTGTGGCACTTTTGTCCCCAACGCCGATGAAATAAAATTTGATGTCGTGGCTGCGCAGGTCGTTGCACATGTTGACGGCCCGTTCCTGGGCGACATCATACAGTTCCATGGAGTCGTACTTGTTGTCGCACGGGTAGAAATTGTAGGAGTCGGTATCGAACCAAAGTCCGTTGGGCTTGCCCAGCATGATCATGGCCTTGATGTTGGTGCTGGTGTCGCTGCTGAAATCCAGCGGATGTTCCTCGTCGCCCCAGCCGGAAGTGCCCCGGAATGCCGGAGAAAGGGCCGTTGCAGCCCAGCCCACGGCGATGATGAAGTTGGTATTGAAGCCCGTCTCCATCTCGTCCAAACGATCTTGGATTTTGTCCAGATCGTCTGTCAACGGGAGCAGAGCGGCGGTCGGGCAGCCTGCATCGGCGACTATGTAGCGGATGTCGACCGAGCCTTCATCATCGCAGGATGTGGGGTTTGGGCCGTTCCATGTGATATAGGGCATGCCCGGAAAGTTGTTGGTAGGCGCACTGTCGTAACGGAAGCGGACACCAAACGAGTGGGACGGGGCCTCTGTCCAGAAATAATTTTCGTCGATGTACAGGCCGCGATACAAGGCCAGTCGTTCGGCTTGCAGGTCGGGCATCTTGCGGCTGGCCATGCTGGCGATGCCGTAGTTGTTTTTTCGGAACAGCGATTTCAACTGAGTCGGCTTGAGTTTTGCTGGTATGGCCCAGTCGCGGATGCGGTTGGGGTAGTCCTCGTCGTAGACGTTGACTGTCTGGCTGTAGGGAACCAGGGACAACCAGCGGTCGTTCTTGCCTTCGACGAACTCTTCCGCCAGATACATGCCCAGCCGGTTCAGGGCGGCCAGATCGGAGGAATCCTGTCCGTTGGTGTTGGGAATTATCAGGGCGAGTTCCATGGGATTGTATATGGCCACGGCGGCGGAGGATACCGTCACCGGTTGGGAGGTGCCGCCGAGCATGCTTGGCTCCGCCTTGAAGTCGGCTGTAACGCGGAAACCGTCGTATTCGTCCTTGGTTATGGCGGCAACGGTCACTTCCAGTTGCGTTCCTATTTGCTCGTCATCAAACCCCAGGTTGGCGAGCACGTATTGCTCGGCCATTTCCTGAACGTCCGTGGAACTGTCCCTGGCGTAGGCCAGGGCGGTCGCCATGGCGGCGGCATCCGTGGCGTGCTTGAGCTGGGCCGCGTCCGCGGTCATCCTTGTGCTGTCGACCACAAAAGCCGCCACGGCGATGCCGCCTGCAAGGAACAGCAGCGCGGTAACTGCGGCCGCCCCGCGCTTGCCAGAAGCAGCGCTCCCGTCTTCTTTCCGAAAGACGTTGCAAATGAGTTTGTGTAAAAAAGTAATGTATTTAACGTAGTTCATGATCTGTTACTCCGAATCGTCGGTAATCTGGTTCTCTTCCTCCAGGGCATCGTCAAGGGAGATTTCTTGGGCGTTGGCTCTGTAAATGCTTCTGACTTGCAAAACCTGGGGCATGCCGATGCCCCCATAGGACTTGATACTCTCCGTGCTTCGGCAGGCCTTGACCACGATCAAGGAAAACTCACTGGAATCCTCTTCCGAGCTGGCGGCCTCTTTCATGTCTGACGGGTCTATCGGCAGGTCACCCGTGTAATAGCCGTCTTCAGCTTCCGCCTCGCATAGATCAGATGCACCTCCGCGCTCCAACTGCCAGTTGATGCGCCCGGACTGCAGCACGTTCAGCATGATTATCTGTTGCTCATCCGTGTGCCCCTGCATGGCGATGTCGGTCAGGGAGTCCAGTCCGGCCTGGGTCAGCCCTGATTGAGCCGTGATGTTCAATGCCACGCTGCTCGCCGTCGCCTCGAGCCGGGAGCGTTCGATGCCAATCCGGTGCATGTCGCCGGCGAGAAAACCCACGGTAAAAAGCAGGGTAAGAGTCAGCGCCGTTTCCACGGCGACGGATCCGCGTCGGCCAGCCTTGTCGTGCATGCGCTAATCTTCCTCCTGAGGCAGGTAGCTTAATACTTGTTCATAGCGATATTGAAAGTCGTTATCATAAAATGCCAGCAAGCGAGACAGCGGGGTTATGAAGTCCTTGCGAATGTCCACCGTGATTCTCCAAGCCGGGAGATTGTTGGAAGAAGCCTCGTCTTCGCTGTCTTCGTTGTCCTCGTCCGTGGACCCTCCCCCCATGGCGTCGAGGGAGGCGAATTCTTCTATTGAAACATTGACGATATTCTCCTGCTTTACATAACCGTGCGAAGCGTCGACCATGTTCTGACGCAACGCGCTTTCGGCATCATCCCCGAAGGAGTCGTCCAGCCGGAATTGCTGAACTGCCCGTTGCAGGGCGGCTTCTCCCATATCGATGGTCAGGGCGATATTGGCAAATTCCATGATTATCATGACGGCCATGATGAGCACCGGCAGTGCAAAGACCGCTTCCACGGCCGCCACGCCCCGGCGGCTTTTTTTGTTTGTCGGCAAAATCTTGTTGGTCACGGCGTCGTCTTTCCTGTTATGATGCTGCTGTCGCTTGGTTCGTTTTGCCAAGATCGCTGTTCAGGGTGCCCGGGGCGGTACCCTTGTTATCGGTATCGGTGGGCGGATGGATTTCAATCAGTTTGTCCGCCGCCCGCAGCAGTTCTTCTGAAACCGTGCTGTCTCCGATTTCCACTCGTTGTTTCATCCCGTCGAACAGGGTTATGAATTCTTCGGATTGCGCCATAGGCATGAACTCCTGCAGGCTGGAGGAGGCCCGTGCGTTTTGATCGACCATGTAAAAGGTAAAGGCCAGATTGAGCTTGACGGACGGTGAGTCAGAAATGCTGTTGGCCTGCTGAAACAATCGGATAGCCTGTTTGGAATCGTTGCTGCTCAGGTATGACAGAGCCAGATTGTTCAGGATGCGCTCATCGGATGGAGCAAGCTCGTTGGCACGGGTGAGCATTTTCCGCGCTTCCTCGTGGTTGCCCTGAGCATCGAGAAGCACTCCCATGGCGTTCAAGGCGGCTACTTTTTCGGGAGCCGCTTCAAGCGCCTTTTCCAGACTCTGTTGCGCCAGGCCGTATTGTCCCACGGACATGCGGGCGCGCCCCAGGCCGGTATACAGTTCCGCTTGCACCTCTGGAGAAAGGTCCGTGTCTGTCTCTTCGGTGAGCTTTTTCTCCGCCCGTATGAACAGGGGAAGCGTGTCGCGCGGGGAGCATACCAGAGCGGCAACATTGGCGTATTCCAACAATTCGAGTGGAGTCATCTTGGCGCGCTTGCTCAATTGGGCATAGACGCCCATAGCGGCCTCATAGCGGCCCTGGTCGCGCAGCAGTCGAGCCAGCCGCAGGGCGCTGTCGCTGGTATCCTGTGAATCCTTATCGGCTTTGCTCGAACCGTGTTGTGAAAGCGTCAGTCTGCTTGACGATGAGCGTGCGCTGCAGCCGACAACAGGCAGGCAGACCAGTATGAGCAGAAACGCGATACGAAAGACGTTCGGGGAGGTGATCATTGCAGGAGGCTCCTTATAACACGCATGAGGGACGGAGTGGCCACCAAGGCCACAACCGGCGGCAGAATCATGGTCATCAACGGGACGCTGAGTTTGGCCGGCAATTTGCCTGCGCGTTCTTCGAGGGTCAAAATCAGGGTGTTGCGGCTTTCGGCGGCAATGTTGTGCAGTGCCTGCGCCAAAGGAGTGCCGTAGCGTTCGGCCTGGATCAGCGTCCCCACCATGCTTTCCACTGAGGGTACCTGCGTGCGCTCGGCCAAGTGGCGCAAGGCGTTGCTGCGGTCGGGCAGAAGTTGTAGCTCCGCGTTGGTCACGGCGAGTTCTTCAGCCAGGATAGGGGCGCTGAGTTCCAACTCCTTGGAGACGACTTTGATGATCCGCGGAAAAGGCAGGCCTGCTTCCGCGCAGATTACCATCAGATCCAAGGCATCGGGGATACTGCGCGTGATGGCGTTGTGTCGTTTGGCCGCACGCGCTTTAAGCAGAGCTTCCGGAATGATGCCGCCAGCGAAGAACGCACCCAGGCAAAGAGCCATGGACCCGAGGTCGAGCTCGGATTCGCCGCCCGACATGATCACAAGGAGCGCCAGAGTCAATCCCAAGCCGGTCTTGACGATCATGAACAGGCCCATCGCCTCATTCTGCCGCCAGCCGGCTTGGGTCAGCAAGCGTCGTTGGTTTTCCCTGCTTTTGCCACTTCCGGCGAGTTTTTCTCCGAATTGGGCAATGGTCGCCAACCAGGGCGACGCACTTTCCGCTTGTTCCTCCAAGGAAGAGCCAGATGAATGCGTATCCGCTTTGGTGAGGGCACTCTTTCCCAGCCTGGCATTCAGCGGATTGGGTTTGTTTTCGATCCAGAAAGCCAGAAGGCACATACCGCAGGCGCCCAGCATCATCATAATGATAAACCATTCCATTTCCGTCTCTTCCTATGCCTTTATTGTACGCGTCGGACCATGGCGTATGTGACGCCGAGTCCCGTGAGTACGCTGATTGCCGAGTACAGAAGAACCTTGACGCCGGCCGGGTCGCTGAACAGAAAATAAAAATCCTTCGGAGCGTTCAGATACATGTAAGCCAGGACTCCCGGCACCAGGGTGGCAACTATTTTGATGGACGCCCGTGCTTCAGATGTTTTAGCCTGTACCTTTAACGCCAATTCAGCTCTGGAACGCAAGGTGGCGGCAAGGCCTTCAAGTGTGTCCGCGAGGCGGCCCCCGGACTCCTGGCTGATGATCAGGATGACCGCGAAGAACCTGTATTCGCGCAATGGAACGCGTTGCGCGGACTCCTGCAGTGCCTGGCGCAACGGCACCCCCAGGCGCAGCCAGTGATCCAAAGCCAGAAGCTCTCCGACCAGCGGTCCGCGCAAGTTCTCAGCAGCAATGGAAAAAGAACTTTGGGCAGGGACGCCGGAACGGCAGATGCGGGCTATTGCGTCGATGGCCTCGGGGAGTGACTTGCCCAATTCCTCCAGATAATTGTTCATGGTTTTTTGGTAGGAAATGACACTGATGGCAACGAACAGCAGCATTGTTCCAAAAAGGATCGCCATCAGCGGATAAGGGGTCATGCGGGCGACGAGCGCAGCGCCGACCACGGAGGCTGCAAAGACGATCAGTATTCGCTGCCGGAGGTTCTTTTTCCAGCCCAGCACGTCCAGGTTCCTCGAAACATCACGGCGCAATTTCCATAATTTCTGGAAGTGTCCGGAATATGCCTCTGTGGCAAGGACAACGGATTCGTCCACCTCCTGAATCTGATCCGGGCCTTCACGCTCCACCTGTTGCTTAAGCTGTTGCAATCTGTCTTCTATGGCTTCTGTGCGGATGCGTTTGAGGCTGAAGGCCCGCATGACGTACACGAAGATGAAGACAAACAGAAAAATGAGCAGGGTAAACAGGTTCAGCATTCCCTAGTCCTCGAACAGGTGTTTCTTTTCAATATAGAACTTGGGCCTCAGGCCGCTGTCGAGGTGTTCGCCGACGACGTTGCCGGAACCGCCGATGGAGTTGGTCCGGAAGGTGAACAGTTCCTGTGTCTGGATGACCTCTTCCTCCATTCCGCACACTTCAACGATCGATACCACGCGCCGCGCACCGTCACGCATGCGTTCTATCTGCACGATGATGTCCACAGCGCTGGCAATCTGTCTGCGGATGGCGGCCAGAGGGAGTTGCATGTTGGCCATCAGAACCATGTTTTCAAGACGCATCAGGGCGTCCCGAGGCGAGTTGGCGTGAACCGTGCAGAGCGATCCGTCGTGGCCGGTATTCATGGCTTGAAGCATGTCGAAGCATTCTCCGCCACGGACCTCACCGAGGATGATCCGGTCAGGACGCATTCGCAAGGCGTTGCGCAGGAGGTCGCGTTGGGTGATCTGCTTGCCTCCCTCGACGCTTTCCGGGCGGGTTTCCAGACGGACCACATGCTCCTGCTGCAACTGCAGTTCGGCTGCATCTTCGATGGTGACGATGCGGTCGGTGGGGCTGATTTTGAAGGACAGCGCGTTAAGCAGCGTCGTCTTACCCGCACCGGTTCCTCCGGATACGACGATGTTGAGACGTGCTTCCATGGCTCGCCGCAGAAGGGTGGTCATGTCCATGGACATGGATTTTCCCTCGGCCAGCGATTCCAGGGTCAGCTTTCGCTGAGAAAATTTGCGGATGGATATGGTGGTGCCATCCAGCGACAGGGGGTGCGTGATCACGTTGACGCGACTGCCGTCCTCCAGCCGTGCGTCCACCATGGGGTTGGCCTCGTCGATGCGGCGACCGACCCGCGCGGCAATGCGCTGGGCGGTGTTGAAGACATGTTCTTCGTCAATGAATGTGATTGATGTCAGTTCCAGTTTGCCGAACCGTTCAACAAAGACCTGATCATAGCCGTTGACCAGGATGTCGTTGATGGTCTCATCGGCCAGCAACGGCTCAATGGGGCCGACGCCCAGCATTTCGTTGAGCATCTGGTCTGCGACGTCTTTTTCTTCATGTGCGGTCAGTTGAAAGCGGTTTTCATCACAAATACTCTTGATGAGCGTTTTGATTTGAGCTTCCAGGTTGCCGCGGTCAGTTGTGGCCGCCTTGATGGGATCGATCTGGCTGAATACCTCATCATGAATGAGCCTGCGGAGACGCGGTCTGTCGGAATCCGTTTTCATGGCGGGTTTTTTCATGGACTGCGGCTGATGTTTTTGCCCGGCGGAAGCGGCTTCTCCATGTGAAGCAGCCCCGGAAGTCTGGCCGCCCATGGAATGTGTGGCTGCTTGGAGTCCCGTGAATGTCTGGTTTACAGGGTTTCTGGCCGCGCCTTGTTCAGAATCGTGGCCATGCAGGGGAGGGGAAGCCTGGGGAGGGGTGTTCACAGGCTTTGCCGTTTCAGACGTATTTCTTCTAATGGGCAACATGGTCGTACTGCCTTTTTTGGGTTGTTACCGGCGTCGTATGCTTTTCCGTAAACGTTCAATGAACCCCAGAGGACAGGCCGGAGCGGTCGGATTCCCGAGGATATTGCAGGCCAGCCGGGTCAAGCTTTCCTTGAACGGGCGGGCCTTGGAGAAGTCGAGGCGTCCTTCGAGCAGGCTGTGATCAAGGGCATTGCCTGTATTGGGAAGTTCAAGGTCAATATTCCAGCCGAGAAAATCTTCAAACTGGGGGCGCGGGATAGACGGTTTGTCACGATGTCTTGCGGCATTGGCTACCAGGTACAGCCGTTGGCCATGGCTTTCGTCTCCGAAGTCCTGCAACAGCATGCGGGTGGCCCTGGCGTTTTGCACGGTGTAATCCGTGATGATGACACGGATGTCGGCGTTGGCCAGGAGCTCGTCGCTTCCCGAAGGTCGGTGAGAGGGGATGTCCCACACAGACATGGAGTAGAGATCACAAAGAGCGACGCCCAGGTTCAGAAGTAGATCCGGGTTCACCGGTGTTTCCTCTCCGGGACGCTGCGCGAGAAGATATAGGCGTTGCGTTCCATTGTTGCTGTCTTCCTGTTTCAGAAGTGCCCGCTGGATAAGCCGCAAGTCTATTTCCGGCGCGGCCAGAATTCCGGCCAGACCACCATTGGCCTCCATGCCGAGCATCAGCGCCAGATTGCTTCTGCGGCGGTCATAATCTATCAGGATAGTGGGGATTTTGTGTGTATCGGCGAATTGCTGCCCCAACGCCGTGACGATAGTGCTGGCCCCGACTCCGCCGGTTGCTCCGATGACCGCAACTGTTTGCCCGGCACGAACGCTGCCGGGATGAGGCTGCCCCAGCCAGAGGTCTTCGTCGACCCTGGCCAGGACATCTGAAAGCTGGCCCAACTGAAAAGGGGTTACCAGGTAATCGAACACACCGGCTTGCAGAAGTTTGCGGTACAGATCCACATCCTGTTTGTCACCCAGGGCGATGAGGCGGCTTCCGGGTCCCACCACCGCTCCGAGTTCCGCCAGTTTTTTCGCGGGGTGAGCAGCTTGGCTGATGTCCACAGCCAGTATGGCCGGCGAGCAATTTTCGGTGCACCATGCCAGGGCTTCGTTCGGACCGCCGGGTTTGATAGCCAGCGTCAATCTTCCAAGACGATTGAAGGCATCCTCGAAATGGGGCATGTCGTCGGGCCTGCTAAATACGGCGACCGTCTTGGAGGTGGTTTCTTCGGAAATAACTGCAGTACTACTCACGGTTAGTCGTCTCCGCTGAAGTCTATGTCTATAAGATCGTTGAGTTCGCCGTCCAGGTAGCGGTCCATCGCCGATGTGGCGATCGCGCCTTCCGATGGCGCCAGGGAACGCGGCCGGATCAGGTCTCGCGGATCGCTGACCATCATGGCGATGTTGGACTGGTTCGCGCATCCCAGTGTGCCCACGGCATAGTAAGGCTCAACGGTCCACAGGTCCGGCTCAGCCACGGTGCAGTCCGGTACGTTCACCACAATGGCTTCGGAAACCAGCTCGATATCCCAGCTCTGTTGTTGCCGGGTTTGCTCTTTGGCCGATTCCGACTCGGGCTCGCCGTTCATTTTGTTCGCTCCAAGTTGAGGGGAACGTGCTCCGGCGGCATCCAGTGCCTGGACCAAGCGCGGGGCAATTTGTTCTCCGGCGGGGCTAAGCGGTATGATGGTCAAAACCTGCCTGCGGATGGGACCTTGGGTGGTAAGCAGGTCGTTGGCAGCGGCTATGGATTCCGCTGTCAAACCGCGACCATCCGGTGTGGCTTTCAGATAGAGTGCTCTTGCTTGGACGTCCGTACTGACTCCGCCTTCCTTGAGTTGGGGGAAGTGCGTGGCGCGCAGTTGGTGAATGCCGCGATCCAGCCCGCAGCCGCCAAGAAGAACGCCGCTCAGAAGCAGACCGCACAGGGGCGGAAGAACGGATTGCATCAGGTTTCTTTTTTGCATGGTTATAAACTCTCGGTTGATGTTCAGTACAAGTATCCGATGGAGGCCTGCTTCGGCAGGAAGGCGTCCAGGGCTTCAATTCCTTTCCCCGGAGTGCGCAGATCGCCGTAAGCGACAGGCTCCACGACATTGGCCGTCACGATGATGACCAATTCGGAATCCTGCACTTCCGTTTCTTCGTGTTCAAACAGGCGGCCCAGCAGAGGGATGTTGCGGAGACCTGGCACGCCGCTGACCTGCTGGGATGAATTGGAGCGCAGCATACCCGCCAGGGCGAAGCTTTGTCCGCTGGCCAGTTCCACCGTTGTCTCGGCTCGCCGCACCGTCAGGGCCGGGATGGTCGAACCACCCGAGAGGGTGACGGACCCCTCCGACGTGAGTTCGCTGACTTCCGGCGCTATATGCAGGCTGATCCGGTGGGGGGAAAGTACCGTGGGCGTCATACGAAGGATGACGCCATACGATTTGTAGTCGATGCTGATGCTGTCGTTGGTGACGATGACCACGGGCACCTCGCCGCCGCCTGCGAAGGAGGCACTTTCACCCGACATGGCCGTAAGGTTGGGTTCGGCCAGCAGGGAGGCGAATCCTTCTTCGGAGAGCGCGGAAATAAGCCCGCTGAGGGAGAAGGAACCGAAATCGAAGGCCCCGCCGATCGCGCCGCCCGAACCATCGGGCATGAGGCTGCCGAAGGTCTCGTCTCCACTGGCCACATCGAACAGGCCCTGGGCGTTGCCGGTACCGAAGTAGAGAGGGCCTTTCGACGTACTGAGCACTGTGCGCCAGTCGAAGCCCAGCTCGTGGGAGAGCGAGCGGGTCACTTCCACCACTCGGACCTGGATATTGACCTGGGAGGAAAGTTCCACCTTCAACTGATTGATTACCTGTGTCTTGCTTGACGGACTGCCGCCATTCGAATCGTTGCCGGGACGCCGGCCATTACTTGGCCCCCCCGAGGATGTGGATCTGACGTTGGCCGAGGAGTCCGCTTCGAGGTACGTTTCCACGAGTTGGATGACCCGCTTGGCGTCGACTGCGGTTTTCACCTTGCCACGGACGATCATGAGATTGCTCAATGTTGGTTCAAGCTCCACTCGGGCGCCGGGAACGGCGCTGGCTATCTCTCTGGTAAGCTTTTCCAGGTTGTATTCAACCACGACGCGTACTGCCGCGATGATGGCGCCTTTGCCGTCCAGGGCGTAAAAAGTGGTTGCCCCAACTTCCAATCCGAACAGAAAGGCCTTGTCCGGGGCAGGCATCTGAAAGCTGGCCACACCGGGAGCGGCAACGAGCACCTGGGCCGCAGGGCGCGGCAGCTGCAGCATGAACCCTTCCCGGAGGAAGAGCCGGATCTGCCCGGTTTCCTTTGCGGTCCGCAGGGAGGGGGGGAGCGATTCATTATTGCTGTGCACAGATACGTTGGACGGCGGTTGTTTGGCCGCCATGGCGGGCGCGAAGCACAGGAGAGTAAGCAGAACAACCTGCGGGATGAGGAGGGATAAAGACGTTGGGCGGCGATCCGTAATACTCATTATTGACTCTTTATACTTGCGGGTTACTGTTTTTGTGGAGCGTTCGGTCGAGCCGTCCATCAGAAGCTGACGGCTCCGGCCTTGGTCCCGTGAAACGTCTGTACTTTGGAGACCGATTTTGACTTTTTCTTGACAACGAAGATGGCGGTGGCGTCCTGCAGGCGGGTGACCTGCGTTTTCTCTTCTTCTCCTGCCTCCGCTGTGGCCTTGTCCAGATCCTTCATGCTGCGCAACACGACCTGCAGTGAACCGGCTTCTCTTGCCACGGCCAGCCGCTCTGCCTCCTCGGGCGTCACTTCCAAAGTGATTGTTTCGTATACCTTTCGACGTTTGCTCTGCGTTTTTTTCTTTTTTGCCGAGGCCACTTCCTGCCCGTCGGTCGTGACCACGGATATCGGGGCAAGGCTTTGAGTGTCGCTGTTCAGGGCCAGTACGCGGATTCGCCGCAAAATAGTCTGGGCCGCGAGATTGGCCTGCGCCAGACCTCCAGAGTCGACTGACATCTCGGCGGCTTCGTCACGCTCCACACTGAGAATGACGTCGACCCAGTCGCCTGCACTCACCAGACCGGCGTTGCTGGTTACCGCTGAGGTGGGGATGGATATGGCTCTCATGCCGGGGGAAAGAACCGCCGAAATGAACCCCGGGCTGCCGGGCGACAGCAGCAGGTTGGCTGAAATGGAGTCCCCGGCTTCAAAGGTCTGACGGACGGTTGACCCGAACAGGGCTTGTTCTTGCTTGCGCCGGGACTCGGTGGTGCGCCCGATGACTTCTCCTGCATGAACGTCGTGTTCCGGGCGTTCGGCCCATTGTACGGCCCTGCCGTCAATGAAATCGCCGGGGTTGATGGTGGTCGCCGCCGTTAGCACGAATGTCGGGTCGGGGAGTTTCTGCTGTTTGACGACGACCTTGGGGGGCGCAGGTCGGCGCATCAGATTGCGCGCCACAAGGGCAGAACCCGCAGCCAGAACAAGGGCTACAGTCAGAAGTGCGATGGAAGATGGCCTTAACTTCATAAAATCAGTGTCCTGTGTTGATAAGGCGACGATCTACGCCCATGTTTTCAACATCGTAAAGATGGTTCCCATTGCTATTGCCGGACCGTACGGCAAGCCATTCGCTCCTTTCTTTGTCAGTATTGCCGGCATGGAGCGAAAAGGCTTTTCCTTTTGCCTCGGCAAACGCATGGTGACGTCAGCAGCCAGCATTTCCACCCTGCGTAACAGCGGCAGCTGCATGATCAGGAGGCCGCCAGCCAAGGACGTCGCCAGGAGAAACGTGAAGGAGTCCTTGCCGAGCCAGAGGCACAAAACGGCTGCGAGCTTCACGTCGCCAGCGCCTACCGCACGCATGCAGAAAAGAGCGAATCCGACCACAAGCACTGCCGCCGCGCAGCCGACACCGAAGGCCAAACCGGAAGAAACAAGAGGCGCTATGCCGTACCGGATCCCTGCCAGTGCAGTGGACATTATCCATAATTCCAGAAGAATTATCGTCAGAAGGTTCGGTATCCGGCGATAGAGCAGATCCCAATATGCCGCCAGAATGACGGCTATGACGACCGTAACAGCGCCTGGAATGTCGTGGAGCATCGTGATGTTCATCCTCGTGTCCGGTCTTGGTTTTTCTGCTTCGAATCGTTGCGCCTATCCGTTTCCCTAACGAAGAGCTACTGGATATCCGTTCCCGCATCGGTGATATCAGATGCGATGTCTTTGAATTTGTTGCGGAGAGCGGAAATAAATGCACCATCGGATGCGAATATGTAGCCGATTGCGGCCGCCATGGCTGCGGCCAGGATTCCGTACTCGATGGCAGTGACGCCACTTTCGTCTTTCATGAACGCTTTTGCTTGGGTCAGGTTGAACATTACTTCCTCGATTTTTATAGGTTTATTAGAATTGTTTTTAAAATATGTCTTTTAAATCAGTTGGTTATATATTGGTTTTTATGAGATTGAAAATCAAAATCGTTTGGATGACACCTAGTATTGCCGCATGTTCATGTCAAGATGCGTTGTTCTTCAGCCTAACTTTTTTTTACGTCGAGTTGTTTATCGATATATTCAATAAGAAGTTGTGTCAGGTTCACGTACCAGAACTGCCCCGCCACAGTCAGAACGAATGATCGGTCGCAGGGCTCAAGGAGACCGCATTGCCACCATTGCCCCAGGAGCGGGGAGATCAATGCCTGCAACTCTCCCTTCTGACCCAGGCCTGCATAGTCCTGTTCCGCGCAGATTGTCTCCAGGGCGGGGATATCCAGGCGTCCTTGTTCCAAACCTTCCGTAAGGGCGTTGTTTAATTCGAATAGCGGCGACGGGAGGAGCAGCATACCCACGGGCTTGACTCCGAAGTCGACCATCTCCCGCCAACGTTCGTGATCGCGGGTGTTGTAGGTCATATTTCCGTGCAGGTTGCCTCCAGCCCCTGGCCCGAATCCGAGACAGGAAACATTTCCTCTGGTATAGAGATTATAGAGGTTGCGTTCGCGGGGAGTACGGCCCCAATGGTTCATCGACAGGCGGCGATAGAACGCGGATTCGAGGTTCTGGACCGATGCTGCAAACATTTTTCCCATCTGTGCGGCATCGGCAGCTGGGGCAATCCGGCCATCAGCGATGGCTTTGGCCAGGGGGGAGCCCTTATGGACTCCCAGTTGGTAGCAGTCCATGCCGTCCAGACCAAGCGAGCGGGCGACACGGAGATCTTCCAGCCATGTTTCCATGGATTGTCCGGGAAGGCCGTAAATGAGATCAATAACGACGCTGGTCTGTTTGTATGACTGGAGCAGTTTGATTTTTTCAATGAGCCCGTCACGGTCGAGACTGCGCCTCATGGCGCGTCGTATGTCCGTGTCAAAGCTTTGCACTCCCAAAGAGAAGCGGTTGACGCCGTTCTTCAGTGCCGCCTCGATGAGCTCTGGAGTCAGGTTGGCTGTTCTGCCTTCCACCGTGATTTCGCAGTCGTTGGCAAGCGGAAGGTGGGAGCGGACCGCCTTCAGCAACCTGTCGAGGTCTTCGGGAGCCAGTGCAGTAGGAGTTCCTCCCCCTAAATAGACCGCATGGATCGGATCGTTCGCCTGCGCTGGCTGGTCGCTCCACAGCTGAAGCTCCTGGATAAGCGTATCCGTATACGCGGCCCCGGCTTCCCGTCGGTAAGGAGATTGAAAAAAGCTGCAATAAAGGCAGTGTGTTTCGCAAAATGGAACATGTATATAAGCAAGTTTTCTACCATGGCAGGGAGTGGCGATCAGCTTTTCCAACAGGTTTTCTTTCTCTTGTGGCGGGACGGGGATTCCCCCCATGCCTGGGTGGACGGCGATTTTACCTTCGAAGGCGCAGCCCAGCGGGTCGACTCCTTCTTTGGCGAAAAAGCGTTGGGGGTCGTTTGCAGCGAGCTTGTGAGGCATGAGATTTTTTCCGGGCATGAACATTTTGCCGTGTGATGATTCCTGCCTCGGTGTATGGCCGGATTCCATGGACTGAGCCATCTGGTGATGCGCCATGCCGAATTCTAGAGATTCGTGCGGATGGCTGTCGGCCATTTCCTGTCCATGGCTCGTGTTTTTTTTCAAGACTTCGGGTGAAGGGAGAGACGAAGGGTGATCCATGTGACTGTTTCTCTCTGTTTGGTTTGTCAATCAAAGTTTTTATTAGCGTATAAAGTTTTATTGCCCAAACTTTGTGCTGTTGTATTGAAACAGAACTGCGCTGTCAAGCGGTGAAAGAGCTGTTCGATCAAATATTATCTCTGAGGAATCGTAGTCTTTCAGGAATATTAGTTAATTTTTTGCTTGCGAGACAGGGGAGTTTGTGTAAGATGCGGATAGGCAAACATTGTTTTGAAAAGGAGTATATTATGCCGCAGCGGCAGAAAGGGGAGCAACTGACTCCCGTACAGGAGAATTATCTCGAGACTATTTTTCGTCTCGAGACGCGTGATGGAGCCGCAAGGGCCAGTTCCATAGCGGAGGCGGCCCAGGTTTCCCGCTCCACGGTCACGGGGGCGCTCAAGGCTCTGAAAAATATGGGGTATGTGGAGTATTCTCCCTACAGTCTGATCTATCTGACTGAGAAGGGGAAGGAGGTAGGCAGAAGGATCGCTCATCGGCATTTTGTTTTTCTGGCTTTTTTGGAGAAAGTGCTGCGGCTTGACCCGGAAAAGGCAGACAGTACCGCCTGTGCCTTGGAACATGTCGTTTCCGACGATATAGTCAAAAGACTTGGAGAATTCGTTCTCTTTCTCAAGAACTGTCCTGAGTTCTGGTCGGATTGGCTGGAAAAATATGAAAAGGAGAATTTGCTGGAGAAAAGCCACACCCGCTCCACCATCGTCGAAGTGCTCGGCACCAAACAAGAGAGAGAGCAGAAGTAAGGATTATCTGCGCCGCTGTCGTTGTGAAGGGATGGATGGGACGGACGGCGGCTGTCCAGTTGTTGCTGGATACGGAGTTCATTTTAGAGTGAGCATTTGATACATCTTTTTTACATGTCGACCCTTCGTTGGGCCTGCGAGGGCACTGAGGGCCGACATGCTTTGGGAGTTCGTGATTGCAACCATCGGTTTTAGAGGCGTGGCGGGTATCCTTTGGAATGACTTACTTTTCATCCGTGTCAGCCGGAGCAACTACCAGGCGGCAGGGCTCCTCCCGCGTTGCGCTGCAGCGCCCGGTGACGGACCCTACGTTCACCCGGAACAAGGGGGAACGTGTGGGGTTGTTGAAAACGGACGCGGCCTTTGAATAGTCCATATCCATGATTTTGCCCAACTCCTTCCAGCCTAGGCGCAGAGCGTCCGGGGCGGGATCGAATTCACCGTGTCCATGGCAGGACACGCCAGCCCATTGCCCCAGTCCCGGTTCGGAAATGGTGAATTTGATCAGTACCTTTGGGTTGGCTTGGATGCAGCGGTATACTCCCCCCCGCGGGTTGATCATGAAACAAATATCCTCTCCCAGTCGAAACGGCGTGGCTTCAATGGCGTAAGGTGTGCCGTCCGGTTCGGTTACGCAGATGGTGCCCCACTCTGTTTGGTGAATCAGATGTTCCATCTCTTCCTGTGTCATGGGTCGCATTACTTCTCCTTGGCGATGGTATCGTACAGGTTCTTGAAAAACGACTGAGCATTTTCCAGGTCCGTTTTATCCGGATGCCTGTCGGCCTCCTGAATGTTGGCCAGGCGTTCCGGAGTCATGGGGTGGTGCCCCGACCGCTTCATGGTTTCAACTACAGCGGGGTCGACGCGCCCCTGGCATAAGAACATCCCCAACAACTCGTTGCCTTGGAGTACTTTCTCGGTTTGCCGGAGCACGTCCCTGGCATGCGGAGAATCGGGCTGAGCTCCCAGGGTTCCGAATGCGGCTACCTTGAGGCCCTTCAGTTTCTTTACATACTTCAGGGTTTTTGGGTCAGGGCGTCCACGGTCCACCCAGAATCCTATAATTACGGCTTGGTGTTCGCCGGGGGCGGGGGAGTCTTCCACCGGGGCCAGAACAACTTGGGTCGGTAGAGCCGCCAATGCAGCCTCGGCCACCTTGCGCGTGTTTCCGGTGCGACTGGAGTATACCACGAGTACGGACATTATTGTTTCTCCTGCTGTGAGTAGCGGGAGCGTAGATCCATGAAGTTCTCCAGCACCGAAGGGAGGAGGGCGCGATTTTCATCTCGCCCTGCGTAGATGGCGAACATGAATAGTCCATCGGAATCGAAGAACTGGACGCTGTGACTTTCCAGTTTGAAGAAGGGTTTGGAGACCAGGAGGATTGCGCCGATGCGCTCTACCAGCAAATGCCCCCGCAGGGGATTGGACCGGTCCATCAGATTGAACATTCCATGGCCGAAGCTTCCCTTGGGTAAGACCCCGGATACTTCCACCACGGCCCCCGGATTACGGGTGATAAAGGTGACTTTCTCCCAGTCCGTCATGAAGTTCCAGATGCTTTCAAAATCTTTGGCCGGGGCTTCGACCCACATGTCCTTGGGGAGGCAACGGATTACCTCGACTTCGCTGACATCCAGCTCACGCGCCAGTACATCGGTCATTGTGCTGGGGTTTTCAGTGATCCTTTCGCGGATGATATTCTGTGGCGAATACATTGTTGTCATAAGAGTACTCCTTAAGGGTTGACGATTTCAGGGGCAGAGTAAGGGCGTACCAACAGGCGGAATTCAGAAGTTCAAGATCATGGCTGATGAGAAGCACACAGGCTCCGCGCCGTGCAAAGTCTTGGGCACAATCGGCAATGAGGCGCATGTTGGCGCCGTCCAGGCCACTGCTGGGTTCGTCCATAATGAGTACATCCGGGTTCTTGGCTTCGCCACAGGCGATGACCAAGCGTTGTTTTTCTCCGCCTGAGAGCGATTGAGGATGCCGTTGCGCCAAATGGGCAATGTTATATTTGGCGAGCAGGTTCTGGACGCGTTTTTCCTTTTCACCTGTTTGTTTACGGGGCAAGGATGCTGCCACCTCGTCCCATGCTGTCTGCATGTGTAATTGGTGATCCGTATTTTGCAGTATCACGCTGGATCTGCAGAGCAATTCCGAAGGCTTGATCCTTTTACCGTTGAAAATGAGACGCCCCTTTTTCGCTTTGTGCAATCCGGTGAGCAGCATGGCCAAGGTGGTTTTGCCCACACCGTTGGGACCGAGCAGGCCGATGACCTGGCCCAGGGGAAGGGTCAGGTTGGCATCCTCGAAGATGGGGTGGAGGCCATGGGAATAGCTCAGATTATGCAGACGGATGGCGTGTTCTATGGTGGGGTCTGGTGGCAGCAGTTCCGGGCGAGGGTCCACGACGTGGCTCTTGCGTAATCCATAACGCCGACGAAGGACGGCGTTGTCTACGATCTTAAAGTCTCCCTGGGCAACGATTCGGCCTTGATCCATGACTGCTACTCGATCCGCAAGATGGCGTAGCCAGTATAGACGGTGGTCCACGATCAGGATGGCAACTCCCTTGGCCTTGAGCTCGGAGAGGGTTTGTGCCAGGGCCTCTGTGGATTCTGGGTCCAGATTGGCCGTGGGCTCATCCAAAATCAACGCTTGCGGACCGAGAGACATGATGGATGCCAAAGCCACCTTTTGTTTTTGTCCTTCGGACAGGGTGAGAATGGATTTGTCCAGAATATGGCTCAGCCCAAATTGTTTCGCCGCTTGGCGGATGCGCCGTTCCGTTTCTTTCGGCGGCACCTGTCTCCATTCATGCCCCATGGCGATTTCGTCACATACATCCAAGGCGAAGAATTGGGATTCCGGATCTTGAAACAGGGTGCCTACCTGGGTCGAAATGTCAGAGGTTTCCTGTTGGTCCACTGGACGGCCTCCCACTAGGACTCGCCCGGTCAACGTCCCCCGGAAGTGATGCAGCCCCAATCCGTTGATCATGCGGACCACGGTTGATTTTCCACAACCGCTGGGGCCGGTGAGGAGAACGATCTCTCCTTTGGCCACTTCAAGGCTCACATCCTGCACTGCTGGGGCAGGATGGAAGGGGTAGGTGAATGTCGCGTTTTGCAGTTGGATCATGATGCAGTCCTTTGGAGGAGGCTAATGGCCCGCATGTCTAGTGCATGCCTATGGAAAAGCCGCCGCAGCGGGCCTGTATGAAGAAGCTCACAGCGGCCAATCCCAACGCCAGCGCAAGGACCATCATATCCCGAGGCCGAAGGGTCTGGCGGCGGTGCGGGACAATGGAACCCGTCAGTCCTATCCCTTTAAGTTCTGCCGCCATAGCCAAATCGTCCGATGATCTCAGGGCGCGGAAAACAAGAGGCGCGAACAGGACTCGAAGACTGTGCAACGGACGCAGTAATGTTGTGCGTAGAGTCAGGGGATACCCCCTGATTTTGAGAGCTTGCAGCACTTGCTTGGCGTCGTTGAAAAATGTTGGGATGAATCTGATCATAACTGAGGCCGGGATGTATATCAGGCTGGGCAGTCGCAGGGATTTGAGTGCCATCAGCAGAGACTGGATGCGCGAAGTCAAAGCCAATCCCAGAACGACGTTGAGCATGAGCCCGATGCGAAGGAAAGGCGTCAGGAACAATCGAAACTCCATTTGCGCGAGTTCCGGCCAGATCATGTCGAGAAGGACAATGAAGACTGCCGAGACGCTGAGCATGAGCAATACCACAGTATAGGCCGTGAGTACCTTTTTGATGTTTTTTGTGGATAAGGCGTAAAGCGCACTTGCCGCCAAAAGCGGGGACAGGGCCAGAGGGGAGGTCAGGATAATGGCCGACAGGGAACAGAGTACGCACAAAAACAGTTTGGTGCGCACGTCCAAAGTGGTCGGAAAGCTTTTGGGCATGGTGGAATCACTGGCGAACGATGCCTGCATGTCGCAACTCCTTGACGAAAAGGTGTCCGCTGCCGAGGCCTGCCAAAGCACCGAGGTAACCGAAGCCCACCATTGCGCTGATAGTGAGCAGCAGGGCGGGTTGTTCGCGCATGATCAGCCAGGAAAGCCCGAGGGAAATGCCTTTGCTGGCTAAGTCGTATACGGCCACGCCCAAAAGGATCCCCGTCGTGCGGCTGTATCCTCCAGCGATCATGATGATCAGTTCCGAGAGCAGTGCAGAGGCCAGGGATACAGGAAGAAGTATGGCGGCGTTTCCCATAAGCAGAAGGGAAACTATGGCCGAGACTCCGATGAACAGTGTCAGGGTGCCGAAGCGGGGAACTTTGTGGAGCAATACCACCAGAAGACTGGTGAATACAGCGTTTTTGGCAAGCAGAGTCAGCGGATTCATTCCTCCGCCGATCAAGGCGATGCCCAGGCTGGCGATTTTGACTACTGCGGCGAATATTCCGATGACGATCAGGTCGCGCACGGGCCAATGAGGTTTTCGTTTCAGGGGAGCGGGGTGAATTCTTGGCAAGGCCAAAGGATTATCGCCGATTTCTGTGTGATGCATCAGGTTCTTCCCTCCCGGCGGATGCTCGCGCGGAGATTGATGGATTTTTGCGCTGCCACCGTGTCATCGTATCTATAGGGACCAATAGTTTTTTTCCTGGTGATATTCATGTCTCGCTCACAATTTGTTTGTTTGACCAAACTTTATGTGGTCAATCGTACTTTGTCAATCGATAGGTTGAATATTTTGGTGGGTGCTACGCAACACGGGCGGGAGGTGGGCGATCCCCCTGTTCCAAGTCATGATGTTCTCAATCTGACGAACATCTTTTCCTGCATCTGAACGATCCCCAATGGTCCGAAGCTGTGCAGGAGTCCTTTGCTTTTGGCGAGAAAAATCTACCCATTTGGGTGGGGTTTACCTTGTCGGAAGCCGTCAGGGGTGAGTGTTTCTGTGAGGATCAGCCCGCACACTGAATTTGAAGTTTAATAGTGTGAGCTGAAATTGTTGGCTTTTATTTAGAAAAACAAATTGATGATCTTGTTTTGGTACAGTTCTGATGTCTTGGGTTCGGCTTCGAAATGTACCTGGCTGTACTATTGCTGAAGCGTGCCACGTATCGATGCTCACTTCAGCTACGCGTTGCTGTCGGCAGGTTGGCTCTTTCACCAGGAAAAGATGAGTTGACATGTGTACATATATTAAAATAGTAGCTATATGGTGTTACCATATTTAATTTCGTATTCTAAAAACATGCTTCCAATGTGAATACGAAATTGTCTTGGAGCACAGTCTGGTCGACCTGAAAGAGGTTCAGGCCGATTCGTCTTCAATCCTATGAGACAAGGAGGAATCATGAGATCCATTGAAGGCGTCATGTATCAGGGCAACGCGCCCAAGGGTGTTGATCCGGACAGCATTTTTTTCGTCCAGGTTGATACCGACAAGTGTGAGGCGTGCGGGACCTGTGAGGAGGTGTGCGGCACCGGCGCGATCAAGGTCATCAATGATGATGAGATCCGCCAGGTTGTCGATCCCGCGGCTTGCATGAATTGCGGTCAGTGTCTGGTGAACTGTCCGTATGGGGCCATTTACGAAGGCGTTTCGTATGTGGACGAGCTGTTTGAAAAGTTGAAGGACCCGGATACGGTGGTGGTGTCCATGCCCGCTCCGGCGGTCCGCTACGGGTTGGGCGAGTGCTTCGGCGCCCCCACCGGGACCTATGTGGGCGGGAAGATGCACGCTGCGCTGCGCAAGCTCGGCTTTGACTACATCTGGGACAATGAGTTCACTGCGGACGTGACCATCATGGAGGAAGGTACAGAGTTGATCGGCCGCGTGAAGAACGCGGGCAAGGAAGGCACGCTTCCTTTGCCGCAGTTCACGTCCTGCTGTCCCGGCTGGGTGAAATTCGTGGAAAGCTTCCATCCGGAGCTGCTGCCCCATGTTTCCACCTGCAAGTCGCCCATCGGCATGCTCGGCCCTCTGGCCAAGACCTACGGCGCACAGGAAACCGGAACCAAGCCCAAAAAGATGTACACGGTTTCCATCATGCCGTGTGTGGCCAAAAAGTACGAGGGGATGCGTCCGGAGATGGACGACAGCGGCCAGCGGGATATCGACGCCACCATCAACACCCGCGAGTTGGCTTACATGATCAAGAAGGCCGGAATCAACTTCAATAGCCTGCCGGACGAAGATCCCGATCCGGTCCTTGGTGAATCCACTGGCGCGGCCACCATCTTCGGAACCAGCGGCGGGGTTATGGAAGCCGCTCTTCGTTTGGCCTACGAGGTGCTGTCCGGCCAGAAGCTCAACGATCCGGACATCAAGGTGGTTCGTACCCATGAGGGGATCAGGGCCGCGGATGTGAAGGTTCCCAACTTCGGTACGGTCAAGGTTGCAGTGTGCAGCGGGCTGAGCAATGCCCAAAAGCTGTGTGAAGAGGTGAAGGCGGGCAAATCTCCTTACCACTTCATCGAAATCATGGCCTGCCCGGGCGGGTGCGTCAACGGCGGCGGCCAGCCCATCGATCCCGATGTGCGGGCATCGCTTTTCAGAAGCATGATCGCAAAGGTGAACCGCAGGTACAACGCCAGGAAGCCCGAGGCCTAAGGAGGAACGAAAATGAAAGCTATGAAGATGAGCAGGCGCGGATTCATGAAGGCATGCGGCATCATGGCCGGGTATGCCGTCCTGTCCGTGAACATGACCAAGGAAGTGTTCGCTGCGGCCATGAATATGGTGGGCATGCGGCAGAAGCAGGTATACGATGCGGACGCGCACATATACAAGGTCAGGAAGTCTCAGGACAACCCCATGGTCCAGAAAATCTACGACAAGAAGCATGGTTTCCTGCATGACGGACCTTGCGGCCATAAGTCGCATCATCTCCTGCATACCGAGTATAAAGACAGGAGTGCGAGCATCAAGGCCCTGAAAAGCAAGGGCGTTACCCTGAGCATGTAGCACACACCCCACCCGGCCTGAGGCGAGGTTGTCTGACCCAAGGGCCCGATTCTTTTCAATCCCTCCTTGACCCGGCAACGAAACTCTTCTGTTTTGGAATACATTTTTAAATTTAGTATTCCTTCAGTAATATTTTTTCTTGATTTGTAGCACATAATGATGCAACGTGCTGCGCAGAACACCTAAGTACGGAGATATGCTGCCTGCGGGAAGGAAATGTGTCTGAACCAAAGGGCGGGGGTCTCCCGGCCCCTCTTTCTTTTGCCGGTATCATTCTCCCGCCTCTCCGTTTCCATGTTTTGCCCTCCTGCGGCCATTATTTCCGTTTGGATGCTCACATGAAATTGGTGGTTGGAGGAATCATGGAAAAACGAATCGGAATCATCGGCGTCATCATCCAGGAACGTCAATCAGCGGCCCCGAAAGTGAACGAGATGCTCGGGGCGTTCGGCGATCTGATCGTCGGTCGGATCGGGCTTCCCTACAAGGACAAGGGAGTCAACGTCATCGGACTCATCGTGGAATCCACGACCGACGAGTTGGGGGCATTGACCGGTAAGCTGGGAATGATCCAGGGCGTTCGCGTCAAATCGTTGATGGTTTGAAACCGGGAGGCAGTTATGAACGGGCAACGAGAGCGGAGTGGGGAGTATCACAATTTCATCGACGAGGCCGGGATCTGGGCCGACATCGAAAGGGCGGAAAAGTGCGACCGCCAGGAAGTGCTTGACGTCATTTCCAAGGCTTCGGAGAAAAAGGGGCTGACGCCGTACGAGGTGGCGGTCCTGCTCAAGAACGGCGACCAGGAGCTGGATGAAGCCATTTTCGAGACGGCCATAGGTATCAAAAAGGCCATCTACGGAAACCGTTTGGTTCTTTTCGCGCCCCTGTACATCACCAACGAGTGCGGTAACCAGTGCGCCTACTGCGGTTTCAAGGCAACGAACGGCGATCTTGATCGGCGCACCCTGTCTTCGCTCGAGATTCAGCGCGAGGTCGAGGTACTGGAAAAACTGGGCCACAAGCGGCTTCTGTTGGTGTACGGCGAGCACCCCAAATTCGGGGCGGACTGGATCGCCAGAACCGTGGAGGACGTGTACTCCATCTCCTCGGGCAAGAGTGGGGAGATACGAAGAGTCAACGTCAACTGCGCCCCTTTGGATGTCGAAGGTTTCAAGAGACTCCATGAGGTCGGCATCGGTACCTATCAGTGTTTTCAGGAAACGTACCACAGAGAGACATACGCCAAACTGCATCCCGCAGGCCCCAAGGCCGACTTCCTGTGGAGGCTTCATGCCATGCATCGGGCGCAGGAAGCGGGAATTGACGATGTGGGCATGGGAGTGTTGTTCGGGATTTTCGATCCGGCTTTCGACATCCTGGCGCTTCTGCATCACTGTAATCAGCTGGAAACGGACTGGGGCGTCGGGCCGCATACCATTTCCTTTCCGCGTCTTGAACCGGCCCTCGGGGCGGATATAGCCTTCAACCCCCCGTATCCGACCACGGACCATGAATTCAAGAAGATCGTGGCCATTCTGCGCCTTGCAGTGCCGTACACCGGCCTGATTCTGACGACGCGGGAAGGCGCCGAATTCCGGAAGGAACTGCTTGAAGTGGGCGTGTCCCAGCTTTCGGCCGGTTCCCGGACCTATCCGGGCGCCTATCATGACCCGGAATACGATCGGCCCGAAGTACAGCAATTCTGCGTGGACGACAGCCGCAGCCTGGACGAGGTCATCTGCTCCATAGTTTCCGAGCACGGCTATGTGCCATCCTGGTGTACGGCGTGCTACCGCCTGGGGCGGACCGGGGAGCATTTCATGGAGCTTGCCAAAACCGGTTTCATCCAGAAGTTCTGTCTTCCCAACGGATTGCTGACCTTCAAGGAATATTTGGAGGATTATGCCTCGCCTGAAACCAAGGCGGCCGGTGAAAAGCTCATTCGTGATGAGCTGGATCACTACTCCGACGAAAAACGCCGGGACCTGCTCATGGACCGATTGCAGCGGATGGAGCAGGGCGAACGGGATCTGTACCTTTAAACCTCTGGGCCGCGTCCGTTTTCCGGGCGCGGCCTTGCCGCACACATGTCTGATACGCGTATCGAGAACGATGCCCTGGGGGCCCTGGAGATTCCCGCAGCAGCTTATTACGGCATCCATTCCCTGAGGAGCGCCCGGGCTTTTCCGTTTTCGGGGCAATGCATTCACCCCGAATTCATCCGGGCGTTGGCCGACGTCAAGTGTGCCTGCGCGCAGACCAACGCTGAACTGGGATGTCTCGAAGCCGCCCGCGCCCAGGCGTTGGAGCAGGCCTGCCGGGAGGTCGCCGACGGACGATTGCACGATCAGTTCATTGTCGATCCCTACCAGGGAGGGGCCGGTACTTCCACCAACATGAACGCCAACGAGGTCCTTGCCAACCGGGCCGTCGAGTTGCTGGGCGGAAGTCTGGGGGATTACGGCGTCGTCCATCCCTTTCACGACGTCAACATGCATCAGTCCACCAACGACGTGTTCCCTACGGCCCTGGCTGTGGCTGCTTTGCGGCTGCTCAAGGGGCTGGAGGACCACATTGCCGGGCTGCAGTCGGCGTTTCAGGAACAGGAAGGCGCGTTTCGCGGGGTCGTCAAGGCCGGACGCACCGAATTGATGGACGCCGTGCCCATGACGCTCGGCATGACGTTCGGCGCCTATGCCGAGGCCTTTTCCCGAGACCGTTGGAGAATTTTCAAATGCCGCGAACGGATCAAACGCGTCAATCTCGGAGGAACCGTCCTGGGCACGGGCGTGGGGGCTCCGAGGGAGTACATTCTCAAGGTGGTGGGAATGCTTCGGCGCAACACGGGCCTGCCCGTTTCCCGGGCTGAAAACATGGTGGACGCCACGCAGAACATGGATCGTTTCGTGGAAGTCTTCGGCATGCTCAAGACTTATGCCGTCAATCTGTTCAAGGTCTGCTCCGATCTGCGGCTCATGGCCAGCGGCCCGTCCACGGGTTTGGGGGAAATCACGCTCCCAGCCGTGCAGACCGGGTCCAGCATCATGGCCGGAAAAATCAACCCCGTGGTCCCCGAAGCGGTTTCCCAGGTGGCCTTGCGGGTAATGGGCAACGACCATGTGTTTGCCGTTTCCGCGGCGTGCGGCCAGCTGGATCTCAATCATCTCATGCCGCTGCTGGCCCACACCTTGTTGGAGTCGCTCGATCTTCTTGCCTCGGCGACCGAGGCGCTGACCGAGCTCTGTCGGGGGATAACCGCGAACGGGGATTCCTGCAGAGCCATGGCCGACAACTGCCGAGGGCTGGCAACCTTGTTGGTTCCCTATTGGGGGTACAAAACCGTGGAAAGGCTGTTGCATGAAGCTGCGGAAGCAGGCATCGGGCTGCGTGAGCATTTGGCGGCGTCCGGGCTGGCCACGCAGGAGCAGGTCGATGCCATGCTCAGTCCCGCCAATTTGTGCAGGGTCGGGTACGTTCTCGAAGAAAACCCTTTCGCTGAAGGACGACAATGATCAAGCCCGGCATTCTGGCCTTTGATGTGCCGGCCCTGATGGCCTCGGCCACGCGCAGGATCGTCTGGCACGCTTCCATCTATTCCCCGTTTGCCCGGTCGGATCGCCATGGTGAAGCGGTACGGGATTTCTTGAGGCGTCCCGGCGGTTGCGGCATGGACATCGTCACGTTGCCGCGCCGGCCGGAAGCATGGTGCACCTGTTTTTTCACGGTGCTTCGCGGCGGTTCCGTCCGAAGTGCCGGGACGGAACTGGAAACGTCCTGGCGCTTTCTTGACGAACTGTCCTCTGAATTTCCTTCACAGGTACGGATTCATGTTCTCAAACGAAGGCCGAGCCTGCCCATTCTGTTGATCGATGACAACATTCTTTTCGGACATTACGCTGTCTCTTCCGTTCCCGCCGGCCAGGGTTGGTGGACCCGGGTGGAGGCGGATGTGGAACGAATGTTGTCCTGGATGCCGCACGGGCCGCCGGAATCGGTCACCGACTGGGAACGGGCCTGTTATCGGGTTGTCTCGGATTGTGCAAACGCCATGAGTGACGGAGGGATTGATGAAGGCGATTGGTGAAAAGGAGATGGTCGATTTCCTGAGTGGTGGGGATGATGCCCGGCTCTACTCTCTGGCCGACGAAAAACGCCAAACCGTTTTCGGGGATGAAGTCTATCTTCGCGGTATCATCGAGTTTTCGAATGTCTGCCACAAGGACTGCCAGTATTGCGGGTTGCGCGTTTCCAACAGGGGTGTGAAGCGCTACCGCTTGCACCCCGACGACATTGTCCGGGCAGCCGATCTTGTGGCGGGGGAGGGGCTGGGAACCATCGTTCTCCAGTCCGGTGACGACTTCGGGTATGACGCGATCGAGATCGGTTCGGTCATTGAAAGAATCAAGCAGCGCCATGATGTGGCCGTGACCCTCTCCCTGGGCGACCGCAGCCTTGACGAGTACGCCTATTGGCGGGACTGCGGCGCGGACCGCTGCCTGCTCAAGGTGGAGACCGGCCATGTGAAGCTGTACGAACGGTTCCGGTGCGGTGAAAGCTTCAAGGAGCGACTGTATCGTCTCGAGGGGATCAAACGTCTCGGGTATGAGGTGGGTTCCGGCATCATCGTCGGCCTGCCGGATACGGATCTGTTCGACCTGATGCGGGATCTGCTTCTGCTTGAACAGCTGGATCTGGACATGATCGCCGTGGGGCCTTTCGTGCCCAACCCGGACACCCCGCTGGCAAACGCCGGACAGGGAGGACTCGACCAAGCCTTCAGGGCCGCCGCCCTGATGAGGCTGTTGTGTCCGCAGGCCAATATCCCGGCAACGAGCGCCTTGGATGCGATTTCACCCGGAGCACGCATGACAGGGCTGAAAAAAGGTTGCAACGTGATTATGCCCTCTTTCACGCCGGACCAGTTCAAGACCGATTATGCCATATATCCTGGCAAGAATACTTCGGAAATGACGGTTCAGGCAAAGCTTCGCCATGTCAGGACGAGTATTTCGGATATGGGATTCGTTCCGTCCTCTGCAAAAGGTTTTTCTCCCAGGAGGGAATATGTCGAACAAGGTTCCGCGCGGTGTCCGGCTGGTGATCACGCTTGCGGGAAGGCGCAATGCCGGTAAGTCATCGCTCATAAACGCTTTGGCCGGGCAGGACGTGGCCATCGCTTCGGAAACGCCGGGCACGACCACCGATCCGGTGGCCAAACAGTACGAACTGCTGCCACTCGGACCGGTCACTTTTTACGACACGGCCGGCCTGGACGACGACGGGGAACTGGGCAGACTTCGGGTCCAGGCCACGCGCAAGGTGCTTTTCCGTACGGACGTGGCCCTGGTGGTGGCCGGCGAAAAAGGCCTTTCTTCCCTGGAACACGAACTCGTCCAAGACATGCAAGACCTGGGGCTGCCGGTGGTGGTTGCCTTCAACAAGGCCGACATTTCGAGTCCGGACAGGGACGCTCTTGAATGGTGCTCGGAGCAGGGCATACGTCATGTGACCGTTTCCTCGAAAACAGGGAACGGCATCGACGAACTCAAGGCCGTCCTCATCAACTCCGCGCCGCCCGAAATGTTGGAAGAGCCTTTGCTTGCCGGGGATCTTATCCACGAAGGGGACTGGGTCGTCTGTGTGGTGCCCATCGACCTGGCAGCGCCCAAGGGACGCCTCATCCTGCCCCAGGTCCAGGTTATTCGTGAAATTCTCGATTCCGACGCCCTGGCCGTGACGGTCAAGGAGCGGGAAGTGGAGGAAGTTCTGGCGGGATTGCATCGTACTCCGGCCCTGGTCATTACGGATTCCCAGGTGGTCATGAGCGTGGCTGGAGACGTGCCGGAGGAAGTCCCCCTGACCACTTTTTCGACCCTTTTCGCTCGCTACAAGGGCGACCTTGATGTATTCCTCCAAGGAGCCGCCGCCATTGATGCGCTTCGGGACGGCGCAAAGGTGCTCATGTGTGAAGCCTGTTCCCATCACCCAGTGGCCGACGACATCGGTCGGGTGAAGATTCCCCGCTGGATATCGCAGTATACGGGGCGTGACCTTTCTTTCGATGTCTACGCCGGACACGATTTCCCCGATGATCTGGAGCAATACAGCCTGGTCGTCCATTGCGGGGGATGCATGACCAACCGGCGGGAGGTTTTGAGGCGGATTCGGGAGTGCCGGCTGCGCGGTGTCCCCATCACCAATTACGGTGTCGCCATTTCCAAAGTGCAGGGGGTGCTTGAGCGGATAGTGGCGCCGTTCTCGATTCGTGCTTTTGGGCAGTCTGTCCTTGTTTGAAAATGTTTGCTCGGCCTGTCACACAGTTGGGAGGTTTGTGCAGCAGTCTCATTGATGCCAAGCGCAAAAACGCCGCACAGCTTTATGCCCGTGCGGCGTTTTTTGTTTCCAGGCGGAAGCATACAGGAGTCGAGTCTGCCTGTTCGGCTCAAGGTGACAGGCTCAATTGGATATGATTTTGATACAGTTTCCACTTTCGCTGCGTACCCAATTGTACCAAAGATGAGAGCCGCAAAGTCTACGGATTTGCCTGTTGCCGGGATTGCCGTTCCCGAAATATCTGCCCCGGTAGACAGGTGGATCGGCTTGAGAGAAAGTCGCTGATCCGGGTTCTCCGTCGGTCTTGGCGGATATCTCTTCATTGAACACGCTGCATGACAGGCAAGATAAATCACGATCCCGGCAGACTTCAACAAAACGGCCGGGATCGTTTGCCAAAGGAGCCTCAGTTGAGTGGCGTCTCGACCTCCAAGGCAAGGCGCAGCGAGTCAATGAGGCCTCCGGTCCGCTCATTGATCTGTTTCAGGTCATTCTTGTCCGGACGGCCTTCGATGTCGCCCAACCTGCCTGAAGTATTCATGTGCCGCATGTTTTCGGGAACGAATGCGCTCGGGATGGCCCATTCCGCGGCCACGGCGATGCCCAGGTGGTCGAAGAGCTGGCCCATGTATTTGATGGCCGGAGTTGCCTCGGCCTCGCCCGTGTGCGGGCCGGCATAGGTGCAGTAGACGCAGGCGAACCTGCCGGGAAGCCGTGGCGAGGCGGGCAGGATCAGGTTGCTGTCCCGAGCGGAGGCCAGCTGCCCGCCGATCCATTTGAGCATGCGTTTGCCCGGCAACCAGGTGTAGACGCCCGAGCCGATGAAGGTCAGATCGCTTTTCAGGAGGTCGATCTCCTGGGCTTGTTTGCCGACGTTGACGGTGGTCACGGAGCATCCCTTGGTCACGCAGGCCTGTTCGATTTCCATGGCGATTTTTTCTGTCTGGCCGTTGAGGGACGCATAGATGTTCAGGATGTTCATTGGTTTGCCTCTTTTGGTGTTGGGTTATTGGGGGCGCCCGGCAGGGGAGCCTTGCGGAATCGTACCATGTAGTTGACGCCGAGGTCCGCGTAGCTGATCTGCCGGTAGCCGTTGTTGTCGATGAGTTCGGCGATCTCCCCGGCCGAGATGCGCATGTGCAGCGGCGGGCCGAAATCCATTTCCTCCTTTTTGCACTCCAACACTGCCAGGACGCCGTCCCTTTTGAGGATTCTGTGCAATTCCCGGAACACCGCCGGCGCCTGGCTCCTGAAATCGAGACAATGCAGGGAGGTGGAGAGCAGGCAGGTATCCACGCTTTCCTCGGGCAGAGGAATGGGGTCGGTCATATCCTGGGTCAGGGTCAGGAGGTTGCCGAGCCTGTGTTCGGAGGCTTGCCGGTCCACTTCATCCATCATGCGGCTGCTCTGGTCCACAGCGTAGACCTGCCCGTGTTTTCCGACGAGCTTTGCAGCATGGATCGAATAGTCCCCAGGGCCGCAGCCCAGGTCCAGGAAGGTGCTGCCTTCGTTCAGGGAAAGAATCCTGAACACGAGATCGGAATCGTGCATCTTGTAGCTGGTGGGGCCGCGTCCGTGCGCAAGCTGTTTTTTGCATCCTCGGTGATGGGTATTCATATGTTCCTCCTGCAACTAGATATAATAAATAAAGGATTCCACTTTCACCCTGTCATTTTCATTTCGGTTGCCGTCAAAGGTCAGGTTCAACGTGGGCAGGGTTTGCCCTTCCTCCGGCCCATTGTGCAGGATGCCCAGGGAGATGCCGGTGTTCTCGTACATGGAGGTCACCGTGATGACGCCCTCCACGCCGGAGAGAAGTCCGGTCGGTTTTGAACCGCGATACCTGCCGAAGGTTCCCGCGTAATAGCCCAGGGTGCGGTCGGCGGATACCGTGAGTTGGTCCATATCCTTTTCGTACGGGCTTGCCGTGGCGAGGGCCTTGCTCAGGGCCCCCATCTTTTTGGCGAACCTCGCCAGCCGCTTGAAGATGCCCGCTTCCTGGCCGTTGGTGCTCTGTCGGACATAGTCGTTCCAGAAGCTCCACAGGTATTCGCTCATGGGCGCATAGACCACCCTGTGTCCCTGCCTTTCCAGCTCCTTGAAGGTGTTGTCGTTGAGGATGTCGTTGAAGAGCACCAGAGGCTCGCCGATGGCCAGCACTGTTTTGGAACCGTTTTTTGACTGAATCGAAGGACGAATTGTTTCGGCCATGGCCGTGAGCGTTTCCAGGGTCAGTTGCTTTTCGCGCACCAGTTCCAGGAGCCGTTTCAGGAGCCCGGGCCGGTCTTTTCGCGGAGCCAGGAGCACCATGTCCCCGGCCAGCAGGCACAGGAACAAAGTGTTCACGTGGCGCTCACCCATGGAGACCAGATCTTCCAGGAAGGGGGAGAGCAGTTTCACGTTGCGCAGGCCGCAACTGTCCAGTTTTGCGCGCAGGAGCCTGGTGTACTGGCCGTCCACCTCGGCCCCCTCGTTCTGGGGCAGAAGCAGGGTGGTCTCCCTGGCTGACGTCCTGGTCCCCTTGAGGGTGGACAGCACGTCGCCCAGCAGGGCGGCCAGGGAATAGTATTCGTTGGTCACGGTGTGTTCCCTGCCACGGTCGATGGATGCGTCCGTGGTTTCACCGAGCAGTTGCGCATCAATCCCCTCTGCCTGGAGTGCTCCGCATGCCAGGTCCGCATAGGGATACAGGCGGGGCAGCAGCAGGGTGCCCGACAGCGCGTCGCCCGTGTCCGTGGTGATTCGCACCGGATCCTCCCTGGGGATGTCGGTATAAGTATCCAGCGGTCCCGCCTGTTGCGGCGCGACCCTGCCCAGGCTGTTCACGAAGGCCTCTACGCGGGTCAACACACCAACGCCCGAGGAGTGCTCGTCCACCTCGATGGTCAGATAGGGCTTGGAGCCCATGATCTCCTTGAAGTAGTGGGCGGTCACCGTATCCGGCCCGCAGCCGTGATGTGTGAGGAACACCGCATAAAGGTTTGGGTGCCTGCTCACCAGCTTTGCCGCCTCCAGAATATGCTGGCCGAAGGGCCAGTACATGTTGGGGTGCTGTCGGAAGATGTCCACCTCGGGCATGTCGTAGCAGGGCAGGGTCTGGTATCCCATGTCCGCCAGTTTGTCCGGGATGCCCAGGTTAAGCACCGGGTCGGCCACGCCGTAAATCTTGGAGATGAGTACGAAGGTCTTGCGACCAGCGGGCAGCTCGGCGATGGCGTCCCTGCTGCGCTGTTCCATCTTCTTGTGAAACCCGTTGAAGGATTCCATGGCCTTTTGCAGGGCGGCCCCGGTTTCCTGTTCGCTTTTGCCCATTTCCCTGCCGATGCTCATGAACGAATTGCGCATGAATTCCTGGCCCAGGTTGAAGGCGATGGTGGGGGCCAGCAGCTTGATTCCTTTGCTTTCCAGGTCCATGGCCTTGTTGATGATTTTGAAGGCCAGCTGCATGTAGGCGCAGCCGTAGGTCTGGCGGGATTGCGAGCCGGGGTGGAACACGGTGTAGAGGTCAGGGAAGAACAGGTAGTCCACGCCTTTTTCCACCAGTTCGGCGGCATGCCCGTTGATGAGCTTTACCGGATAGCAGGTTTCGTCCAGAGAATAGTCCTGGGCCAGCCGGATGGTTTTCTCGGAGGTGGGCTCGGAGAGTTGCACGTTGAAGCCCAGTTCACGGAAGAAGGGAAAGAACAGGGGGAACATGCCGAAGGTGAACAGGGCACGGGGGATGCCCACGGTTCTCTTTTTCGGATCAGGGGTCGGGTCATAGCCCGCGAAGATGAAATCGTGCACCTTCCGGTTGAAATCCGAAGCTGTCACCATGTCGGCCTGCGCCTCGGACTTGCTCTCATCCAGGGGCGGCGGAGTGAATCCCTTGAACGAGGTCCCCTGTTTGCCTTCGGCGGTCATTTGCTCGCGGGCCAGCATGGCTGCGCCGAATGCGCCGGTGATGCTGAAGAAGGGAGGCACGTTCACATAGCTTCCCGTGACGGCCCGAAAGGCGTTGACCACCCCCTGGTTGTGGGCCACTCCACCCTGCAGGAAGATGGTGCGGCCGATGGGCTTTTTTCCCACCACGCGGTTCAGGTAGTTCTTGACGATGGAGTAGCAGAGTCCGGCGGCCAGGTTGCCGGCGGCAGCGCCGTGGGCCAGATGAGCCGCAATGCTCGTTTCCATGAACACGGTGCAACGCTCCCCCAGGCTGACAGGGTGTTTTCCGGCCAGGGCCGTGGGGCCGATGTCCTTCAGGGCGATGCCCAGTTTTTTTGCCTGTTCCTCGATGAAGGAACCCGTGCCTGCCGCGCAGACTTTGTTCATCTGGAAATCGGTGACTACACCGTCTTCCAGGGAAATGAACTTGGAGTCCTGACCGCCGATCTCGAAGATGGTGTCCACCTTGGGGTCGATGGCCACGGCAGCCCTGGCCTGGGTCGTGATTTCGTCGCGGATCACGTCCGCGCCCACCAGGCGTCCGGTCATGTACCGTCCCGACCCGGTGGTGGCCGCCCCAGCCACGGTGACGGCGTCGCCCACCTCCCGTTTCAGTTCGGCAAGGCCGGTGCGTACGGCCCGGACCGGGTCCCCGGCGGTTCTCAGGTAGCGGTAGGCCAGTATCCTGTTCTCTTCGTCCACGAGCGCGAGGTTGGTGCTGGTGGACCCCACGTCGATGCCCAGCCAGCAAGTGGCCGTACTGCTCTCTGGCAGCGGGGCGCAGACATGCTTGCCCTCGCCTTCGTCGTAGCCCAGGCCAGCCAGGGGGGGCAGCCTGCCCCCATCGTGTGTGGGCTGCAAAGGGGCTCGTTCGAGGCTTTCCCTGACCTTGGGCAGATCCAGCGCCAAGTTGTCTTTGGCCGACAGGATGGCCGCACCGATTGCTCCGGCCATGGCCGAATGATCGTGTACCAGCAGTTCTCCGGGCTCCAATCCCAGCAAGGTATTCATGGCGTCGGTGATGGCGTTGTTGCGGCAAACTCCGCCCACGAAAAGCATGGGCTTGTTTCTGGGGAGGCGGCGCATGACTGCGGCCCGATAGTTCCTGACCACTGCATGGGCAAGCCCGGCCAGAATGTCCGGAACGGACACGCCTTCCTGCTGGTGGTGGGTGATGTCGGTCTTGGCGAACACACTGCATCGTCCGGCGATCCGGGGAATGAATGTGGCCCTGGCCGCATGGGTTGAATAGTCTTCGATGTCCATGCCCAGCCGCGAGACCTGTTCCTCCAAGAAGGAGCCCGTGCCGGACGAGCAGTTGGAGGTGGCGGAGATGGAGACTCCCGCCTTGTCCTCCCGACTGAATCCGGTGATGAATTTGGCGGTCTGTCCGCCCATTTCGATGATGGAGGCGCAGTCGTCGTTCAGGTGAAGTGCGCCTTCTATCAAGGCGGCCGCCTCATTGACCTGGACGGTGTTCCCGTCGGAGAGAAACGCGCTGCCGCTCCCCATGACCGCGCCCCGGCAAATGCGATCGGCCTCAGGTCGTTTTTGAATACGGGCCAGCATGGCGCGCAGGGACTCTGCCACATTTCCCCGGTGCAGGACGTATTCCGAATGGACGACCCTGCCGTCCGGCCCCAGGACAGCGGCCTTGACGGCCGAGTATCCCATGTCGATTCCCAGACTGTGCATGGTGTGTTCTCCTGACGATTATTCGTCAATATGGTTTATGTTCTAAACCTTGTTGCCGTATGTAGTCAGCAAATAAAGGCCAGTAAAACCATTGCGTTAATGAAAACGAGGAATAAGGTTTAACTATTAAACCTTATTTGCAAAAAAATTACTCGCCGAATAATTCGGCCATGCGTTCGTTGACCACGGTTTCCACCACGGCGAGAATTGCCGAAGCCAATGCGATCTGGGTGTCCGGAAAGTCCTGCAACCGTTCCTTCAATGTGCGCAGGTGACGTTCATGGAATTCCTGGTGCGCCTCGAATGCCTCCCACCCCGCGTCGGTGAGAAAGGCCAGGACCTCCTTGTCGTTGTCCGCGGCTCTTTCCTTGCGGGTAAAGCCCTTTTTCTCAAGTTTGCCTACCATCTGCGAGGCCGCACTTTTGGTGACGCCCAGCGTATCGCCGATATTTTTGATGTTGATGCCTTCGTTTTTGCCGATGGCCTGGATACAGTGCACCTCCTTGGCCGTCAGGCCCGAGTTCTTGCCCATGCGGATGGGCAGTTCCTCGATGCGGCAGTGCTTGTTGATGATGCGCATGAGCCTGCTGGTGAGGTGCTGTATGGATTCGTCGGAGTTGTTCATGTTTGTTTGATAAAGATGCTGTACTATTTTGTCAAGATATCCCTTTACCCGTCCATGATTGATTCTTCTGTCGCCGGTGCGCTTAGAAGCTGTAGCGCAGAAATGTGTATATGTTGGTGTTTTTTTCGAATTGGCCGAAAAAGGTGTCCTTATGTTCGCCCATGAATACGTTGGCTCCGATACCCACGGTGGTTCGATCAGAGACCTTGTACTGTGCGGAGGGGCGCAGGTAGGCGTCCTGGTCGCTGGGGGAAAGATAGGCGTCCAGAGCCAGGGTCAGGTTTTGATTCATGAGCAACTGGGTCAGTTGCAGGGTCAGCACATGGCGGAATTCGTCCTTCTGTTTGGCCGCCGCCGTTCGTTTCCGGTATTCACCATAGTCCAGCTTTTGTTCAACATAGTACTGGACGGCCGCGTTGAAATCAGTCCAAAGGTCCTGTGTGTAGCCGACCAGGTAGCGGATTTCCGAGTTGCGCACCGCGCTGTTTTCTCCGCCGTGGCTTTCCGGGGAATGATAATAGGCGAATTCCACGTTGCCTATGCCGGGGCCCACCGGGCCGCGTGCGCTGGCGCCGTATGCGTTCAGCTCGGGAAAAGTCGACGTGCCTTTGTCGCTCATGCCTTCCGGGGTTTTCCAGAATCCCCGGTAGGCGTAGAGCGCCAGTTCGTAGCTGCCTGCGGCCCGGTAGAGCCGCGCAGCGAATTCGTCATCCTCAAACCATGTCTGAGGCGTATCCACCTTCATTGTGTCCTTGTTACCCACCCGTTTTTCGCGGTTCGGGTCCCAATAGGAAACGTATTCGCCGTTGACGTACCGGTCCGGGTTGAACTGCGGGGTGTATACCAGATCCAGGTTGGCGAAGTCGCTGAACAGCCCGACCTTGGCTGCGGTGCTCGGCGCCTTGAGGTATTCCGCATCCCGCCCGATGAAAAACGATTGCCAGTCCTTGGGAAAGAGGTCGTTGAGGAAGACCAGGCCGCCGGTTCCCCAGGTCAGCACCTGGGTTCCGACCTTGATGTCCACGGAATCGTTCGGCCTTGAGAAGACCCACGCTTCCCGTGTTTCATAGCCTGTCTGGTTCCTGACTCCGTCCAGGCGCAGGTCGCCCTTGTATTTGAAGTCGGCGTTTTCCGTACTGGTGAACAATTCCAACTGCATCCTGGTTTCAGCAATGGAAAAATCCTTTTCGTTGGGGTCCCTGCCCGTACGCATCCCCACGCGGGTTTCCACGAAACCGTTGATTTCCAACGGGTCCAGGAGGTTGCGCAGGGAGGAGGCGAAGCCCTCCTGCGCAAAGAAGCAGGGCGGTGCGGCCAGGGCTGCGAACAGCCCCAGCCACATGGCCGCCGCAAGGGTGGCCGGTCTCATCGCATCACCTCTCTGGGGGGACGCCTGAGATATCTTTCACCGAAGATGCCGTTCTTGAGGGGAATGTCGTAAAACACGTCCGTGAAGTCCATGACCGTGCTGCTCCCGGTTTCCAGATTCTTCACCTGGGATTCCGTCACGGTGGGGTAGGTCTTGCCGTTCTTGGGGGCGGCCGAGACGATGTTCTCCACCTGGAGGACCTGCATGATCCGGTAGGGAGTGGACCCGTTCTTGAAGTATTCCACCCGCATGGGGATGTAGGTGTTCTTGTCGATGTATGCCACATAGTGGGAGAACTCAACGCTGGCCGGATCCTTGGGCGTGTTGCGGATTACATGGTACCCGTCGGTTTCCTCGCCCAATTCATGTACATCCGCCGTGATGTTTCGGCCGGAGATGTCTTCGTACAGGAAGTCCGACCCTGCAAAGCTGGTGCGTTTGTCGCCCGCGGCGATGCGTTTCACCAGATCCATGCTCGGCATATACAGCCAACGGTCGTCGTCCTCTCCCTGCTCCACGGTTTTGTGCACCAGGAAGACCATTTTACGCACGTCCGCTGGAGACTTGAAGTAGGTCATGTAGTTCTGTGCTCCGTCTTGTTCATCCATGTTCTTCCTGAGGGTGTTCAGCTCTCTCTTGCGGATGCGCCCCTGGGCGTCGGTGATCTCCAGGGTCACTTTCCCCTTGCAGGTGCTTCCCTGGTAAAGGGCGGCATGGTTTGATTTGCATACGATTTCATCCGCGGTCATGGCCTGGGCGAGGCAGGCGCCTGCGCTCAGGACGACCATGGCGACCAAGGTTGTTGCCAACAGTTTCCGTTGCATTGTCTTCTCCTTTTAGTCGTGTTGTTCGATGACTTTGCTGTGCTCCACCTTTTCATAGGAGTCCGTCCGTACGGACTCGCGGGCGAAGAACCAGTTGGGGGCCATGGTGATGATGGCCGGCAGAACTACGAGGGTGAGCACTCCGGAAAGGAGCATGATGGAGGAGAGCAGCAGACTGGTGGTCTTGTACGGCACCAAGGAGGACACCAACAGCGGCAGGAAGCCGATGGAAATGACCAACACGTTGCGGCTGATGGCCCTGGCCGGTTCTTTGAATATTCTTGGCAGTGTTTCCTCCCATGAGCCGGTTTCCGCGTAGATGTTCCGGCAACGCTCCACGAAGTGGATGGCGAAGTCCACGGACATGCCCAGGGTGAGCACGCCGAGCACGGCCACCGGCATGTCGTAATCCTTCCCGATGATCCCGATGAATCCGTAGATGAGGGCGATGGTCATGGTCAGGGGAATCATGCACAGGAAGCCCCACTTGAACGATCTGAACAGGCAGACGACCATGACCAGGACTATGCCGAAGCTGCCCAGGAAAGAGCGGAGCATTCCCTGCACCATTTGGCTCTGCCAGGCTACGTTGATGTAGGTGAGCCCGGCCCAGCGCTGCGTGAGGTGCGCAGGGGGAGGATTGTTGCCGAAGAAGCTGTTCACGGCGCTTTCCACGGCTTCCATGACCTTGTTGTCGCCGCTGCTGAGCTGGAACATGGTGCAGGATTCGGTGTAGTCCGGGGTGACGAAGTGCCAGAGATCGTGCGGCCGGTGGCTTTGCTGGAACTGCATGTAGCACTCGCTCACGCCCTGCAACTTGTTCGGCACGCGATAGTTGATCGGTTTGCCGTCGATAAGCTCCTGGTTGAGTTTGCTGACCACGTCGGCTGCGGAGACGCTCTTGCCCGCCAGCCCCAAAGCTGCAACTCGGTGTTGGAGATCCGCCACGTACTCGAGGACTTCCGGTTGTTTGAAAGGTTTGCGTTTTTCCTTTTCCAACTTGAAGAAATTGCTGAATTCTTCATAGGCGAAGTACTCGTCGTCGGAGTCGGACGCCTTGAGCCCCTGATCCGCAATGGCTACGGCCGAATCCAGGAAAGAAGGTTCCATGTCCGCCGAGGTCTGCACCACAAGGGTGCGGAGCAGTTTGTCGGCCAGTTTTTCCGCCTGAGGATTGTTGCCCAAGCTCCGGACAAGACGGTGGAACCTGGTGAGGATGTCTCTTTTTTCGGCTTTGGAGAGGCTCTGGTCCTTGTCCCCTTCCAGAATGAGGTAGGCCGGATAGGTGCCGCTGAAGTGCTTGCGCAATGCCGTGTCCGCCTTGCGGATGGGATGGCTTTCCGCAAACCATTTCACCGGGTTGTCGTTGATTTGGATTTTGGTGATTCCCCAAACGGAGACGGCGACCAGAATCATGAGCAGTCCGGCGATTGGTTTCGCATACTTGAAGGAGGCCTTTCCCGTGGCCGCCAAGGCCCTGGTCATGGGCGTGTCGCGGGTTTCCTGTTTCAGGGACATTCCGAAATTGTTGAATACTCTTTTGGGGAGCGCCATGATGAAGGCGGGGACGAACATGACGGTCATGAGCCAGGCCACCATGATTCCTGCGCCCACGAAGACGCCGAACACCTGGACCGGGGGGATGGGTGTCAGAGCCAGCGAAATGAACCCGGCCGCAGAGGTCAGGGAGGTGTAGAGCATGGGCATGAAAAGTTTCCCCAGAACTTCGCGGACGGTTTTGTCCCGGCCTTTTTCCGCTGTATAGGAGTCGAAGAATTCCGAGAGGATGTGTATGGAGTCCACCACGGCGATGGACATGAGGAAGACCGGTATCATGGAACTCATGATGTGGACTTCGTATCCCATGCCGATCATGGTTCCCATGGTGGTGACCACCGTGAACGCGGCGATGAGCATGGGGAGAACGGTCAGGGACAACTTGCGGAAAAAGAAGAACAACAGCAGGAAGATGGTTCCCATGGCCAGCGGGGAGGAGACCATCATCTCGGAGAACATTTCAATGCCGATGGCGTCCTGCGCAACGGGCAGGCCGGTGATGTGGATCTCGTCATCGCCGCCGAGTTCCTTCATCTTGGCTGTCATGGCCTTGTAAACCTTGTAGCTCAGCAGTTTGTCCGTGAGCGGCAGGTACAGGCAGAGAGCCTTTCCGTCCTCCGAGGCCATACGGCCGGCAAGCATGGGGTTGGCCATGATCTTCTCTCTGACCTGCATGGCCTCGTACCGTGTTTTGGGTGGCGAGGGCATGAGCCAGTCAAAGGATATCCGCCCCGGTCCGTCCTGGCTGATGTGCTCCACCTCGGATGGGGCTGTCATGTCCACGCTGATGACGCCGCCGGTTTTGGCAGGGTTTTTCTTGTCTTCCCAGCGTAGGGTTTTGGCGTATTGGGCCAACTGGTAGGCGCAGGTCAGTGTTTCCGGATTGAACACACCGTCCGGGTGCTTTTCGTTGACAATGCCCAGTACCAGGATTTCCGACAAAGCGAAGGTTTTCTTGGTCTGGTTGTGGAAGAGTCTGGTCGGTTCGTCCGCCGGGAGCATGTGTTCGGGGTCAGTGTCGATTTTCACCTGGGGAAAGAAGGCTCCGGCGCACACTGTCAGCAATAATACAAGAAGGATGGTTGTTTCGTAGTGATGGATGGCGAAGTTCACCATACCGCTTCGTATTATTTTCATGAATTCCTCCTCTCGAAAAATTGGGGGCGCAGTGACTTCGGCGGCAGGCCGAAGAATGCCCCTTACTATGGTAAAGCTTCTAAACCTTATTCCGATTAAAAAAGCGAACTGCGGTCGCTGGTTTTCCCCATGGCAACGCGTGTTCATGGGGCCGTCGATTTCGGTATACGACTGCGTATACCTCTGGTCAAGTAAAAAGTATACGTTATCGTTTACTTTTGAATAGGGGTACGGTATTGCTTTGGAATAAATAGTTTAATTTTGGAAAAGTTGTGTTGAGACGGTTGGATGTGTACATATTTATGCTGTAAATCCTTCGAGAAAAGAAAATACAAGGATATCGAATTTGGAAAAGATGACGAAAAAACAGCAAGATATCATTCTGGCGGCGTGTCGGGAGTTCGAGGTCCACGGATTCGCCGGGACCGGCATGGAGCAGATCGCGGATGCGGCCAAGGTCTCCAAGCGCACTCTCTACAAGTATTACAACTGCAAGGAAGCCGTATTCTCGGCCATCATCAGCTACCTGCATCAAAACGATAATTTTCGGGAGTGGCCGGAATACGATGCTCGCGTACCGGTACGCGAGCAGCTTGAGGCGGTCATTCGCGCCATGCTGACCCACTTGAACCGTGTAGAGCACATCCGTTTGGCCAGGATCGTCATTTCGGGAGTGGCCGGCAAACCGGAGTTGGGCGAGATTCTGGTTCAGGCCGTCGACTTTTCGGCCAAGCCCCCGTTTCGCTGGATCAAAGCGGCCATGGAAGACGGCCAACTGCGCAATGGAGATCCGGGCAAAGCGTTGTTTTATCTGGTCGGGTTGGTAAGGACCGTTGCCCTGTGGCCCCGTCTGATGTTCTGCGCCACGCCGCTTTCAGAGCGGGAGTTGGTTGGCGCCGCCACGGAATGTGCTGATTTTTTCCTGGCGTACTATTTGGCAGCTTCATGTCGGTGACGCCTTCCCTTGGGAACCAGGTATGTCCTAATTGGTTTGATTTTTTAAGACTTCATGCATGCCAGCAGATAAAGGGCCACCAATTTGGGTGGTCTTTTATCTGCCGGCGGGAGTGTAAAGGAGGTGAGCCTGCCTGTGAGAATCAACCTACGCACTGAGTTTGGAGTCATTGGTTTATTTTGTGTATTGGTAGTTATATCAATAATATAGCTGCTAGTTTGATACCGTTTTGATTCTTTTAGCTGCGGTTTCTCAGTGTGCCAAATTGTATCAAGGGTGAAGCCGATATGGATTTATCTGCTCCCAAGGTTACCGTTCCCGGAACGATTGCTCCAGTGACAGGTAGATGGGTTTGAGGAAATAGCCGATCAATGTTTTGTCGCCGGTCTTGATGTCCGCCTGTACTGTCATGCCCGGCAGGATGAGGTGCTTATTGGTTCCTTTGGTCAGATGGTCGCTTTTCAGGGTGACAATGCCTTCGTAATAGACCCGGCCATCTTCATCCACGATGGTGGTGGGTGAGATATCCGTGAGTACGCCCGTGGCTCCGCCGTATCGCGAATAATCATATGCCGTGAGTTTGACCGTGGCAGACTGGCCTATCTGCACATGCCCCACGTCGCGCGAGGATATCCTCACCTCGGCCACAAGCTTCTTGCCCATGGGCACCAACTCCAGCACGGTTTCTCCCGGCTTGATCACTTCGCCTGGGGAATTGACCTGGAGGTTGTGCACCACGCCGTCCTCCGGGGCCCTGATGGAAAGCTGGGATACATCCATGCGGAATCGTTTGATGACTTCCTGGATTTCCGAGGCCTCGGTCTCAACCGTGGCCAGTTCATCCATCCATTCCTCCATGGCGTCTTCCCGCAGTTTGATGAGCCTGTTTTTGCTTTCCGTGAGCTTTTCGTTTACTTGGATGCGGCGCACCGGTATTTGGTTCAAGTATTCCTGTACCTGCAGGAAATGGCGCTTGATGCCGAAAAACTCCGTTTTGCCCACCAACTCCCTTTCGAACAGGGCCGCATAGGTTTCGTATTCCTCCCGGGTCAGCTCATACTGCTCCTGCAATGTCTTCTCTCGGCCGGACAGCTCCTTAAGTTCGGCCTGGTACTGTTTGATCTGGTTGGTGAGGATGGCTTTGGTCACGTTCATGGATTCGATCTTCTGAGCGTGAAGGCGCGCTTGCTGGGCTGCCAATTCCGTATACCTTTCCTCCACCTTGGAATAATCAGGCGTCCGATCGTTTATGTGGGCCTGGAGCCGTTCCTTGCGTAGGGTCAGAGACGCTTGCCGGGCGCGGTACTGATCCAAGTTGGAAACCGAAACCGTCGGGTCCATGGAGACGAGTTCCTGTCCTTTCTGCACAGCCTGGCCTTCCTGTACCAGGATCTGCGAGATCACACCGCCGTCTTCACTCTGGATGCGTTTGACGCGCCCCGAAGGGATGATTTTGCCGTTGGCGATGGAAATCTCGTCTATACGCGTCAGGGACGCCCAGACTATGAAGGCAACGATGACTAGTATAAGGGTGAAGATTACCGACCTGACCAGACGAGGGACTCCGGTTTCCTCCAAAAGCAGGGCCTGGGAGAGGTGCAGGGAATCCTTGCGGCTGACTCGTATTTTTCCATTGTTTTTTTTCATGGCGGTATCCTTGTCAGCATTGGTATTCTTCGGGCAGGTGAGGGAGTACGTCCCCGGCCCTTCCGAACATGCGTACACGGCCCTTTTCCATCCAGAGCACCTTGTCGGCTTTCTTGAGGTAGGGTCCGTGGTTGGTAACCATGATGGTGGTTGTTCTACCCCGTAGCTCCTCCAGCATGTCGAGCATGATTTCCCGGTCCTCGAATTCCGGTCGCTCCATGACCTCGTCCAGCAGCAGGAGCGGGGCCGGCCGGATGAAGGTGCGGGCCAGACTGAGTCTTTTGAGGAAAGTCAGGGGCATTTTTTTGAGCTGGTAGTCGCCGATGCGGGTGTTCAGCTTGTCGGGCAAGGCCTCGACATCGTCCAGCACTCCGGCCCGCACGCATGCATCGCGCACTTCGCCGTCCGGGGCCAACGGGTTGGTCAGGCGCAGATTCTGGGCGATGGTGCCATAGAAAAATTGCGGGGTCTGCGGGGCGTATCCTATGGAACGACGCAGGGAAAGCGGGTCCATTTGGCGCAGGTTGGTGTGATCCAGGGTGATCCTGCCCGCCTGGGGCCGGTAGAGGCCCAGAATGAGTTTGAGTATGGTGGATTTGCCCGCGCCGTCGTGTCCTGCGATGGCCAGCACCTCGCCGTGGAAGACCGAGAAGCTGACGCCAAGCAGAGCCGGATGGGCGTCACTCATATAGCGGATGGAGACCTGGGAAAAGGTGACATCACCTTTCAGTTGCTTATTGAGGGTAAGAAGCGATTCCGTGTATTGCTCAATGTCCAGGTTCATAAGCCGGTCCACCTGGCCGATGCTCTTGTTGATGCGTTCCACCTGGAGCATGACCACGAAACCGGAACGCAGTGGGGCAAGGATGCGCCAGACCAGGATCATGCAGGCCACCAGTGCGCCCATACTCATTTCCTTTGCCAGTACGTTATTCACGGAAACGGCTATGGTGGAAATACCCGCCCCCATGATGAAGGTGTTGGTCAGCACATTGATCTGGGAGGCGAGCTGAGAAGCGCGGTAGGAGTTGGCCGCGCATTCCGCGGACAACTGTCGATAGCGGGCTTCCCACTTGACCGGTGTGCTGGTGTGCTTGATGGCCCGCATTTTGGTCAGCATTTCCATGACCAGTTCCTGCCGAGTCGCGCCCGCTTTGGCCACCTGCTCATTGGCCCGCTTGACCAGGGGCATGTATATGACCGCCATGACGCCGAACAGGGCGATGGCCGTCAGGGGCACGATGATCACGGAACCGCCCAAGGCCCACATGCCCAGCACCAGCAAAAGGATGAAGGGGATATCCAGCAAAGCCACGAATGCCTGGCCAGCGAAAAAATCCCGCACCGTGTCGAAGTCCTTGATTCGAGAAGCCTGCGCCCCGATGGAGGCGGACTCGGTATAGGCGGGAGGCAGGTACAGGATTCGCCGAAAAACCTCGTTGCCCACGATATTGCCCAGCCTCGCACCGATGAAGCTGAGGATTCCAGAACGGATCAGCCGCAGACCGAAGTCGCTCAGGATGAAGACCAACACGCCGATCACGATGTAGGCCAGGGTGCGGTTGTTGTTGAAAAACGGCATTTGGTCGTAGATGGTCATGACGAAGAGCGGCATGGACAGCGCCAGTACGCTCAAAAGGAAGGAAATGAGCAGGCCGTGTCGCAGGGTCTTGGCAAAGCGGGCCAAGACCTTACGGAACCAGCCGGGCTGGGGGTGGTACAGGGAGTGCCCGCGTGAGTCCACCTGGGTGAAGAAGAAGGCTGTTCCCGTGCGGGTGTCCGGGTCAATCTCCCTGTAAGCCTTGGTGTCCGAATCAAAGGCCAGCAGGCTGGCACCGTCGCTTTTGACCAGCACCAAAGCGTGTCCGTCCGCATCGATGAACAAGCAGGGCAACATGCGCGGGTCCAAGGTCCGCATGTTTGTTTCCAGGGAACGGCTGCCGAACTTGAGGTTGGCCATGACGTTCAGCAGGTCCGAAAGATCAACGGCTCCTGTCAAGTGCGGCATTGCTTCGGCTAGGTGCATGTCGCTTCCCCGCCAACCCAGTGCGTCGAGCAGGGGCGGGATGCAGGGCGCAAGCCCGCCCGGCATGACGAATGCTGATGCTGTTGCCGCCTGCTGCATTATTTCACCAACCGCATGGTTTCGGTTTTGCCGAGTACGAATGTTTTGTAGTCTACCACGTTGATGTGGTTGACCCACCAGTCCAGAATGGAAAGTTTCAGGCCTGAGACCATCTGGAGCCTGCCCTGTTTGAAGTTGTCGTAATGCTCCTCGATCATGCCCAGGAACATGCCGTGCTGTTCCAGGTGTTGGCCCAGCATGGGGCTTTTCATGGAGCGCATGATGCGCTCTTCGCGTTGGAAGTGGATATGCGCATAGTCCAGCAGCTGCCTGAAGATGTCGTTGCCTTTGTGCAGGTTTTCAAAGGATGCGTCCCGGTTGCTCAGGGCCTGGATGATCAGGTTCAGGTCCAAGGCATACTGAGTGAACTTGCGGTGGTCCTCGTCCACGGCGTGGATGCCGATAATACGTACGATGCCGGCCACGTCGTCCCAGACGCGGGCGGATTGAAGCACCCATCTGGTCCAGGCCAGCTCTTTTCTGGATGTGGTGCCTTGCTGGGTTAAAAGCATTGTTCGGTCTCCATTCCCATGAGCTTGCCGTCGACAAACTGGTAGATGGAATCCGCCAGGGTCAGGATGCGCGGATTGGCCGTTGCCATGACAATGGTGCAGTTGCCCTTGAGTTTATTTAGAAGCCAGAGGAATAGCTCATCGCTGTCCGCATCCATTGCTTCGTTGGCCCGGTCCAGAAGCAGGATTCTTGGCCTGATGGTCAGGGCCCGGGCCAAACAGATGCGCTGGATTACACCGGTGGAGAGGAATTCATAGAGTCGGTTGCCTACCTGGGTTTCGTAGCCCAGAGGAAGTTCGGAAAGCACGTTTTCGAGCTGGAGCAGGGAGGCTGCGTCCAGGGCTGCGTCCCGGTGGGCCGGATTGAACAGGGTCAGATTGTCGAAGATGGTGCCATTGAAGAGTGTTCCCTGCTGGGGGATGAATTCCATGCGTCCTTTGTAGTCGTTGTGGCAGATGTCCGCGAGTTTGCTTTCATCGATGAAAACATCGCCTCGGGTCGGCGGGAGCAATCCGTAGAACAGATTGAGTAGAGTCGTGGTGCCTCTGCTGCCCTGGGTGTGCAGGCAGACCATTTCCTTTGGGGCGATTTTCAGATTCAGGTCGTTGATTATGAAGGGGGAATTTTCATCGTAATGGAAGCTCAGGTTTTCGGCCTTGATACCGCCTTTGATTTCATCCGGCAGGCATAGCGCGGAAAGGTCGGATTCCTCGCGCAGGTCGGCAATGGCCTTGATCTGCTCTTGGGCGATACGGATATCCGCATGACGGACCCAGAAGGAGGCCAAGCTACGGAAGGGCTGGAAGAATCTGCCGCTGAGCAGGGTGCAGGCCGCCAGACTGCCCAGGGTCATATGCCCGCCGATGGCCAGGCTGCCGCCCACGAACAGGACCCCGAACAGGATCACCTGGGAAAACATGTTGCCCAGGCTTACGGGCAGGTTGCCGATGAAGATGACGTCGTAGTCGCTTTTGGCCGCTTCGGCTTCAAGGCGTTCGTGACGGCGGAGCATGGACTCTTCCAGAGTGACAGCCTTGATGGTGTGAATGCCGCCGAGGGCCTCAACCAGAAAGTTGTATCTGCGGTCGCTCAGCTGCTTCTGCTGCTGCCGGTTGGCGCTGTACCGTTTGCGGATGAAGGAAACAACGACAAAGAAAATGGCTGCCATGCAGGCAAGGTAGGCCGCTACTTGCCAGCCACCCAGGAAACCCACCACTGCCAGGAAAAGCAGGGCGAAAGGCAGATCGAGCACAAGCTGGAAGGCCTGACCTGCATAAAATGTGCGCAACGTGTTGACAGCACGTAACCGGTCCAGGTGAACGCCTGCCCCGTCCAGCTCAAAGTCCTCGAGGTGGCAGTTGAGCCAGCGCTGCACGCAGGAATGAGAAAGGGCGTACTCGAAACGGGCTGACATCCAGTTGGTGATGGTGCTGCGGCTGAGCCTGAGTACGGACTCCAGCACCAGAGCGCAGAAAAAACCGATCACCAGCCAGAGCAGGGTGTTGGTGGACCGGCTGGGAACGATGCGGTCGTAAACTTGCATGAGCACTATGGGGAGTGCGAGGGCAAGCGTGTTGATGCCCATGGAGGCCAGGAACAGGTCCAGGGAACTGCCCATGAGTTGAGGCAGGGTGCGCAGGTCCCGCATGAACCCTTTGGGAGTCCGGAAATACGATAAATCCATTCCGTCTTCGTCCTTTTCTGGTGGAGTTTATTCCAACCATACAGGAACACACATTTTTCGGCGATGATAATTGAATCGCCCACTTTTACTCGGGAAAGCGGACGTTTTGAATTGTTGCTACCAGTCTGATTGGTCAGGGAAGTCCTCGGCATCCTGGTCAAAGACGTCCATGGTGTCATTCCCCTGTGGACTTTTATCTTCGAAGTCGTTCTGTTTGCCGTCGGCCTTTCCTTTTCCGGGACCTTGAGGGTCTTCTTCGACTTGGTCGGTCCAGCCGTTATCTGCCATTTCCATGTCCCCGGCAGGAGGTTTTTCACTTTCGATAACGTTGGTCCAGCCTCCCTGTCCTGCAGCGGCATCTTCGCTGTCCATGAGGAAGAAATCGGTTTCCAGAACGTCGACATCCCCCGTATCTCCGGAATCAATGACTCGGTCGTCATAGTGAGGTTGATCCTCGGTGACGCCCGGCGGGGCCTCGTCCAGGCCGTTTCCAAGGCCCATATCGCCCTTGGAACCACCCTTGCCGACACTATCGCCGGCGGCACCCATGTCCTCCGATTCCTGTTGTCCTGCCTTGCCCTGGTCCGGGCCTTCCTCGACCTGTCCCCAGCGATTGCCGGGTTTGTTTTCTGCGCCTTTTTCAGAAGGCGCAGCATTGTTCTCATCAGGGGACAATGCGTCGTCCGGCTCGGGCTCAGGAATCGTCGTCACGTCCGGCTCGGGCTCAGGAATCGTCGTCACGTCCGGCTCGGGCTCAGGAGTGACTGTCTCAACAGTTTCAGGAGCAGGAGTAATCCCCGGTTCCTGAAGAGGCGGGGTGAGGGGCGCTTGAGGAGTGACCGTTGTGTCGCTCTGCGCTATTGTCTCGGTGCTCGCGGCCTCGGCAGAAGGAGACTCTCCCTCTTCCTGTGCGCCAGGAGCATACGTTCGTCCAGGGGAGGCGGCCTGAGTGGTATCTGGGCCGACTCGCCTGTCCGGTTCCTGGACTGCTTCGTTTTCAGTAAACTGCCCTGTCTCGGTGGGCTGATCCGTGGCCTCGGCGGCAAAGATGGCTCCTCCTGTTGGGGGCGGGGCGGCGTTAGTCTGCTGATCGGATTCGGGAATTACGGGTTCGGTTTGGGGTATATCACCCTGCGGCGTACCCGCCAAAACCGTTCCCGCGAGGTCAGAGGCCTCCAACCCTTCTCCATCCACATGCTGTACTTCGGCCTGCTCCTCAGCAGAGAGGTCTTGTCTCTCCCCGTCCTGCAAGACGGTCATTTCGTCAAGCTCTTGCTGCTCCTGGTCGGTCTTTTTTTCGTCGGCCACGATATCCCCCTGGACTTGGGTTCCTCAAATCATCAGGCCAAAAGGAAAGGTTACCTCAGGATTGGATGTATCGGTCGGAACGACAATTATTATTGATGTGGTAATTTTTACTATAAGTCTGATATTCCACATTTCAAGCAAAATATAAGGCCGTAAATTTTTTTTATGGCCTTTTCTTCTGGCGGAAGCGTATAGGAGTCGAACTTGCCCGTGAGAATTAACCCACACACTGAATTTGAAGTCCACTTCAGTCCTATTGAAATTATTGTTGGTTTTCTTGAATTTCCATTTATATCAATATCATAAGTCTTATTTAATATCGCCTTGATACTTTTAGTTCGGTTTCGCAGTGTACCAAATCGTACCATAGTTTGTTCCAAACCAACTTTCGGTCCATCAGCGTCGGGTCAAAGAATGCCAATCATTTTTTACACTCCTGTTTCCCTCCAACAAAAGCCTCTCTGCAAGTCGGAATGCTCAGGTTAATTTTGGGGATAGTTTTGATAATGCAATTCAACATCGTGATTTTACGTAAGGAGGATATTGAAATATAAATTGAAACCAGAAAAAGGAACTTTTGAAATGAAGAGTATCAAGGTAAAACACATACTTCCGAACAGGGTGCGGTTCAGGGTGCCTGCGGTGCGCAATAATGAACTTACAGCTCGTCGTTTGGAAAAGTGTGTAGATGAGTTTGAAGGAATTCATTGGGTTCGGGTGAACACCATTTGTGCAGGGATCGTGGTGCGTTTTGACCCCTCCATGTACACGGAGAGTGATATTGTAAAACTTTTCATGCGCCGGGCTGCACGGGGGGAGGCGTAATGGATATAGGCCTCATGCTCAGTCTGCGTGACCATATTACTGTGGGAAGCCATACGCCTGGCAAGTTGAAGCTCAAATTCGATCTTGTCGTCATAGGCAATCCCAAGGTGATCAAGTATGTAAAGACCAATGGTTTTGGCCCGCCTAAGGGACAGGATTTTCCCGGCATCCTCAAAACTTCATTCAATCCCCTGACGCGGTCCATGATCATGCTGTACGACGATGGAGTCATCGAACCGCAACTTCTGCATGAACTCTTTACTTGTGAAAGTTCGGAGGAATTCCAGGAAATCGCCATTGAACTGGCTGATACGGTCCATTTTGATCTGGCGACATTTTTGAATTAATCCCGCTCGTTTCGGGCAAACAAGGAGTTGGAGTTATGACCGCAACATCTCGAGTTCTGCTTCCCGCCGTAGTGAGCGCCTCCGGGACGGTGGGCGCTGTTGTGGGTGGCGCCGTGGCCGCCGCCAAGGACATCAAACGTGTTCAGAACGGTGAGATGACCAAAGGCGAAGCCGTTGCCGATGTCGGCAAGGAGGCCGTAGGAACCGGTTTGTCCACTGCAGCGGGCGTGGCTGTCACCGGAGCTCTCGGCATTGGCGGGTTGCTTGGTATCGTCGGTATCGTCGGTGTTGCCGTCGGTACCAAATACCTCTGGAATAAAAAGTTCGGTTTCAAGCCCGAACCCAAAGCCGCCGAGGCGTAAGCCCGGCGAACATAAGGAAGGCGTTATGAGTCTCGGAAAAGTAGCGATTTTTGCAGCGGGAACCATTGTCGGCGGTGTGATTGGTTATGCCGCCTCCAATTCGAAGACCGTCAAGAAGGCCACCAAGTCCACCATCAAGGCAGGGCTCAGGGCCAAGGATTGGACCGTTGATACCTTCCAGAAGGCTACCAACGAAGTCAAGGAGATGGTCAAGGACGCCAAAGCAGAAAAGCAGGCGGAAGTTAAGGCCTGACTCTTATCACATCACGCTGGAATGCGAGACGGCTGTGGCTTCTCCCAAGAAGTTTCAGCCGTCTTGTGTTATTTGTGCCTCGTGCGTTGTTTTACGGGATGATACCCAAGTCGCGGCGCCGAGAATGGCGAAGGTGTTGAGGTTGTGGAGAGCGGCGGCGGTTGTTGGTGTGATCAGGCCTGCGCTGGCCACCCCGAGCAATCCGATGTTGACGCCGACTCCGGTGTTGAAGCAGTTCTGAAGAACATGGTTGACTCGCTGCGAGATGGCGCGGGCGATCAGCAGTCCTGACAGGGTGTTTTGGGTAAGCACGATTTGGGCGGATTCCCGAGCCAAACCGGTACTCTGCGACATACAGATGCCCACGTCGGCTGCGGTGAAGGCCGGGGCGTCGTTGACGCCGTCCCCCACGACCGCGACTTTGTAGCCGTCGTCATGAAGTTTTTTGACCATGTCGGCCTTTTGCTCGGGCGTGAGTTCTGCCAGCACCTCGTCCATATGGGGGAACTGCTTCACAAATGCGTCGGCAGTGCCTGCATGGTCTCCCGTCAGCATCACGAATTTTCTGATGCCACTCCCCTTGAGCGATGCCACGACCTGTTCGGCCTCGGGGCGAACCGTGTCGAGCAGGGCGGCGACGCCTTCCAGCTTGTCGTCACGCGCAACGTAGACGAGGCTTTTCCCTTCTGTCCGGAGGGTTTCCGCCTTGGCGGAGACGGCGGAGCAGTCGATGCCGCAATCGTCGCTGATGAAGTGTCGGCTTCCCACCCGGACCAGTTTGCCGTCGACCATGCCGCTGACGCCGTGTGCGATGCTTAGGTCCAGGTTTGTGGCAAGGTGTGGCGTCAGACCGCGTTTTTCGGCTTCGCGGATCACGCCGAGTCCGATGGGGTGGCCATAGCGGTCTTCCACGGCGGCGGCGAGACGGAGAAAAGCCTCTTCGCTTTTGCTTGCGCACAATAGTATGTCGGTGATGGACAGTTCCCCCCGCGTGAGGGTTCCGGTCTTGTCGAAAACCACGGCATCCACTTCGGACAACGTTTCGAGGGCTGTGCCGCTTTTGAAAAGAACACCTTCCTTGGCTGCGGTATACATGGAGGTTTTGAGCACAACCGGGGCCGGGAATTTGACGGCGCAGGCAAAGTCGATGGTCAGCACGGACAGGGCGCGTTCCAAGTCGCCGGTGGCGGCGTAGAGGAGCGCTCCCAGGCCCAGTGTGATGGGAGTGAGCGCATCTGCGAGACGGGCGCTTTTCTTTTCCGTATCGGATTGTTGCTTCCTGGCCCGGGTCATGAGTTCGGCGATGCGGGCCATGTTCGTTTCCGCCCCTGTCTGTTTGGCGGAGATCTTGAGGCAGCCTTCGGCCACCACGCTGCCGGAAATGATTTCGTCGCCCGGGCGGGCCAGAACGGGAGCGGATTCCCCCGTGATGGAACTTTTGTCCAGCATGGCCTCCCCCTCCAGCACCTTCCCGTCGACGGCAACGAGTTCCCCGGCGCCGCACAGAACGATATCGCCGACCCGGACTTTCTCGAACCCGACGCCCTTTTGCCTGCCTTTTCTCTCCACCCACACCTCATTCGCCGGGGCGGCGGTCAGGCTTTTGAGAAGCGAGTTGGATCGGTCGTCGGTCATGGTGCGCAGATAGTCGCCTACCACCACCATGGCGGAGATGGCCGCCGCTGTGCTGAAATCCGCCCGTAGCAGGCTGGTTCCGATGGTTACCATGTCGAGGACGCTGGCCTTGAGCCCTTCGCTGACGAGGGTGTCCGCTCCTTTGAGGATGGCCGGGGCCCCCATGGTGGTGGCGACGATTCCCTGTGCCGAGGGCGGCAGAAAGGCGACGCCGGCGGCCAGGGCGCTGTGAAAGGCCGCATCAATGATTCGTCTTTTTGCCGGCGCAGGGGATATGCGCCCGAACGCCTGCCGGGGGACGCGGGTGAATCCGGTAAGAATTCCCTGCCTGTTTTGCGCATCCCCATCGTATCGGATGATGATGCTTCTTCCCTGTGGATTGATTCGAACTTCCTTCACGCCCGGGAGACTACAGAGCCATGCCTCGAGGTAGTCCGGCTCAAGGTCCGGAGCGAGCAACCGGTTCCATCTGAACCGAATCCGTTTGGAGGTTTCGTGGACAATGCGCGGGCCACGGGTTTGGGACTTGGTCATTCTGCGTTGTCTTCGCCTTCGGCGTTGTCGTCATAGGAGACAATGACGCAGTCCGCCTGATCGTGGCGCAGGAAAATCCGCAAACCTTCGTGGCTGCTGATCACGCACCTGTTGCGGTTGGCCAACTGAAAGCTGGGCGCCTTTTCCACGGATTCGAGACGCATGGTGACTCCTGCCTCAATTCTTAAAGAGGAGATGGCACGTTGCGCCCGATGTCCTCCGATAATTTGTTCCACTACGAACTCCATGCCTGCCTGCGCGTTGGCGAACTGGCATTTCATTTCGCCCATGCGTCCGATGATTTTTGCGGCCATGCCTTCAGCGAGGCGGATACGACCCCGACCTTCAACCACGGCGATGAATTCCATGGGCGGCAGAACACGAATGAGCTCAATGGGATCGTCGTCCTTGAGGCCGAGGGCAGCCATGCCTTCGCGTAAAGGACCGCCCGCAGTGACGCATTCCACGTGTCCGGTTTCTCCGGGCTTCATCTCTGTAAGGGGGATCATGCGCCCATCGTCGAGGTGGGCGACCACCTTGCCGCCCATGCCGCCGCTGAGAACGACTTCGCCCTTCGGTCCCTTGACGCGGACGGTCTGAAGCGCCACGTCTTCGTCGAGCCGAACGATCTCGCCGCCGATAAACAGCCCCATGCGTCCCATGCGGGATTCCAGATCCTGATCAGTGATTCTCGATATGGTCAAAGAAACGCCTGTGGGAGCATGAGTCAGGTTCGAATACATTTATTACACCTCCCCGGAAGCACTGGCTGAGTCGAGCTGTGCTGCGGATTTCGGTTGGCGCCGCCCGGCCGTGGCCGCATAGCCCAGGATGCCGATCGTGCTGGCATTGTGCAGGAAAGCCGACGTGACCGGCGACAGGTGGCCGATGGACGCCGCGAGCAGGACCGCCGAATTGATGCCTACGGCTGCCTGAAAGGAGCGTTTGAGGACATGTTGTGTGTTTTCCGCCACATCCCGAGCCACGGCCAGAATGCGGAGATCGTCTTCCAGGAGCAGGACTTGCGCGGATTCGCGGGCAAGATCCGCGCCGCCGGGCATGCAGATGCCCACATCCGCTGAAACCAACGCCGGGGCATCGTTCACGCCGTCGCCCGCAAAGGCGAGAAAATGTCCCGCCTCCTGAAGCTGCATGACCAGTTCGGCCTTGTCTTCCGGTTTGAGTTCCCAATGAATCTCGTCGATGCAGCCGAGGTCGGCGGCAATGGACTGCGCGGTGTCCTTGTGGTCGCCGGTGAGCATGACGATCTTTCTGATGCCGCGCTCTTTGAGCGTGGCAAGGGCCTCGGAGGCTTCCGGGCGCAGCTCGTCTCTCAGGGCGATGATGCCGAGCAGTTTGCCGGAACGGCCCACATAGAGCAGCGACTTGCCTTGGGAACGGAGTTTGGGTTCCTGTCCATCCACGCTGGAGCAGTCCACTCCCTCGTCTTCTTCGAGAAAGTGGCGGCTGCCGACCAGTACCTGCTCGCCCTCGACATATGCGGATACGCCATGGGCCACGATGAAGTCGACCTGGCTGATGGGCGGCAACTCAAGGCCCTTGGCCTTGGCTTCGGTCACGACTGCGCGGGCGACCGGATGGGAGTAGTGTTCCTCCGCCCCCGCCGCCAGGGCGAGAAGGGCGGCGGGCTCCATGCCGCTCAAGGGGATGACGTCCGCGACCTTGAGGTCGCCCATGGTCAGGGTGCCGGTCTTGTCAAAGACGATGGTGTCGATCCGGGCGAGGTTGTCCAAGGCCTGCGCACCCTTGAGGAGCACGCCGCAGTGGCCTGCCGTGTGCATGCCGGTTTTGACCGCCACGGGCGAAGCGAGCTTGATGGCGCAGGAGTAGTCCACGGTGAGGACCGACGCCGCGCGGGTCACGTCGCGGGTCAGGGCGAACAGAGCCAAGCCGAGGCCGAAGGTGACGGGCACCAGTTTGTCGGCCAGTTCGTCACTTTTCTTTTGCGAAGTGGATTGAGTTCGCAAGGAGTTTTCAAGGAAACGGCCGATACGCGCCATGCTGGTTTCGTTGCCGACATTATGCGCCGCGATTTTGATTCGCCCGTCCTCCACGACTGCGCCGGAGAGGACTTCATCGCCTTCGCTGACGTGTGTGGGCAGGGATTCTCCGGTGATGGAACTCTGGTTCAGGGCGGCATCGCCGTCCACGACGATCCCGTCCACAGGCACAAGCTCGCCGGAACCACAGAGGACCAATTCTCCGACAACGAGGTCGGTGAGCGCCACCTGCACCTCCTGTGCGTCGCGCTCAACCCACACCATTTCCACCTGTGGGCGCAAAAGGCTTTTCAGCAGGTCGTTGGACTTTCTTTCCGTCCAGGTTTCCAGGTAGGAACCGAGACCCAGCATGGCCACGATGGCGTTGGCCGTGAAGTAGTCCTGTCTGAGCAGGGAAAAGGCCACCGCCGATGCGTCGAGAACTTCGACCTTCACTCCGTCGTAAAGGAGCGTGTGCAGGCCTTCGAGCATGGTGGGCATGCCGAGCAGCCAGCTGGCCGGCGCGGACGCGGCGGGGGGCATGAACGGCGTGAGCGCGGCCGCCGCGCCCTGAGTGGTGACCGTGGACAGGGAAATGCCCTCAGTCCCCGCCCCGCCGGGCATGTACGCTTCCAAGGGAATGTTTTCGAGTTGATCGAGTATGCGTTTTCGATTTTTTCGATTGCCGTCGTACTCAATGACGATGCTTGACCCCCACTTGTTCGTCCTGACCTTGGTGACTCCGGGGAGCGCTTCGACCACCGCTTCAATATATTTCAGGTCCAGGGAGGGATCAAAGAGCCTGCGGCTGCGTAGCCTGATCCGTTTCTTGACCTCATGGGCGATGGTGAAGGCGTTTTTCTTCTGTTCCGCTTTCGCGGTCATGTGTTTTCTCCGTGGCGCTATTTATTGTAGAGGGAGTTGTGCCAGTAGGAGAAACCGACCAGTGCGAAGCCGGACCAGAGGTGCACCTTCTTCAGGGTCTCGGTCTTGTTGGTTTCCATGAGTCCGGTGGCGACAAGCGTACCAAGGGAAGCAGCCATGCCCGCTTTGGCCAGGGTCTTTTTCGTCTTGGACGACATTTCCGGTAAAAGCGAAGTGTTGGTTGTCTTGGTGTCGGCCATGTCGTTAGTCCTGTTGGCTGATTTCGGCTTTGGCGTCCTGCACCTGTTCTTTGAGTTCTTCGACACCGCCCTGGATGGCCGCCCACAGCTTGACCGCACCGGAAACAACGGCTTTCTGCACCGTGGGATTGGTCGCTACCAGGGCCACACCTGCTCCGAGGGCGAGCCCTTTAAGATAATCGGTGCTGGTGAAATTGAGCCACGAGGTCAGGGTGGAATCCGTGGCTGCCGGAGTCGTTGCGGTTGCGGGTTGGCTGTTCACAACGCCATACTGGTTGTTGTCCTGAAAATAGTAGGACGGTTGCTGGGGATTTTTCATGTATGCGCCTTCTTCGGAAGATGTGCCGGGCAGGGGCTGATTGACGTATTCGCTCATGGTTTGTTCCTCGCGTCAGTGAGCTATTTTTTTTCAGCGGTTTTGGTTTCCGTCTTTTTGGTCGCGGCGGTCTTTCTGGTGGTCGTCTTTTTGGATACGGATTTCTTGGACGCTGCCTTTTTTGTCGTCGTTTTTTTCGGTGCAGCCTTTTTGGCGGCTGTTTTTTTTGCCGGGGGCATCTCGGGATCGAGAATCAGCGGCGCATGTTTTTTACCCGTCTGAACCTGGGCCGGAGAGGCCGGAGCGAACATGGAGTCCAAGGCGTATTTGGCGCCGGTGGCGACAGCGACGATGCCCAACGTGGACAGGAACGGCCCTAAACCGAGCGTGCCGACAACCGCGCCTGCGGCGCCTGCGGCCACGGCGGTCGTGCCGGCTTCCTTGGCAATGTTCACGGCGACCTCTTCCTTGGTCGCTTCATTATTCTTTACCTGTCTGATTCCCTTGGCTGCGGCAGCCGTTCCGCCCACTATTGCGCCGAAGAGTGCGGTTCCGAGCGCCGTTCCCGTAAGAACGCCTTTGGTATTGCTCTGTTTTGTCATTGAGAAATCCTTGTTGATACGATGAAAATTATTTTTCGCTCTTGTCGTCGACTGTGACTTGCGGTCCTTCGGGGTCGCCGCCTCCTAACAGAGAACCGAAGACTCCGGCCACGGCGTTACGGACGGTTTCATTGCTGGCGAGGAAACCCGCCGCAGCTCCCACGATGGCCCCTTTCCAGAAATCGCCGTCCGTGTTCTGGAACAGGGACATGATTTTTGCGGGGTCGGCCTCGCCGTTCATGACATCGTTCATGACGCCGTACATCTGGCCGAGCTTGTTCTGGTCGAATTTCGGTTCCGCGCCTTCAGGCGTCCCCTGACCGAACATTCCCGCCTGTGCGGAAGCGTCGGCAGCGCCCATGTCAGTCTGCATGCCCATTCCCGTTTGCATGGTGGGGTTCATTTGGGGAGGACCCAGCACCTGTACGAAGCCGGCGCCGGACACGTACTGATAGAAACCGCCCGGCTGGGGTTGGGCGTATTGAGCCTGGCCCATTCCCTGGTTCGTCTGCTGCGCACCAGGAGCGGCCTGCGCGTTGTCGGGGCCGACGCCCATGGAGGCGGCCTGTGTCTGTCTTTTGTCTTCCATGCTGTTATTCTCCTTAGAACATATAGTTACGCAGCCATGATGGCTTCGAATTCTGCGGCAAGTTCATCGAATCGTTCCGGGTCCGCAGTGGTCAACGCTTCTTGCAGCTTTTCCGGTATAATGATCTCCGGGTCGTATTCAATAATTACCGATCGTGTGAAAAGATTGACCTTGGTGCTGTAAATACAGGGGGGCGGAGTGTCGCCCGCCTTGTTCTTGAGTTCCTGTGCTCGTGGGTCCGCCAGCAGCTTCATGGCGAATTTGATCCGGATGCGTCCGGGCACATGATGTTCGATGGTCAGGTAGTCCCGAAGAACCATCAATAGTTGAAAATCCATAGTTCTTATTACTCCTTCGAGGACATGTTCGCCTCCAGTGCCGGAGGATCGTAACGCAGCAGGCGCGCCGAGTTCGCCAGAACTCCCAGGGAATGCCCGATGTGGATCATGCCCGCCATGATCGGAGTGAGCATGCCCAGTGCGCCGAAAACGACACCGGCCAGATTCGAGCCGGTGGCTATCCAGAAGTTCTGGTGCACTATCTTCAAGGTTTGCTGGCTCAGGGACTGGACGTAAACCAGCCCGCCGAGATGGTCGTTCACCAATGCGATGTCCGCCGCTTCAATGGCGACTTCACTGCCGCCCGCCCCCATTGCCACGCCCACGTCCGCCCGGGTCAGGGCGAGGGCGTCGTTCACGCCGTCGCCGACCATGAGTACGGACGCTCCCCGTTTTTGCATCTCTTCGACGATGTGCGCTTTGTCTTCGGGCATGACCGAAGCGTGGACATTGGCGATGCCGAGGCGTTTGGAAAGCTCGTTGGCCGTGTTCGGTTCGTCGCCGGTGATGAGAACTATGTCGTCCGCACCGCCGCGCCGCAGCCGCTTGACCACTTCATGGCTCTCGGGGCGGATCATGTTGTCGAACGCAAGCAGGCCGAGAATGTTCTTGTCGTCCGCCACGAACAGGACGGTTCGGCCCTGGCGGCGCAGGGGGGCCGCCTTCGAGGCTGCCTCCCTGGCCTGCACACCGTGCTTTTCCATGAGCTTTCGGTTGCCAACCAGAATCTCGTGACCGGCCACCTCGGCGCGCATTCCCATGCCGAGGAAATACTCGCAGACCGTGTGGTCTTTCGGGGCGACGCCGCGTTCGTCCGCTTTGTTCTTGATGGCCTGGGCAAGGGGATGATGGTTGTGCATTTCCACTGATGCGGCCATTTGCAGAAGGCGTTTCTCGCTTGTTCCGTTCAGGGAGACGATGCGGGCCAGCATGGGCTCGTTGGTGGTCAGGGTGCCTGTCTTGTCGAAGCAGACCGTATCGGTCCTGCCGACTTCCTCGAGATAGCGTCCGCCTTTGATGAGAATATTCCGCTTCGCGGCGGCGCTGATGGCGGCGGATACCGCCGTGGACGCCGCCAGCACGGTCGCGCACGGGCAGGCCATGACGAGCATGACCGTGAATGCGCGGTACAGGCTGCCCGTGAGCAGCCATGTCCCTGCTGTGGTCACGAAGCCGACTTTGATGAGGTTGGCTGCCAGCCTGTCGGCCACGCCTTCTATGGGCGCGCGGTTTTCAAGCGAGTCTTCCACCATTTTCAGGACGCGGGACAGGTAGGTCTTGTCGCCGACCTTGTGCGCTTTGACATAGATGACGCCCTGGCGGACAAACGTTCCGGCCAGCACCTTGTCCCCCACGGCTTTGGGCACAAAGTCCGAACGGCCGGAAATGGGAGCTTCGTCCATAAGGGCTTCGCCGTCCACGATTTCACCGTCCACACATACTTTCTCGCTGGTATGCAGCACGACGACATCGCCTTTGCGCAGGTCCTTGACTTCCTTTTCCACCTCGACGCCATCCACGAGAACAAAGGTGTGGTGGGAAGTGACCTCCAGAATTGTGCTGATGGATTTGCGGGAACGCTCGGTGATCCATGCCTTGACCAACTCGGCGCCGGAGTTGATCCACAACACTTCAAACGCTGTGAGGGCTTCACCCGCGGCAACCGCCGCAACGCAGCTCGCGCCGAGGAAGGCCTCAAGGGTGAAACGTTTCTGCCGTAACTGGTCGTACGCCTTTTTGAAGAGGGGGAGAGAAAGGCCGACAGCCGCAAGCCCGAGAGGGCTGAGTGCTGTCTCGGCGATGGTCAGGCCGAGCAGGGTGGTGCGGACGACGACCACTCCCATGACGGAGCTGACGGCAATGAAACGGCGCAGGGCCGATTTTACGGGAGTGCAGCCTACTTGTGTCGATTTGCAGGCGCGGCATTCGCACAGCGGGGATGCGCAAGTCGGGGCTTCCTTGTCGCAAGTTTTTCTTCCCCCCACGCCGTTCAGCAGCTGGGCCACGTGGTTGAGTATTTTGTCGGCGTTGCTCCGACTTGGCTTGAAACGCACTACAATACTGCCGCAGTGGATATTGGTTCGAACGGATTCAACGAACTTGAGTTTGTTCAATTCCCCGTCAAACCTGTTCGCAAGGACTGTGTTTTTGTGCATGCCGCGGATACGAAGGCGGATCCTGCCGGGGATGGAGTGTCTTATGGCAATATTTTGTTTCACGATATAACCTGTTTTTTAATTATGAAACATCCCTGAAATGAAAGCAAATTCTGAAATTGAAAATGGCTTTCAAATTTTCAGGAAGCTGGGTTGCGCCTTTTGGAGCGCATATTTTTATCGAATTTCTTTTTGCTATGAGGTTTTGTCGGGCCGTATATCTTAGAGCAATAGCTTCTCATCAGCTTGGGATTGTCTTGCTATCGATAATGAAAGTCGAATTCATTGTCACGACAAAAGAACGACTTCGGAGCATTTATCCAGGAAGCCGTTTGGGGAGGGCAATGCAGGACAGACAAAATTATTATGGTTTGATGTGAATAGGGTCTTCTTTGATGTTCACGATGCGGCAATTGATTTTATTCAGGAATTGCTTTTGATGGCTGACCAACAACAAGGCGTTCCCGTCCTTGCGGTGTTTTTCCATGCAGTGGGCTGTGGCGTCCTGCCAGCGTTCGTCCAGAAAGGCAAAGGGTTCGTCCAGCAGCAGGATGTCGGGATCGACGGCAAAGGCGCGCGCCAGCCCCATGCGCCGCCGCATTCCGCCGCTCATCTTCGGCGGCTTGATGTCCGGGGAAAGCCCGAAACGCTCCAGCCAAAGGTTAGCGATCTTTTTAGGGTTATCCGTTTTCGGGGGCATGACCAGGAGCAGGTTGTCCAAGGCATTGAGCCAGGGCACCAGGGCATCGTCCTGAAAAGCACACCCGAGTTTATCGGACTCATGATGTACGTTTCCCGTGTCTGGTTCTGTGAGCCCTGCCGCTATCTCCAGCAGAGTGGTCTTGCCGATGCCCGATGGGCCGCAGAGGCAGACCGCCTCACCTGCGCCGATTTTCAGGGTGCAGTGCTTGACAATCATATTTTCGTTGATGGATTTGGTGATGTTCTCGAGAATAATCATGCCTCCTCCCTGATTTTGCCGGTGAATGCTTCTGACGAGGCCCGCAACGGGGCGATGACGGTCAACTCCAAGGTGACCCCCAGGCCGATAACAATGCCGGCCCAAGCAAAAAGCCTGGGGATTTCCAGCATACGGTAGGACCAGAAGATCTGTGCGCCGATGCCGGAGGAGGAACCCAGGAATTCGGCCACGGCAGTGACTTTCCAACTGGCGGCTGCGGCATAGGACAGACCGGCCAGCAGGTAGGGTGTCAGCCCGGGCAGGGTGATTTTGTGAAGGATTTTTCGGCGCGGAATGCGGTAGAGCCGGGCCATGTCGAAAAGTCGTCTGTCCAGTGCCAGGCACCCCTGGGCGATGTTGGCGAACAAAGGGGGAAAAACCGTGGCAAAGACTACGGCCATGGGCACTATGGAACCGGTCCCGGCCCAGACCATGAGCAGGGTGATCCAGAGGATGGGGGGACAGGACTGCAGGGCCGCCACCAGCGGGGTGAGCAGCCGCATGGCAGTCGCGCTGCTCCCGGCCGCTATCCCGAGAATCAGGGCGCAGGCCATGGCGGCCAGCAGGCCGGCGGCGCCTCGTGCCACAGTGATGGCCAGCGTCAGCCACGTTTCGGGTTGAGTCGCCATGCGCGCCAATTCCTGGGCCACTTCAAAGGGGGAAGGCACCAGCATGGTCCCGAAAGAGAGCGAGCAGCCCCACCAAAGACTCACAGCCAGGGATAGGGAGAAGAACACTGGAATTCCCCGCATCATCTGGCTCCGAAAAAAGTTTCCGGCAGCATGCCGCTTGTTGATGTTGTCCTGCCCGGGAAAAGCATGTTCAGGTACTCCAGAATCATTTCCTTGGATTCCCGGGCGGAGCGGACGCGGACGATGTCTCGCTTCAGAGAGGCCAGCGCCAGAGGGCGAGGGATGAATTCCCCGAACGCTTCGGGCATGGCATTCAGCCCAGCCGTCGGGTTCTTGAGAAGGGGCGCTTCCTCTGCGGTCAGGGCTTTTTCAAGGGTTTCGGCCAAGCCGGGATGGTGCCTCAAGGTTTCGGTGTTCACGGCAATGCCTGCAATGGGCAGCATGGCCGGTTTACCGGTGAGGTTGCCGTATTCTTCCTCCACGCTCGCCACCACGCGCAGGTGGGGGGCCTTGTGCAGCAGGACGGTAACCAGCGGTTCGGGCATGAGCAACAGGTCGGCCTTGCCTTGCATTACCTTGAGCGAAAGTTGCTTGGGCTCGTGGGGCGCATAGGCAAAGGAGGGCAGCCCGTATTTTTCCAAAGCGCGGAGCACTGCCACACCCGGCGAGTGGGGCGGGGTGGAAGCGATCTCGGTTCCTTCGGGCAGGTTCCGGATGTCGGTGAAGGTGCGGATGCGCGGACGGCTGGAGAGCAGGTAGAATTTTTTCCAGCCCGTTACGCTTACCAGCTGTATGGGGGCGCCACGCATGGCAGCTTGGGCAAAACCGTCCACATGCCCTACCCAGATGTCGCCTTTGCCGGCAAGAAGCAGACCGCGCAGGTCGTCCAGGTTTTTCCAGTAGTGGGTGTCCGGGGTGAACTTCAACGTGCCATCGGCCAGGGCTTTCCATAGCGGCATCTGCGGTGTGGTGGCCTGTCCTGTTGTATAAACCGAAAGAACCGTCTGCCCCGGTTGCAGGGCAGACGATGTCTTTTGGGATATGAGGTGCAGGCCGCCCCAAGCGGCTAGGATCAGCAGGACAGCCAGGGCTGTTATGCGTATTTTCACGATTTTTCCTAAAAGTTGATTTGGTAGTTGAGCGAAGCGCTTAACCCCGGTTCCAGCAGTTCTATGCTTCGGGCGTTGGCCAGGTAGTTCCGGTATTTCTTGTCGAAGATGTTGTCCACGGTCAGGGATATTTCATGCCGGGTTTTGGCCCAATCGAAACCGTAGCCGGTGGCGGCATTGACAGTGAGCCAGCCATCCGTGCGGTCGATGCCGTCCGGAACTTCGCTCTGACGCAGGGCCCAAGGGGTTTCCAGCCGGGCCCAAAATCCGTTGTCGGCTTCGTACCTGATGCCAGCAAGGCCGTTGATGGGGGCAACGGAGCGCAGTGCTTCGTCGTTTTTTTCGTCCCGGCCGTTGGCCAGAGCCACGTTGCCGTAGAGGCGCCAATCCTGGGCAAAACGCCAGTCCGCATCCAGCTCCAGGCCATAGATGCGCGCTTCTCCTACGTTTTCCATCATGTAGGTGGTTGGAGATTGGAGTTTTTCCTCAATGTAGTCGGTGATGAAGTTGGCGTATGCAGCGGCTTTGGTACTGAGAGCCGTCGTGTTGTAGTGCAGGCCGTACTCGAAGTAATAGGATTTTTCGGGGTCCAGGTCCGGGTTGCCTTCCGAGGTGACGCCGCCGCCCAGGTTGATGTTCTTGAAACGCTCCAGGATATCTGCGGCTCGGTAGCTGCTGGCGGCGATGATAGTGTGCGACCAGTGCTCTGCCGGTTGCCAGGTGAGGCCCGCGTGAATATTCCAGCCGACGTCTTCGGCGGAGCCTTCGTCGTAATTGGCATTGGCCTTGTTGTCGATTTCAATGCGATCCAGCCGAGCGCCCAGGTTCAGGGTGAATTGGTCGGTGAGCTTCCAGTCGTCTTCGGCAAAAACGCCCATGGAGAGTTGGGTGGTGTTGGGCGTGGGGTTGTCCTCTATGGTACCGCCTGCAACCAGGAATCGTGTACGCTTGGAGGTCATGTGCCAGTTCCAGATGTCGGCCCCTGCCACAAGGGAGTGGGGTCCTAATTCAAGTTCACTCTGGAGCTTCGCGCCTAATGTTTCGTGGTCGGCAATGGGCCGGATGGCCGAGATGGCTGCAGCCGGGTTGTCGATGCGAACCCTGCGATCGTTTTTCATGTAGTAAACATTGAGCAGGACTTGCTTGAGCATCTCCGAATCAGGAGCATAGGTGGTATTAATGCTTACCAGGGTGTTTTTTGATCTGGGGTAGGTGATGGGCGCTGTTTGGGGCATGGTGCCGGATCCGCCGGGGATGCCCACGTCATTGGCCTCTAAGTTCATGAGTTGAAATTCGGTTTTCCAGAGGTCGGTCCAGCGCAGTCCTCCGGCCAGCCTCAGATACGTGTCTTCGAACTGGCTGTTGGAAATTTTCGTGTCATCGCCTCCATGGAAATCGTTATGGTCGCGCAGGCCGCCTGAGATTTGCATCCAGAAGTTTTCATCGCTGAGATTGGCGCGCAGGTATTCGTCCCCTCCCTGTGGGTTTGTGGACCAGGAACCGATGAATTCGCCGTCCAGTTCGGTTTCGGAGGCAAAGCTGCCTTTTTTGGTGATGATGTTGATAACACCGCCTGTGGATCCCGATCCGTACAGGGAACTTACAGGTCCTTTGAGCACTTCGATGCGTTCGATGTCCATGGGATTGATGAAGCCGAGTCGGGCATTTATCTCAGTGGCGGTGTTCAGCCGCATGCCGTCGATGAGCACCACCACTGACGATCCGGTCAGCCCTCTGATGCTGATGTCCTGTCCCCAGGGGGAGTCTCCGGTCTTGGTCAGACCGGAAATTCGTGACAGGGAGTCGGCCACACTGGCCTTGGGCGCCAGAAGAATTTCCTCCTTTTCCACCACGCCAGTGCCGCCCGGGGTCTGGGACTGGGCGCTGTCCGTACCCCGGGCGGAGACGATGACTTCGTCCAAGGTGATTTCCTCCGCTTGGGCCCACCCCGCGCCCAACGTAGCCAGCAGTGCGGCCAGCAGCAGGGGATACAATCGCCGTTTCATGTTTCTCTCCTTCTTTTTTATGTTATGCGATCTCCGGCTGGCCCAGCGCTACAAGCGCATCCCATCCCGGCCATTGCAGGCGACCGTCGTTTTCAGCCATTTCGGCGAACCAGGGAATGCCTTCCACCACGGGAATGATGGATCCGGAATCCGCCAAATAGGATTGGTATTCGTTGGAAAGCAGATAAGTCAGGAAACGCATGGAGTCCGGGACAGCGTCCGCGCGGACCGTCGCCACCAAGGGCACGGGCCAGGCTCCGGAGCGGGGCCAGACCATGCGGCCGTTGCCCTTCCGGTAGGTTCTGCTGAAGGCGGGGATGCTTACTCCGGCCAGGAACTCGCCTTCATCAACGCGTTTGTTGATGTCCAGCGGCGTGTAGGACGTGTCTTTTCCGGCAATGGCGGCCGCAGCGCGTTCGCCGTAGCCAGCGGTCATCATGACGTCGAACAGGTCGGGAAGAGGAGTGTCGTGAGGCGGAATGGCAATGGCATTGCACAGTTCCGGGCGGCAGAGGTCCTCCCAATCCTCGATGGGGGGGGAAATGTTTTTCGCCGCTGCAATGACAAAGGGGACAAAGCCGATGACACGGAAATGGCGAGAGGGCTCCGCCATACCCTGCGCAGTCAGTTCCCTGCGCATGGGCGGCAGGGTGTCGGGCAGCACGGCCAGTTTGCCCGAAGCCTGGTATTTGAGCAGGTTGCGGACGTACTGTGGATAGGCGCACAGGGTCAGTCCCGGGACTTCGCCGTCCAGACCGAATTCTTTGGCAAAGTCCAGCATTTCCTGGTGGGTCTGGGGTGGGATCAGATCCAGGGCCAGATTCAGGCGGGACAGATCCTGCACGGTTTTGCGAAGTATGTTGGGCGCAATGGCCAAGTAGATGGAATCGGGGGTCATTATGTCTCCTCCTGCATTTCCAGGGTCCGACCCATGCGCAGATCCTCCCGGGCCCGCATGAGTATGTCGTCCATGTGCTTGAGGTTTTCGGCGTGGCGCCGTTCATTTTTCGTGGCGTACAGCAAGGCGGTCATGGCGCCGTTGCGCATGACCAGCCTGGTGTTGTTCATGAGAATGAGCACCGGATCGTGGGTGGCCGAGATGACTATTTTGTTGTGTCCGGCCAAGACTTCCAATGCCTTGAATTTGTGGATGCCCGCGTTTTCCACCTCGTCGATGAGCACGATGGGCGTGTCCGAAAGCAGCGCGATATCCGCGATCATGAGGGCGCGGGACTGGCCGCCGCTGAGCACCTGCAGGGACATTTCCTGCGAAACCGATTCGCCGCACAGGCTGTTGGTCATTTTCATGAGTGGCGCCATGAGCGAGCCACCGTCTCGGCCTTTGCTTTCGGCATGCAGAAGGATGAATTGCTCTACGCTGGCGTCCATGACGAAGTTGGTCTTTTGGGACAGGGTGGCCACCATGCCCGAAGGGGCTTTGGTAAGCGGCTCCCCGTTGATGAGAATGGTCCGGCCCGAGCGGGTGTCGCCACAGGCGGCCTGTTCGATGTCTGAGAGTAGTTCGCTTTTGCCCGATCCGGTGGGGCCTACCAGGGCCAGAGAGTCGCCGGGGCGCAGATCCACTCGCTCGGAAGGCTCGGGGTTGCCCTGCTTGTCGTGTCCGGCCAGGATGGTGACGGTTTCGATGATCATGCTGCGTTTTCCTCAAGCAGAAGTTTTTCCACATTGCCGGACTGGAATCGTTTTCCGATTCTGGTTTCGCCGGTACAGTAGGAGCAGATGGATGCGGGCATGGAGTAGCGGAGACTGAGTCCCTCCAGGGCGTTGGCTTCAGGCCAGGTCTCGCTGATGCGTCTGAGGTGCAGGACGCCCGTGCCGGTGAGGCCGTTGACGTGGACGATGCGGGCGGTCTTGTTGACCTGGGAAATGCGGTGGGCAAAAACCTCTTTTTCGGCTTGGGAGACGATGTCGCTTTTGGTGACCACCACCACGTCGGCCAGGATCAGGGCCGGGCCCATTTTGCGTGGTGCCTCCATGCCGCCCAGGTTGTCGATGATCGTGATGGCCGGGACACCTTTGACGTGGGGGGCGCAGCGATAACAGAGCCCGGCGGTCTCCACGAATAGGAAGTCGACTTCCTGTTTTTTGCCCCAGGCGCAGGCCTCTTCCAGGTTGGAAACAAAGTAGTGGTCCGGGCAGAGATAATCGGACAGCCCCTGGATAGCGGGAATGCCCAGTCGTTCGCGGTATATTTGATCGTCCGTGGTGCCCAGGGTGTCGAATTTGACCGCTGCGGACCGTTTTCCGTCCTTGTCAAGCTGGCGGATTAAATGCAGGGTCACGGCGGTTTTTCCCGCACTGGGCGCTCCCGCAATGGTGACAAGTTTCACTGGCGACTCCTTTTTTTGAGAATGAGTTTCTTTTTCAGTGGAAAAGTCAAGAAAATCCCGGAACAGCATCACCGGGACAATGGAGAAGTAGCCTGTAAGGGGAGGACGGACCACCCGAAGCCGTTTGAATTTCACCCGCAGCGGGTGGATGGGCATCCGGCCAGCGAACCGGAGAAGAACACGTTGTCCTTGCGGTAGCGGGAAGGGGTGACCCCGTGATGTGCCTTGAAGGCCGCGCTGAAGTGGCTGATGTTGGTATAGCCCACGCTGCTGGCCACCTCGCTGATGGAGTCCGTGCTTTCCAGTAACCGCTTTCGGGCCAGTTCCACACGGTAGGTACGAAAATAGCCGTACACGGTCTGGCCGAACAGGGCCTTGAATCCGCTTTTGAGCTTGGTTTCGTTCAGGCCGACGGTAAGGGCCAGTTCCTTGAGGCTGGGTGGATCTTCCAAGTTGGCTGTCAGCAGTTCCTTAGCCTTTTTTAGGCATTCGATCTCATAGGTGTTGAGTATGGTGCGGCATTGCATTGGCGCATGCCCGGCAAGCACATGGGAGAGGAGTTCAAGGGTCTTGCTTTTGAGGTATAGAGTTCGGGCGGCCTGCGTGTATGGGCAGTGCGCCAGCTGTGACGCCGCCACAAATTGTTCCGGGGTCATCCTCCGGCTGTCACACGGGGCCTGCTCGTTTTTTCTGTCCATCACTTGTCGAACCACATGGGGCAGGTGAATTGTTTCATCGGGCAGCGCTACCCCTAGGAAGCTGGGTTGCAAGACGATGTCCAGCCACTTGTGGGACTGGTTGGCAGACAGGGCGATCTTGCCGGATGTGGCTGGAAAGTGTCGCATTTCAATGCTGCCCTTGTGACGCACAAAATCTTCCTGTCCTCGGGCGCTGGAAATGCTTTCGCCTTCTAGGATGAAGCTGAAGCGCAGCACCGGCAGATTAAAGCTGATGCGGTAGCTTTGTTGTTTGCGCGTACTGCATTCCCAGAAACAGACGGCCATGTCGGGCCGAAGTCGTAATGCGGTGACCGGTGCATATAGGTCGGTCGCGAGGAAAGCGTTGTCGGCGTCGACAGCAACGGATTTGCCTTGCGGCAGGGACACAACTTCCATACGCATATGATTCCCCACCCCTTCTTGAGGAAAAATATCGCCACGCTGAGGTACGTTAGGTGACGTTCTGTATTTTGATGATATTTATTGAAAATGAAATTCAAAGTCAAGCGTGGTCGCCAATATGAATTGGGTGTTGCAGGTATATGTTTGGGTGTTCGTCCGAGGAACGCGGCGTTCAAGGTGTTCCTGCCCTGTGCGCCAAGCTTGAGGCGCCGTGTGCAGGGAAACAGCAGCAACATGAAACCTTTTTAGAGCATCATCGCGTACATTCCGGAGCATTCCTTGGGAGTGCGATTTGACTCTTTCATGCACCACACACCTTATATTCGATATGGGGCAGTTTTTGTGAGATAGATCACCACAAAACAGTTTGAATGGCAAAAGCTAGAGTGAGGTCGAGCTGTTGTAGAGAGAGTTTAGCTGATTTAGTATATATCGCAGTCGGTTAGAGGTGGTAGCGGTTGGAAGGTGTGATTTTGATCCGCGAATATAGTATATCTAGTTTGGCAAAAAAGGCCGCACAGCTCATGGCCGTGCGGCCTTTTCTTCTGGCGGAAGCGTATGGGAGTCGAACTTGCCCGTGAGAATTAACCGACACACTGATCTTCCTTTTTTTCTGAGGCGCTGGGAGTTGTATGAAGGGCCTACGCAAAAGCGCAGGCCCTTCTCGTGCTGTTCGAAAACTGCAGTGTCGCGCAGTGTATTTAATTAATAGTACGCAGATAGCACGTAGGGTTTCTTCTGCGCGGAACCCGTAGGGATCCAATTTCAATGGACGTGATCTTCATCAGATTTTATTCCTTTCAACCTGAAGTTCCCTGGAGGGGGTCATGGCCCGCTCAAGGATGCTCACGGCAAAGATGGTCACAAAGGAACCCAAGAGGCCCCAGACGGCAAAGGGAATGGTGGTTGAGAACTGCTTGGCGATGACACAGGTGACGATACCCACGATCATGGAGCCGAGCACGGCGTTTCGGGTGATGAAGGCCTTGTTCCTGAAGATGTAACCCAGGAAGATGGGGGCCAGCAGGCCAGCTGCGGAGAATGCGTAGGTGTACACCAGCCATTTCAGGGTTTCCGGGAACCAGATGGACATGGAGCTGGCCGTGGCCATGACGACCACGGACAGAATCCTGGACAGGGTCAGCAGCTTCTTGTCGTCCGGGTTTTCCACCATCAGCTTGGAGTAGATGTCCCGGGTGATGTTCAGGACAACAGTCTGACAGCCGCTGGAAATGGTGGAGATGATGGTTGCCACGATGAGGCCTGCGAACAATGCCAGCAGCCAGGCGGGAAGCTGGGTCAGCAGCCAGCCGGTTGCCATTTCGGATTGCAGCCCCGGGTTCATGGAGCGGATGATGCAGCCCATGGCAAAGGCCCAGATGGTGGAGATCAGTAGGGCAACGGCAGAACCGACCAAACTGATCCTGACTTGGTTCGGGTTCTTGATGGCACAGATGCGCTGGTAGTAGATCTGGTTGGTGATGCCGCCGGGCAGGGCCGAGAAAACCCAGAGCAGGACGGTGAAGCCGCCGACGCTCAGGAAGCCGTCAGGGAATTCGACATTCTCAGCTGGAACATTGGCGAGAACGGTGGACCAGCCTCCAGCCATGTCCAGTGCCCCCACTGTCACGATGGTACAGACCACGAACATGAAGCAGGCAAAGAAGAAATCGGTCCAAGCCACGGTTTTCAGCCCGGAAGGCATGATGAAAAGAAGGCTGATGCAGGTAATGATGATCATCAGGGTGGCGGGTTCCAGGCCGGTGATGGCCGCATAGAGCTTGCCAAAGGCCACCAGTTGGGAAGTGATCCAGCCAAAGGGGACGATCAGGGTCAGCAGGGCGGATATCAGGGCAATGCCTTTGTGCTTGCCGTAGAAGCTGGCCAGCATGTCCGGGATGGTGGAAAACCTGTTGTTCCGGAGCCATTTGGCCAGGATGGTCAGAATGAAGAAGGGAAAGACGACGATGAGACCATAGGTGACTGTGGACAGGCCCGCCTTGTAGCTCAGCCCCACCAGGGCCACCAGGATACCGCCGCCCGCAGCGCTGGCAAACTGAGTGCCGATGACAACGTAGGTCGGCAGGTCACGCCCGCCGATGGACCAGTCCTCGCTGGTGGTTTTCGAGCGATTGTTGATGATATGGGTAATCAGATAGGTGCCGCCGAGAATACACAGTGTACTTAAAGCGATGACGAGAGTTAAACTCATGAGATTCCCCCACATTTAGGATTTCAAACAGGATTGCAACAGAACCGGGCCGTGATTACGGATTTTTGATTGCCGCAATGACGGAGATTTCCACCAGCAGGTCTTCCCTGGCGGCCTTCGCCTCCAAACAGGCCCGGGCCGGGGTGTGGCCCTCGGGGACCCATTTGTCCCAAACCTCGTTCATGGCGTTGAAATCCCTGATATCCTTCAAGTACACAGTGGCGGAAAGGATGTGCTCCCTATCGCTTCCAGCCTTTATCAACAGAGCGTCCACCCGCGCCAGCATGCTTTCGGTCTGGCGGCCGATGGGCTGGCTGCCATCTTCGGCCACCTGACCACACAAGTAAACAATGTCATTGTGGATCACGATCCTGCTCATGCGGGGAGTTGTCTCCATCCGCTTGATGGCGTTCTTCATTTTACCTCTCTCTTTTTTATGATTATTTTTTCAAAAGCCAGTTGGCGGTCTGGTCGTTGTCCAGTCCCAGATCCATGGCGGCGATCTCTTCAAGGGGAACTGGCTTGAGCGGAGGCCTGACCCGCAGGAGCCCCGCTTCTTCCGGTGAACGGGAAAGCTCATGGCCTATTACTTCAGCCAGAGCGGGACCGCACATCCTTCCCTGGCAGGGGCCCATTCCGCACCGGGTAATGATCTTCACCTCATTGACGTCCCTGACCCCTTCGGCCAGCACTTGGCGGATATCCCCGATGGTGACGGTTTCACATCGGCAGATGACGGTGTCGTTGTCGAACCAGCTGTGGTCGAAATTGGGTGCGAAGAGCCGGTCGATGAAAGGCCGGCCAAAGCCGTCCCACATCATGGCCTTGCGGATTGGGGCCGCGGCCTTGTCCCTTGCGGCCGTATCCAGCATCCCGAGGCATCGTCCGATTTCCAGGGCGATCAGTTCCCCTTTGAGGGCCGCTGCAATGGCACCGGTCACCCCGGCGCCGTCACCGGCCACAAAGACCTGTTCGAAATTCGTCCGGCCCCATGTGTCGCAGGAGGGCTGCCAGTAGCGCCCCACCGGCTCCCACTGCATGGCACAGCCCATCTGACGCACCATGTGGGTGCTCGGGATCACGCCGAAGTGGACCAGCAGCAGGTCGGTACCCAAGGAGATTTCCTTGCCCTTGTGCTTGGCCGTCACCCTCTCCACCCTCTTTTCACCGATGGCCCGGATGTTGGTGATGCCCTTGTAGTGGGGGACACCCGCCTTGCGGATGTCCTTGAGTACTTTGAGTCCCTTGAACATGAGCTTGGCGCCCGGAATGGACTGGGGCCCATGGCCCAGGGCGGAAAGGGAGGGCAGTGCCGGAGTGGTGTCCAGGATGGCTTTTACTTCCACCCCTTTCTTAAGCAGCAGGGATGCTTCAAGCAGCAGCAGGGGGCCGCTGCCCGCCAGAACCACGCCGGTGGCAGGGCTCAGGCCGCTTTCCTTGGCCAGGGCGTTGGCTGCTCCGGCACCCATGACGCCGGGCAATGTCCAACCCGGCATGGGCACAGGCCGCTCCATGGCGCCGGTGGCCACCACTATGTAATTGGCCCGGATGGACTTGGAAGCGCCGTCTTTGGAGTAGCAGACAACGCCGTCATGCTCTGCCTGCCAGACCGTGGCGCCGCTCTCATAGGCAGCGTTGGAGTTCCTGAACCGTTTCACCAAGTCCAGGCCGTTGCTGTAATCCGGCCCAAAGTAGTCGATCCTCTTTTCCGGTGCGTTTTCAACGTTGCGGTAAATCTGGCCGCCCGGGGTCTGCTGTTCGTCCAGCACCAGGACATCCAACCCCATTTCCGCGAGCATAGCACCTGCGCTGAGACCGGCCGGGCCTGCGCCTACGACAATGACGTCTCTTCGACTCATTTCCCTGTCTCCTCGTCCAGGTTACGGTTGATGACCATGCCTTCCCTGACTTCCGTCAGGCAGGACTGGCGCTTCACGCCGTCGATCTCCACGGTGCATTCAAAGCACACGCCCATGAGGCAGTGGGGAGAGCAGGGCTTCTTCGAGGTCGGGGAAATCTTGGTGATGGGCTCATTAATGCCCAGGAGTCCTGCGGCCACAGTGGTGTTGGCAGGCAATTGGATCTCTTTTCCGTCGATGGTCAGGGTGACCATTTCCGTATCCGTATTGTCCTCTGGCTTAAACATGGAACCGTCCGTTGGAGAAATGGGTGATGAGTTCTTGCCCTTCGGCAGAAGGGGTATCCAGGATCCAGGGGGCGACATTGCTGGCCATGAGTGGCGCAAGAGAAACCCCGCTGTGCTGGGCGATCATGTAAAGATTTTCGTGGCCGCCCACCTGGCTGTAAATGGGTGCTCCGTCCGGGGTCATGGCCCGTATGGCCCCCCAGGCCCTGACCCAGTTCAGCTTGGCCAGTTCAGGAAAAAGTCGGATGGCGTTGCTGGCCTGATTCTTCATGGCCTGGGGCGTGACCCCAGTGTCCATGGCCGTGTTCTCGGTGGAAAGCCCGATCAGATAGGTGCCGTCAGGTGTCTGCCTGACGCTGAGGAAAGGCACTGTCAGCCGGCGAGGCCGGCGGTCCGTGACCATGATCTGGCCACGCTGGGGATAAATGGTGGGGATTTCGCCCAGGGGCTGGAGTAGCCGCGCGCAGCCATGCCCGGCGGCCACGACCACCTTGGCGCACTCGTAGTCACCGGCAGAGGTCTCAACCTTGTAACGGCCGTTCTTCAGGGGGGTGATTCCGCTGGCGGCTGTTCCTCCCTGGAAATGCCCGCCATTCTTGATGTAGGCAGCGCGAACGGCGGCCAGAAGCTTCAGGGGATTGATATGTCCCTGCTCGCTGGTATACATGGCCCCGCTGACCTCCTCGCCCAGTGTCATGTCCGGCACCAGTTCCTGGGTCTGCCGGCGATCAAGCATCTTGACCGGGTAGTCCAGGTCGATTTTTTTGCAGGCCTCCCCGATAGATTCAACCGATTTGGCCAGGGATGCCCACTCATCGTCGCCAAAGGCGTGGACTGCTCCGCCGTTCCATTCCAACTCCACGGCATAGCCGGTCTGGTTTTCCAGCTCCCTGGCAAAGTCGGGCCACTGGCGGGTAGCCATGCGGCACCAGACAGCATAGGTGGGATTGTCCGCTCCCTTGCACATGAACCAGGTCAGGCCGAAGTTTCCGCGAGACAGACGCTGGCTCGGGAGGTGTTCGTCCAGCAGCATCACCTTTGTGCTGCCGTTGGTGTGTTGGGTCAGGCCCAAAGCTGTGGCTGCCCCGGAAATGCCGCCGCCGATAACCATGATATCAATGGAGTTCAATCATTACCTCCGTATACGCTCCCCGGCAGTTTAATCATCGGCCGGAGATCAATGGATTGTCGTTCTTTTTCCCCCTACGGCAAAAAGCGGACCAGCTGGATCGACAGGTGGCGGGCGTTAGAATGGCTGATTGAGAAAAAGTAATGATTCCAAAATGCTATGGGTGATAATTTTTGGAGGTTTGCTGCTTTGACGCTTAATGAGTCGACAGGTTTCAAGCTGCAGAAATCAATTGAATGTCTCATTTTGAGACGCTGTCTGGGGTGTTCCCCGAGGAATTCCTTGATACCAGGGGGAAGCGAATATATATTCGCAAAATGCGACATGTCTCAAAATGAGATTATTTTTACAGTGTCTCTGGAATTGTCTTTTAAAAACAATGAATTTTATGAGTATGGAGTTGCCGTATGTCTCAAATGGACTGGCAAACGAATAAAGGCGCGCTCATAGATCCGGATGTTTTGCAAGAGCAGATTCGTCTTTCCCTTGAGCGCTCAAAAGATCTGGGGATCGAGCCCGAACGACGTATGCCGGACCAGCTTCGGCTGGACGAGGAAGGTCTGACCTTGCGGAAAAAGGAAAACCAGAACCTTCTGGACATCCTCATCCCTCAGTTCAAGGAATTCAGGGCCCTGCTGGCTCCCAAGGAATATTTCATCACTGCCGTGGACAGGGATGGCTACATCCTGCATGTGGATTCCAGCCCGGCCATGGAAAAGCTCTCCTTCGAGTGTAACTGCGCCCCCGGGTTCCGGTGGACCGAGGAGGATGTTGGAACATCAGCCATCTCTCTTGCCCTGAAACTTGAGACTCCGATTCAACTCACAGGGTCGGAACACCATTGTCGTCAGGTCCACGACCAGACCAGTTCCTCTGCGCCCATCTTCGGCAAGGACAAGGAACTGATCGGTGTCATTGCAGTGGCCGGGCCGTCCATTGAATCCCACCCCCATACTCTTTTCATGGTCACCACGGCGGCGCGGGCTGCAGAGCAGCAGCTACGGGTCATACGCCGCAACAAAGAACTTTCCCTGAACATGCACTTCATGGATCAGGCCATGACTGCTGTGCGCAGCGGCTTGATGATCGTCGACCGACACATGAGAATCTGGCGCGTGAACCGCAAGGCTAAGGCTATTCTGGGGAGGAATGACCTTGAGGGGCGGGCATTGTCTGTCATCAAGGGCCTGGATATAAACCTTGAAAAGGTTGCCGTCGACCCGCACGGTTGGATCAACCGGGAGTATCGTTTGCAGCATGCGTCCGGAGGGCTGCCCCTGATCGGTTCGGTCCAGCTGGTGTCGTCCAGCCGCGGGGAGCGTCTGGGAGCCATGTTCACATTTGACCGCATGGACGATGTATTCCAGATGGCGGATACCATTGCCGGAACACGGGCCATGTTCACATTTGACAGCCTCACAGGCGGTTCAGCGCCCTTTTCCAAGGCGGTCAACCTGGCCAGGCGCGCAGCCGAAACCGATACCAACGTCCTTTTGCTCGGGGAGACAGGCACCGGCAAGGAACTCTTTGCCCAGGCCATCCACAACCAGAGTTCGCGAGCGGGCCAGCCGTTCATCCCCATCAACTGCGGCGCGATCCCGGCCAACCTGCTGGAGAGCGAATTGTTCGGGTACGAGAGCGGCGCCTTTACCGGTGCGTCCAAGGGCGGCAAGCCCGGTAAATTCGAGTTGGCAGGGTCGGGCACCGTGCTCCTGGACGAGATCGGGGACATGCCCCACAACATGCAGGTCAAACTGCTCAGGGTTCTCCAGAATCGTGAGGTTTACCGTATAGGGGCCGACAAGCCCATTCCCATACGCACGCACATCATTGCCGCCACTCACGTGGACCTGCGCAAGGCCATTGTGGACGGCATTTTCCGGGAAGACCTCTATTACCGCCTCAACGTGTTCCCCATTGAGATCCCGACACTCAAAAACCGGGGCAGGGAAGACATCCTGGCCTTGGCGCGATTCTTCCTCGCGGAACATGCTTCCAGCCGTATCGAACTGACCGATGCAGCGCAGGAGGCTCTTTGTAGTTACAGCTGGCCGGGCAATGTGCGGGAACTGGAGAACTGTATTCAGCGAGCCTTGCAGCTTTGTGAAGGCGACCTTCTTGATGCAGCCCACCTGAATCTGCCGTCAATGCAAACAGATACAGTGAACGGAGTGCCCGGCACCCTTGAAGCGATCACCCGAAAGGCGATCTTCGATACATTGGAGCGTGCCGGGCAGAACATGGCAGAGACAGCCAAGATTCTGGGTATATCAAGGGCCACTCTTTATCGAAAAATGGCCAGATACAGGAGCGATTGGAAGGTGTGATTTTGATTCGCGAATACAGTATATCCAGTTTAGCAAAAAACGCCGCACAGCTCATGGTCGTGCGGCGTTTTGTATTCTGGCGGAAGCGTATAGGAGTCGAACCTACCTGTGAGGATTAACCCACACACTGAATTTGAAGTCCAGTTTCAATGCGTTGAAATTGTTAGATAAAATATTGCAAGCTCCACGCATTCTTATGTTTTTAATTACCGATTGATACTTTTGACTACTATTGACTACTTTACACTACTCGTACTCAGTGGAGCAAAATTGGAGCAAGTTTCATTCTTTTTAAGTGGGAAATTCAGAGAGGCTTATCAGGTATTAAAAAGCCCGCATGAAGCGGGCTTTGGTTTCTTATTCGAAATGAGCTTTACCTCTCCCTCAACGCCTCACTCTTGTACCTCAGGATCGGCGTGAGAATGTACTCGATGAGCCTGCGATCACCGACGTTGACGTCCACCTGACAGGACATGCCCGGGATGAGTCTGACCTTTTTGGCCCCCACATTGATGGTGTCGTGCTTCATGGCAATAAGACAGCGATAGACCGGACCGAGCTGCTCATCAAGGGTGACGTCGTGGGCGATCTTGCTGATGGTGCCGGGGATGGAGCCGTACTTGGTGAACTCGAAGGTATCGAGCTTGACCTCCACATGCTGGCCGGGCTGCACGAATCCGATATCGCGGTTGAGGATTTTGGCTTCCACTTCCAGCGGGCTGTTGTCCGGCACGATGCGCATGAGCTGCGCCGCCGCCTCGACCACGCCTTCCTTGGTGTGCACTGCCAGATCGAGCACGGTCCCGTCGATGGGCGCTTCCAGGGTATGCAGGGCCATGCGGCGTTTGGCGGATCTGTATTCCTGTTCCAGGGTCACGATCCGCTGTTCGCAGTCGCCCAGTTCCGTAAGGATGGTATGGCGGAACTGCTCGTAGGCGGCCCGGCGTTGTTCGACGGCGTATCCCAGCTCGGCCTCGATACGCACCAGGGACTGGGTAAGCACGTCCAGGGATTTGCGCCGGTCTTCCCATTCCTCCTCCACTTCCTCCAGCCCTGATTTGGAAACGGCCTTGTCCGCGAACAACTGCTCCAGGCGTTCCATGCGTTGGCGCGAAAAGCGGAGCAGGGCGGTTGCCTTGGCCGCCTCGGCCTGCACCTCGTGCAGTTCGGCTTCCTTCTGGGCGATGCTTTGATCGAGAGTAGCCATGTCCGCGCAATGGGATTCGTACTGCGCCTCCATGATGCGTTGTTCCGTTTCCAACAAACGCGCCGGAACACCGGCGGGCTCCATGTAGCTCTGGAGTTGGTCGCAGTCGGATTCGGACAGGGCGGCGAGCCGCGCACGCTGCGCCAGGAGCTTGTTCAGCTGGTTGTCCAGGTCGCGCACCTGACCTTCGGTCTCGGTCTGGTCGAAAATGATGAGGGGCTGGCCTTCCTTGACGGATTCTCCTTCGCGCACCAGCACTTCCTTGATGATGCACAGTTCGGGGGCCTGGATGACCTGCACCCGGCTGGAGGGAACGGTCTTGCCCATGGCCGGGGAAATGATTTCCACCTCGGAGAAACAGGCCCAGAGCATGAATATGAAAAAGAATCCCGTGATGGATGCGGGCAGCAGCCAGGCTATGGTGGGCAGCGGCGCATGCAGCACCGAATCGATGCCCGAGAGATACTCGGCTTCCTTGGGGCGGTAACGATTCTTGTAGCACTCAATGCCGTCGCAGACGGTTTCCTGTGTCTTCTTGTATTTGCCGGAAAAGCGGCTGATGAGTTCGGCCAGCTTCTCCTTGATGTTCGTCATGTTCATTATGCTTCGCCTCCTTCGTGGATGGCGTGAAGTTGGGCAAAGCGGCCATTGGCCCGCAGCAGTTTCTGGTGGCTGCCCTGTTCCACGATGCGGCCGTCCTCCACGGTGAAGATGCGGTTTGCGATGCGCACGGTGGAGAGCCGGTGGGCGATGATGAACACGGTTCTGCCTTTGCAGATGGCCTGCATGTTGCGCTGCACGATCTGCTCGGACTCGTAATCCAGGGCGCTGGTGGCCTCGTCAAAGATGAGGATGCGCGGGTTGTTCACCAGGGCCCGGGCGATGGCGATGCGCTGGCGCTGGCCAGCGGAAAGGGTGGCTCCGCGTTCGCCCACCACGGTGTCGTAGGCCTCGGGCAGGGCGCGGATGAAGTCGTCGGCCCCGGCGAGTTGCGCGGCCCTTTCCACCTGCTCGATGCTCAGGCTCGGGTTGCTCAGGGCGATGTTGTCGCGGATGGAGCGGTTGAAGAGCACGCTTTCCTGGGGCACCACGCCGATCTGGCGGCGTAGCCAGGTGGGGTCGATCTGGGCGATGTTGATGCCGTCCACCAGGATGCGGCCCCGCTGGGGAGAGTAGAGGCGCTGGATGAGCCGCACGATGGTGCTCTTGCCCGAGCCGGACGAACCGATAAGCCCGATGATCTCGCCAGGCTGCACTTCGAAATTGACCTCTTCCAGGGCGTTGGGGGAGTCGGGGCCATACTTAAAGGTAATGTTCTGGAATTCCACCTTGCCTTTGATGGCGGGCAGGTTCTGGGAGTTGCCCCGGGCCGGTTCAGGCTGGGCATTGAGAATGTCGCCCACGCGTTTGGTGGAGACCTTGGCCTGCTGGATGTGCTGGAACAGCTGGGCGATGCGCATGGCCGGGGCCAGCACGCGGCCCACCATCATGTTGAAGGCGATGAGGCCGCCGGGGGTCATCTTTCCGGAGATGACCAGCTTGGCGCCGATCCACAGGGAAATGGCCACCACCAGTTTGTTGAGCATGGCCGAGAGCATGGAGATGATGTTGGAAAGGTTTTCGGATTCCTGTGAGTGTCTGGTGTGCTCCACCACCTGTTCTTCCCACTGGCGCTGCATTTGCGGCTCCACGGCCATGGATTTCAGCGTCTCCATGCCGGTGATCATTTCCACCAGAAAGGACTGGTTGTCCGCATTGGAGTTGAATTTCTTCTGCAAACGGCCCTTGAGCACCGGGGCCAGCAGGCCGTAGAGCAGCAGCAGGGTGGCGATGGAGATGACCACCACCAGCGTTAGCAGCGGGCTGAACCAGTACATGACCACCAGGAACAGGCCAGCGAACAGGAAGTCGGTCATGGCGGTGAGCGCCGGGCCGGTCAGGAAGTTGCGGATGGTCTCCAGCTCGCGGGTGCGGGCCACGGTGTCGCCGGTCTTGCGCGAGGTGTAGAAGTTCAGCGGCAGGTGGGTCATGTGCTTGAACAGCCGGGCCACAAGCTCCACATCGATGCGGTTGGTCATGTGCCGGAACATGTAGCTCCGGAACGAGCCGATGATGAAGTCGAAGACGGTGATGATGATCAGCCCCAGCACCAGAACGTCCAGGGTGGACATGCCGCCCGTGCTGAGCACCTTGTCGATGATGACCATGGTGAAAAGCGGGGTGACCATGGCGAAGATCTGCACGAAAAACGACGCGGTCATGACCTGGCTGAGCACGCCGCGCTGGCGCAGCAGGCCCGGGATGAACCACTTGAAGCCGAACTCGTCCTCGGTGACTTTCTTGCCGTCGGCGCGGGCCAGCAGCACGGCCTGCCCGGTCCAGATTTCCTCCAGCTCCTCGCGGGAAAGCAGCTTGGAGCCTTTTTCCTGCGGGTCGCGGATGAGCAGTTTGTCGCCCTCGGCCTTGGCGGCCAGGATGAAACTGTCGTCCTTGAGCGCCAGGATGACCGGGAAACGCAGCTTCATGAGCCGTTCCCAGTTGGTTTCCTGCCGTGCGCCCTTGCCGCCGTGTTCTTCGGCCGCGCGGATGACGTCGCTTATCTTGAATTGATGATAGATGCCGGTTTTCCTGCGGATGTCCTGAACATCGGCAGGCAGTTCGAGCAGGTGCAGCGCCAAAGCGGCGCAGGCCAGGCCGGTGTCGACCGTCGGCTGCTCCCGCTCGTCAGCCAGTTCGGCCGCGAGCTCTTCTGTACCCATCTTCCCTCTCCCCAGATTTCAGATGCTTCTGTTAGTGGACCCACCCCTTCATGGGCCACGCATGAATGCGTTGGAGTTAACGCCTCTAGTATATGCCGATCGAATCGTCAATAGGAATAATTCGCAAGAGATTTAAATGTATTGCGAAGAAGTATGTATTTATAATATGTTGAAATAGTGTGATGTTTTTATTGTTGTGACATTGCGGTGAATTGTTTTTTCTGCGAAAATTGATGCTTGCCCTGGTAGGCATTCATTGATATCGGGGTCTCTCACTCTAAAAGGCGCAGGCAGGTTGGGGAGCGCTCATGACAGGGGAATCAGAGGCTTTGGGCATACCGGGCAGGGGGCTGTCCAAAGGGGTTTGAAGGGATATGGGCACTGAATCTGCCGCGCAAGCGGAGCAGGTCGATTCTGGTATTTCCGAAAAAGAACAGACTGTTGCCGAGGGGGCGGAAGGCAACACGGCACAGGCTGCGGGTTCCGGCGCAAAGCTGTCGAAGTCGCCGCATGAGTTTTTGTTCGAAATTTTCTGGTTGCTTTCGCAGTCTCCCAATCACAAATACATGTTCATAGCCGACATGGAATGGTATCTCATGCCGCCGTTCCGTTTGCGGCAGATCAAGATATTCCACAAGGACGGCGCGCCCGTGGCCTACGCTTGCTGGGCAAAGGTGAGCGACGAGGTGGATGCTCGTCTTCGCGATGGCTCCATCAAGCTGCGCCCCGAGGAATGGAACTCGGGCGAGAATCTCTGGCTTGTTGATCTGGTAGCACCGTTCGGTGGAACTGAGTTTGTAATCAATGAGTTGAAGGAGAAAGTGTTTAAGGGCCAGAAAGTAATGACATGGCAGCCTGCACCGGATGGTGAAGTGTTAGCTGCTGTTAAATAGTATTTGTGACTATAATTTATAGTGAGGTGTTTGTGATGCAATTTATGAAAAGTGTAGTAGTGATTATTGTTTTGTTATTACATTCTTCATTGGCTATAGCTGAGCTTTCTGTAGAATATGGTGTTTCAGAATATGCAAAAGGCAACACGGATAAAGCCCTTGAAATATTTAAATCTGTAAAAAATGAATTAGGCGCTGCAAACTATTATATTGCAAGAATGTATTATTATGGGGAAGGTGTTTCGAGAGATTTAAATAAAGCTATTCGATATTTTTCAAAGTCTTCTGAATATGGAAATATAAAAAGTTCATCGGAGTTAGGTACTCTTTATATATTCAATGAAGAGTATCGAGATGTCAATAAGGGGGTTGAGTTGTTGAAAATTTCTGCTCTAAGTGGAGATTTGGATTCAAGTATTAATTTGGGTGATTTGTTTTATGCTGGAAAGTACATAGAATGCGATTATGAGCAGGCGCTTTCATATTATGCAATGGCAGCTCTAAGAGGCCACCCTCGTTCTCAGTTCATGATTGCAACTATGTATAAAAAAGGATTGGGTGTTCCTAAGGATAAAAAAAAGTTTATGTATTGGCTTAATAAATCTGCGAATAGTAATTTCCCCAATTCATTATATCTCCTTGGGCTTTATTATAGATATGGAATTAACGTTATTAAGGATCGAGGCAAAGGAGTTCAATACTTAGAAAGAGCTGCCGCTCTCGGTGATAAAAATGCTATTAATGAGTTGAATAAATAGGAAGGAATGATGGGAGAGTCTCATAACGATGATTTTAAGAGGGCTTGGGGTTTTGCTAATAAAAAATTGAATAAACGGAATGCAGATTGGGTAAGTAAAAGACAGCGTATGAATGAAGCATTGGCAGATCCCAATGCTACAGATGCTGAAGTTGCCGAAGCAAAGCATGACGTATGGTCAGATGGCCTTTCCGGCATAGGAACAGATAGGGGCGGAGGTGGTGTCGATGATGGAATTAAAGATCTCATAAAAGATTTCATGACGGCAGACCAGCAAATAGCTGAAAGAGAGAGGTTGAAAGAAAAACTACGTCAAGATGCTAAAAGTAATGGGTATAAAGATCCTGATGCTTGGGGGCAGCCAACGCCTAAGAATACTCATTTAAATGGTCGTGAAGCTGAAGAACAGGAAAAAGATCGATTTAAAGATGCTGTTGAAAAGTTGGCAGAAAAGTATGGTTTTTCAGACGACGTTGAGCAACAAAAAGAAAAACAAGACGCCTTAGCTCCAGAGAAGACAGAAGTAGAGAA
>ENA-ORCT01000058-ORCT01000058.1-marine-metagenome-genome-assembly--contig:-NODE-58-length-145005-cov-14.631555_pt1 | contig 145005 bp, 118 predicted proteins | sample MGYA00248632_ERZ508511 | MGnify/ENA primary metagenome ERZ508511 (study PRJEB26182, sample SAMN06268839) | marine metagenome | isolation source: Tt an P1-techrep anaerobic enrichment on pine from...
ATATTTGAAAAAAGGGTCCAGCTATAAATAGCTAAACCCTCGGTATTTTTTACTTACACACTTTGTGAAACAGTGTCAAAAAAGCCCTCCGAATGATCGGAAGGCTTCCTTATTTACCAACTCTTTTTTTACTTGGCGTAACTTACAGCGCGGGTTTCACGGATCACGGTAATTTTAATCTGTCCCGGGTAAGTCATTTCATCCTGAATACGTTTCGAAATATCGTAGGATAATTGTTCGGTTTCCTGGTCATTCATCTTATCGGCACCCACAATTACGCGCAATTCACGGCCTGCCTGAATGGCATACGTTTTCATTACGCCGGGATACGAAAGTGCCAGGTCTTCCAGATCTTTTAATCGTTTGATGTATGATTCCACCACTTCACGGCGTGCTCCGGGACGGGCACCTGAAATGGCGTCGCAAACCTGAACGATGGGAGCGAGCAGGGTCTGCATCTCAACCTCATCGTGGTGTGCCCCGATGGCGTTGGCAATATCCGGTTTTTCCTTGTATTTCTCGGCCAGTTTCATACCCAGCACGGCATGCGGCAATTCTGGTTCGTCATCGGGCACTTTCCCAATATCGTGGAGTAATCCGGCGCGCTTGGCTTTTTTCGGGTTCAGTCCGAGTTCCGATGCCATAATTGCACTCAGGTTGGCCACCTCGCGCGAGTGCTGCAACAGGTTCTGCCCGTATGAAGAACGGTACTTCATTTTTCCGATCAGTCGGATCAGTTCGGGATGCAATCCGTGAATTCCCAAATCGATGGCCGTGCGTTTGCCGGTTTCAATTACTTCTTCGTCCACCTGTTTTTTCACTTTCTGCACAACTTCCTCGATACGTGCCGGGTGAATTCGTCCGTCGGTAACCAGTTGGTGCAATGCCAAACGCGCAATCTCACGTCGCACCGGGTCGAACGCGGATAACACGATCGCTTCCGGCGTGTCGTCAACTACGATTTCGACACCGGTGGCTGCTTCCAGCGCGCGAATATTTCGACCTTCACGCCCGATAATACGGCCTTTGATCTCATCGCTTTCAATATGGAAAATCGTAACTGCATTCTCGATGGCTGTTTCAGTAGCTACGCGCTGAATAGATTTAACCACCACCTTTTTAGCTTCCTTATTCGCAGTTTGCTTGGCTTCCTCCATTATTTCATTAATGTACGCCACTGCATCCGATTTTGCTTCTTCTTTCAAAGATTCAACGAGCTGCGCTTTTGCTTCATCAGCTGAAAGTCCTGATATCTGTTCCAGTTTCTCCAGTGTTTGTTTGTGAACTTTTTCAAGCTCCTCACTTTTGTGTTCAACGCGCTGCAACTGGCTGTTCAGATTCTCGCGGATCGCTTCCACCTCACGGCGGGTAGTTTCAAATTCTTTTACCTTTCGGTTGAGTTCGTCACGGCGCTGGTTCAGCATATTTTCACGCTGTTTGTGTTTGTTTTCGAGGTTAGCCAGCTCCGAGTTCTTGTTGTTAATGTATTTTTCGTGCTCCGATTTAAGCTGCAGGAATTTTTCCTTGGCCTGTAAAATCTTGTCTTTTTTTATGACCTCAGCTTCCGATTTCCCTTCACCGATAATCTTGTTCTTCTTCGCTTTAAGGGCCTTGTCCCAAATCAGGTAGGCGAGTCCGCCACCGACCACAAACCCTGAAGCTACTGCTATTATCAAAGTTAGATCCATGTGTAACATTTTAAATTAATAAATAAAAAACCCGTAATAAACCTTTTATTGGAAAAAGGCTTAATACGGGTCTCGATAAATATGTTTCTCTATTTCTGATCTTTTTCTTTAATGAAATCAGAAATGTCGTCGTTTATATCTTTAATATCATCGATGAATTGAGTGTAATCCTGGCGATCTTCTAATTTGGCAAAATTCAGTGCCGACTGAAAAGCAGTCATCGCCATTATATCTTGTTGGTCATTGTTCTGAAACCGCTTTCTGAATTCGTTAATGGTTTCATTCACAATTTTTGCAGCTTTCCGGTACCTCTCTTCATCTTTACGATCGATACCCAGCGGATAACTCCGGCCATCGATCTTAATATTTATTCTAAAATTGCTCTCTTTCACGCTACATTACTTGTTTAGTAATGCGATACATTTATCAATTTCCCGTATCAAACTGTTTATTTTCTGCTTAGCTTCTCTGTTATCCTCGTTTCCCGACAACAACTGGTTAGCTATTTTCAGTTGCTCATTTTTACGACCGAATTCTAAACGTTCGTGCTCCAGTTTTTTTATTTCTTCATGAAGCGTTGCTATTTCTTCCTGCAGTGATTTGTTCTTCTGTTCCAGGTTGTTATATAACCTGAACAAATGCTGCGTATTTTGTTGTAACGCATTCAGAAGCAAACGATCTTCTTCGGTCATTATAGCTGCATTTCGTGGACAAAGTTAACTTTTTTTCGATATTGTGAAAGCAATTGTCCTGCTTTGGATCGAAATTCTGCTAACACACGGATGTTAGAAAATTGCTGTTTTATTTGGAAGGTCAGAACGGTAAAAGTTCTAAGTTGCAATAAAGGTAATCAGACTTTTCAGGATGGTTTAAATGCCTATTTTTGTAGCTTTAAGTTGAGGTTATGCGAAAAGGAATAGTATTGATATTGGTGGTGTTGGGAACGCTTTTACAGGCTCAGGAAAAATATTTCTCCGACCCCTTAAAAATTCCGTTGTTACTGAGCGGGAGTTTTGCAGAACTGAGAAGTAATCATTTTCATTCGGGTATCGATATTAAAACCCAGGGAGTAACCGGGCTGCCTGTTTATGCTGTGGCTGATGGATATGTATCACGCATTGCCGTTTCTCCGGGCGGATTTGGTAACGCACTGTACATTAATCATCCAAACGGCACAACAACGGTTTATGGTCACCTCGATCGTTTTGATCCTGAAATTCAAAAATATGTTATCGATCAGCAATACAAGAAGCAATCATTTCGAATTGATCTGCAACTTCCTGCTTATCTATTCCCCGTGAAAAAGGGACAAGAAATTGCAAAAAGCGGAAATACGGGGAGTTCGGGTGGTCCGCACCTGCATTTTGAAGTACGCGATACAAAAACCGAAGAGCCGCTTAACCCTTTGCAATACGGTTTTTCGGTGGTTGATAATATTGCCCCAAAAGTATTTTCGCTGTTGGTGGTTCCGCTCGACGACACAGCACAGGTAAATTTTACCCGGGAGTCAAAAAGTTACCCGGTGGTTTTCTACGATGGAAAGTACCATCTGAAGAATAATCCGGTTATTCCCGTCTATGGAAAAGTAGGATTTGCTATCCAGGCAAACGATTATTTCGATGGTACCTATAATAAATGTGGCATTAATAATTTACGCCTGAGCATAGATGGTGAAACACAGTTTACCTATCAATTGAATCGTTTTGCTTTTTCGGAGTCCCGTTATATCAACAGCCATTTTGATTACCGGGAATACAAGCGTACGAAGCGCCGCTATGTAAAAACCTGGATCGATCCCGGAAACAATTTGTCGATTTATAACTACAATCAGTCGAAAGGATATTACGAGGCGTCTGCAGGGATGCATGACGTAAATGTTTTCTTAACTGATACTTATGGTAACCAATCGGAGCTGGTTTTTGAAGTGGAACGAAAAAGTGTTGACCTGCCCCCAAAAGTACAAGAGGGAATACCGATGTTTTACAATCGTGATAATAGTTTTGAAGGTGCGGAATGTTCTGTCGAAATTCCCAGGGGAGCATTATATCAGAACATTGATTTTACCTATTCCACCCGCCCTACAACTGAAGCATTCTATTCCGATTTCCAACTGGTGGGCGATGAAACTGTTCCCTTGCATACCTTCGCCCGTTTATGGATTAAAACACGAAATCTGCCGGCCGGTTTACATTCGAAGGTTGTAATGGTAAATGTTGATAACGATAAAGGTCTGCCCGTATCTGTTGGAGGAAGGTTTGAAAATGACGGTGTTGTAGCTCAAATTCGTTCGCTGGGTATGTATGCGGTAATGGTGGATACATTGGCGCCGGAAATTATTCCCCTAAGTATCGAAAACAATGCCCTGACAGAATCAAAGCGTATTCGTTTCAGGATAAAAGACGATTTGTCGGGTATCAAATCCATCGAAGGATTGCTCGACGGGAAGTGGGCACTGTTTGTGTTTGATGCCAAAACCGGGCGTATTACGCACACTTTTGATAAGGAACGTTTTGAATTTGGCAAGCGTCATACCTTCAAATTAAGCTTAACAGATTATCGGGATAACCAATCGGTGTATGAAGCTACTTTCTGGAAATAAAATTTTTCGGGCAATCGGAGTCATGTCAGGAACTTCGCTCGATGGGCTGGATATTGCTGCCGTGAAATTTCGATTGACCGACGGAAAATGGTCCTTCAAACTGAAAGAGGCAACGACCATTTTGTATCCCGACAGTTGGAAGGATGCATTGAAATACACAGCGGATTTGGACGACGAGGTGCTGACTGAACTGGATCTAAAATACGGCAGATACATTGGCGAACAGGTTTTGGCTTTTTTGCAGAAGACGAACTTTAAACCAGATTTGATTGCGTCGCACGGACATACTGTTTTTCACCAGCCGGAGAAAAGTTTTACTCTGCAAATTGGAAGCGGAGCTCAAATTGCAGATCAAACGAATATTTTGACCGTCGCCGATTTCAGAAGCCAGAATGTTGCCCTGGGTGGTCAGGGAGCCCCGTTGGTTCCAATCGGTGATCGATTGTTATTTTCAGAATTTGAATATTGTCTGAACCTTGGTGGTTTTGCCAATATTTCTTTCGAGGCGCATGATAGACGCATTGCCTTTGACATTTGTCCGGTGAATATTGTGCTGAATGCTTTAGCTGAAAAACACGGTAGGTCCTTTGATAAAGATGGAGAATTGGGAAAACAGGGGAAGCTCATTCCTGAATTGCTAGAACGTTTGAATAATCTGGCTTTTTATCACAAAGCTGCACCAAAATCGTTGGGGCGCGAATGGGTCGATGTGCAATTTATGCCGGAATTTAAAAAAGTGAGTTATCCGGAATTTGATATGATTCGTACCATATACGAACATGCGGCCATGCAGATCGCAAATGCTGCTTCGGATGAGGGTAAAATGCTGGTTACGGGTGGAGGGGCGTTCAATACCTTTCTGATTGAACGGATGAAGGAACATTCAATTTCCACTTTGGTCCTTCCGGATAAGAATATTGTAGCTTTCAAAGAAGCAATAATTTTTGCCTTCCTGGGCGTTTTACGTTTGATGGACATACCCAATTGTTTAGCTTCGGTAACCGGTGCGGAACGCGATCACTCAAGTGGCATTATTTTTAAACCATAACAATAAAACAAACAAACATCATTCTTCAGCTTATTCTTTACTTATAAATTGCGGGAAACAAAACGACAATTTTATGAAATCTGATCCTGCAAAACGTTTATACGACCTTCAGCAATTTGGCGAATTTGGAGGTGTAAATCCATCTATAACAGATTCTTCCACTTACACCTTTCTAGAAGGGGAGACCATGGAGGAAACTTTCCTTGGGCATATGGAGGGCTGCTTCCTGTATTCGCGTCACTGGAACCCAAGTAATAAATACCTGGCTGATGCACTGGCTGGAATGGAACGCACAGAGTCGGCCTGGATCACCTCGTCGGGGATGGCCGCCATTACCTGCGCGCTGCTGCAGTTGTGCCACTCGGGCGACCATATTGTAACCAGCGTTACCACCTACGGAGGAACTTATGCTTTTTTGAAAAACTGGCTGCCCAAATACAACATCGAGGTGAGTTTTGTCGACATCACCAACCTTGAACAGGTTAAAGCCGCCATGCGACCTAATACCAAAGTCATTTATACAGAAACAGTTACCAATCCTTTGCTACAGGTTTCGGATGTTCCTAAACTGGCAAAAATTGCACATGAAAACGGGGCAAAATTGATGGTGGATAATACGTTTACACCCATGATTTTTGCGCCGGCTGAACTGGGAGCCGACCTGGTAGTATACAGCATGACCAAGTTTATCAACGGAAAAAACGATTGTGTGGCCGGAGCCATTTGCGGAACCAACGAATTTATCAATCAGCTGTCGAATGTAAACGACGGCACTGCCATGTTGCTTGGCCCGGTGCTCGATCCTCTGCGTTCTTCCGGCATTCTGAAAAACCTGCACACCTTGCATCTTCGAATGAAACAGCACAGCCGAAATGCACAATTTCTGGCCGAAAAATTCGACGAAATGGGACTGCCCATTATATACCCGGGGCTGAAATCACATCCTCAATACGAGCTACATACCAAATTAATGAACAACGAGTTTGGCTATGGCGGCATGCTGGCAATAGATTTCCATACGGAAAAAAATGCCAACCAGATCATGTATAAGCTGCAACAGGCGAATGTAGGGTATCTGGCTGTTTCGCTGGGGTACTTCCGAACCCTTTTCAGTTGCTCAGGTCACAGCACATCTTCGGAAGTTCCGGTGGAGGTTCAAAAAGAAATGGGACTTTCCGATGGACTGGTGCGACTTTCTGTGGGATTGGACAATGATATTGAGGAGGTTTTTGAACGTATTAAGCGTTGCTTAAATTGAAAGTAAGAACATGAGATCATCCGTTTTTCCAGTTTACAGGCGATAAAAATCATAAACCACAATTCCCATTTCATTATATTTGTCGTTTTCTGATAAAAATTTAAAGTGAAATAATATGAAGAAGATTTCGATGATGGGAATGCTGGTTGTTGCATTTCTGATTATTAGTCAACAGGTTACAAATGGTTGTACCAACTTTTTAATCACAAAAGGAGCGTCAGCCGACGGGTCGGTGATGATTACTTACGCCGCTGATTCTCACACGCTTTATGGCGAATTGTATTACCAGCCGGCAGCTGATCACCCTGAAGGGGCAATGCGCAAGATTTACGAGTGGGACACCGGGAAATACCTTGGAGAAATACCGGATCTGGCACATACCTACAGCGTAATAGGAAACATGAACGAGTTCCAGCTATCCATTGGTGAAACAACCTTTGGAGGTCGCCAGGAACTTTCGAGTCAGGCAGGTGCCATCATGGATTACGGCAGTTTGATCTATGTTACCTTGCAACGAGCCAAAACAGCGCGCGAAGCCATTGAAGTGATGACGGATCTGGTAGAAGAATTTGGCTATTATAGTTCCGGAGAATCTTTTTCAATTGCTGATCCAAACGAAGCATGGATACTGGAACTTATCGGTAAAGGCGAGGGTGAAAAAGGAGCGGTTTGGGTGGCCATGCGTATTCCCGACGGATATATTAGCGGACATGCCAATCAGGCGCGTATTACTACATTTCCGCTTGACGATAAGAAAAACTGTTTGTATGCTAAAGATGTAATTTCGTTTGCCCGCGAAAAAGGTTGGTATGACGGACCAAACAAGGATTTCAGCTTTTCGGATGTATATGCACCGGTAGATTTTGGTGGTGCCCGTTTTTGCGATGCACGTGTTTGGGCTGGTTTCAATAAAGTGGCTGATGGCATGGAACAATATACCGATTATGCCAAAGGATTAATAGAGCACGGTGGCGAGCATAATTTCCCAACCAACCGTTTGCCATTGTGGGTGAAGCCCGATAAAAAGCTTACGGTACAGGATGTAATGGGAATGATGCGCGACCATTTTGAAGGCACTGAACTGGACATGACACAGGATATTGGTGCCGGTCCGTATAAATTGCCTTACCGCTGGCGGGGCTTGACCTGGGAAGTAGATTCAGTAACCTATTGTAACGAACGCGCAATTTCAACCCAGCAAACCGGTTTCTCTTTTGTGGCACAAAGCCGCAACTGGCTACCTGATCCAATCGGTGGAATTCTCTGGTTTGGCGTAGATGATGCTTACAGTTCCTGTTACGCTCCCATGTATTGCGGAATTACTGAAATTCCGGAATGTTTTGCTGTGGGAAACGGCGATATGCTGACTTTCAGCGAAACTTCAGCATTCTGGACCTTTAGTCAGGTGGCCAACATGGCATACCTCCGTTACAGCGACATGATTAAAGACATTCAGGTGGTGCAAAAAGAACTCGAAGATAAGTTTGTAACTTATGTCCCGGTCATTGACAAGGCGGCTGAAATGTTATTCAACGACAAAAGCGAAGCCGAAGCCCGAAAATTTTTATCGGAATACTCGGTAAATGAAGCCAATAACATGACAGCTCGCTGGAAAGAACTGCGTAATTACCTGATTGTTAAATACACCGATGGCAATATCAAGCGAGAAAAAGATGGCCGGTTTGAACGCACCGAAACCGGAATGCCGGCTTCGCCTATTTTTGCAGGCTATCCCGAGTGGTGGTATCGTGCTATCGTAAATGCTACAGGCGATCATTTTAAAGTGATTGGTGATAGTCATTAATAAACACCATATTTTTTGAAAGGTCTCATATTATGGGGCCTTTCTTGTTTTTCATGTAATGAAATTTGATTACTGCAAACCTATTATTTATTATTTTTACTGATTCCAAATTCAAAATTTTCAGCTATGAAATACATTTTCTTGTTTCTTTTTTTGTTGGGATTAACGTTTAATGAAATCCATGGACAGGGAACCCAGTTACTACGTCAGCCTACGATTTCGGCCGAAAGTATAGTTTTTGTTTACGCTAACGATTTGTGGAAAGTGGACAGAAATGGAGGTGATGCCCTTCGTTTGACGACCAACGAAGGAGAGGAGTCGAATCCACATTATTCGTTCGACGAAAAATGGATCGCATTCTCCGCACAATACGGCGGAAATACTGATGTTTACGTCATTCCGGCCGAAGGTGGTTCACCAAAACGACTCACGTGGCATCCCGGAGCCGATATTGTGCAGGGCTGGACTCCTGAAGGAGAAGTTTTATTCCGCTCGGGAAGAGAGAGTCGTCCGACCCAAACCAACAAATTTTATAAAGTTGGATTAAACGGCGGATTACCCACGGCAATTGATATTCCCCGTGCAGCCTTTGGTGAATTATCACCTGAAGGCAAAAAAATCGCTTATGTCCCTATAACTTTTTGGGATCCCGAGTGGCGTAATTATCGGGGAGGTCAGGCCATGCCAATCTGGATTGTGGACATGCAAACCAAAGAACTTACACGCACCCCGCAGCCCACCAAAGAACGTCACCTTGATCCGGTATGGTTCAACAACAAAGTGTTTTACCTGTCGGAAAGGGATTATGCCAGCAATATCTGGATGTTTGACCCGCAAACAGGAGAAGAAGCTCAGGTGACCCATCATGCGCAATTCGATGTAAAAAGCCTTGATGCCTGTAAGGATGCCATTGTTTATGAGCAGGGCGGGTATCTCCATCTGCTGAATCCTGAAACGGGCGAATCGAAGCAACTGATGGTGAATGTAAAGGGCGACATGAATTTTGCCCGTGAACGCTGGGAGAGTGTTACGGGTAGTAACCTTAGCAATGCGAATATTTCGCCTAATGGCAAACGAGCGGTTTTTGAATATCGCGGCGAAATTTTTACTGTGCCAAAAGAGAAGGGAACCTGGAGAAACCTGACGAAAACATCGGGTGTTGCCGACCGTTATCCGGTATGGTCACCCAAAGGCGATCAAATCGCGTGGTTTAATGATAAGAGTGGCGAATACAAACTGGTGGTAGCCGATCAGTTTGGCCAGGATCAGAAAGTGTACGAACTTAAAAATCCTACTTTTTATTTCAGGCCTGAATGGTCGCCTGATGGGAAAAAAATTGCCTACACCGATACCGATTATAACATCTGGTTCCTTGAACTGGAAACCGGCGATGTCACTAAAGTTGCTACCGATGCCTATGCACATCCCAACCGCGAGATGCAACCCAAATGGTCACCCGACAGCAAATGGATCGCCTATGCACGTCAGTTGAACAGTAGTTTCAAAGCCATATTTGCTTATAATATCTATTCCGAAGAAACGCTGCAACTAACGGATGGAATGGCCGATGTACTCACTCCGGCGTGGGATGTCAGTGGTCAGTATTTATACATACTGGCGAGTACCAATTACGGTCTGAATACCGGTTGGCTCGACATGAGTTCCTACGATCCGGATGTAACCAGGAGTTTGTATTGTATTGTGCTCGCCAAAGAAGGGAAATCACCAATTCTTCCGGAAAGTGATGACGAAGAATTAAAGGCGGAAAAGGATGAGAATGGCGAAAAGGAAGGCAAAGATGAAGAGAAGAGTGAAGAAGAAAAAGATGCGATTTCAGTAACCATCGATGTGGATGGACTGGCCGGCAGGATTGTTGCACTGAATATGCCCGACAGAAATTACGTTGGTTTGCTGAATGGACCGGAAAAAACGATTTTTGTGGCGGAATCGGTGCCCAACGAAAGAGGAGTGGTGTTGCACAAATATGAAGCTAAGGAAAATAAGGCTACCGAATTTCTTGACGGGATCAATGGTTTCACTACTTCGGTTAATGGGAAGCATTTGTTGTATAGAAAAGGTAGTTCGTGGTCAATCGTTGAAACTTCAGGTAAACCTAAAAATGGAGATGGAAAACTCGAGACCAACCTGAGAATTAAGATCGATCCAACTGAGGAATATCAGCAGATGTTCGATGATTCGTGGCGCTTTATGCGCGATTTTCTGTATGTTGATAATGTGCATGGAGCCCCCTGGGATAAAATATACGAATGGTACTCACCCATGGTGAAATCGGCCCGCCACCGCACGGATATGAATTACATTATCGATATGATTAGTGGCGAAGTCTCCATTGGTCACTCATATGTTGCCGGAGGCGATATGCCGGATATCGACCGTGTACCGATTGGTTTGCTGGGCTGCGATCTTGAAGAGGTTGACGGATATTATAAAATCATAAAAATATATACGGGCGAAAACTGGAATCCAAATACCAAAGCTCCGCTTGCAACTCCCGGTATTGATGTAAAAGAAGGAGACTTTTTGCTTTCAGTAAACGGGCAGGATTTAAAAGCTCCAGTTAATCCGTACAGTTTGTTCGAACAAACCTCTGGCCGACAGACAATCATTAAAGTAAATGAAACGCCTGATCTGGAAAGTGCCCGTGAAATAACTGTTGAGCCCGTTTCAAGTGAGCGGACGCTGCGAAGCATTGACTGGATTGAAGGAAACCGTAAAAAAGTGGATGAACTATCAGGTGGCAAACTTGCTTATGTTTATCTTCCCAATACAGGCGGAAGCGGATTTGAAGCCTTCAACCGCTATTATTTTGCGCAGCAGGACAAAAAGGGAGTGGTGCTGGATGAACGAAACAACGGTGGCGGTTCGGCAGCCGATTATATGATCGATGTGATGTCACGTACTTTGCTCGGTTATTTTAACAGTAAAGCCAACGATAACAGGCCATGGACAACCCCGATGGCAGGAATATGGGGACCGAAAGTCATGATCATTAATGAACGCGCAGGTTCGGGTGGCGACTTGTTGCCATACATGTTTAAAGAAAAAAATATCGGGCCACTTGTTGGCACACGTACCTGGGGCGGACTGGTCGGAACCTGGGATACGCCACCACTGATCGATGGCGGAAGAATAGTGGCGCCACGCGGTGGTTTCTTTGATGTGAATGGTGATTGGGCCGTTGAAGGTGAGGGGATTGCTCCCGATGTGGAAGTGATTCAGGATCCAAAACTGGTTCTGCAGGGGCACGATCCGCAACTTGAAAAAGCAGTTGAAGTCGCACTTGAAAAATTAAAGACTGAAGAATTTCATAGAAAACCTGAACCACCGGCGCCGGTTCGCTGGAAACGTCCGGAAGGATTTAAGGTGAAATAATGGGTAAAGCAAAAGAGTAGGATTTCATTTTGATTTTCTGCTCTTTTGTTATAACTTCTGAAAATCAAATCAATAAATCTGAGGTTAGACATAAAAATAAGTTTGTCGAAATAAAAAAAATACTATTTTTGCAGCCGATTTTATGCAATCTCTTATTCGTCAGGTGACGAATTACATTGCCAACTTATTAAAAGAAAATAAAATGGATTTAATTAAAGAAGTAGAAAAGGAATTTGAGGTAGGGAATGAATACCCAAAATTCTCGTCGGGCGATACCATAACCGTGAGTTACAAAATTAAGGAAGGTAACAAGGAAAGAATCCAGAACTTCCGGGGTGTTGTAATCCAGTTACGCGGTAGTGGTCAGACCAAGACTTTTACCATCCGTAAGATGTCAGGTAACATTGGTGTAGAAAGGATCTTCCCTTTGCATTCACCGTTTATCGATTCGATCGAAGTGAATAAACGTGGTAGCGTGCGTCGTAAGCGTATCTTTTACATGCGCGAGCGTACCGGTAAAAAAGCACGAATCAAAGAAAAAAGATTTTAAGCTGAACGCATATAAAATGAAAAGGTCTCTGAAAAGAGGCCTTTTTTATGCACTTAAGGGAAAAAATCTTTGGATCAACTTTTAAACAAGTTCAGTAATTCTTTCACTTTCTGCTGTTTTTCGGCATATCCCAGCGACTCGTATGATTCAAAAAGCGTTTCAAGCAAACGCCGGATGAAAAGTACGTCCGATTTAGGTTCAGCAAACTCCTCAGTGGGCTGGTAATCATTCTTTTTTAAATGGTATTCGATTTCTTTGCGGCTGGTTATAGCCCCCTTGTTCGATGGATTAATATAAAACAGTACATCTGAAAGATGCGCATTACCGTGCACTTTTTTCGCCAGTTTTGCATCAACAATGGCCACCAGCGGATTTTTGGGGAAATCGATCATGTATGCCGGTAATTCAAGGGCCCTTGCCAAAATCGTATAAAAAATACTTATCGATACCGGATTGCCTTTTTTGGTATCCAACAACTGATTCAGAAAGCAATTTTGTGCCGAATGTGGATTGCTGATATTAACCGTGTATCCGTATACATTGAAAAGAAAATGGTTCAGAATTGTGATCTTCTCCAGCAAAGTCAGCGAGTTATTCAGTTCGAGCCAAATACTTTTTCGTAGGTTATCTACCTTTAACTGAAGGTTTATCGGATTCAGATCGGGATACTGGAAGCGGTCGACATGGCAAAAGCCATTTAAAAGACTCCGTTCATCCTCTTTTCTTTTTAACCACATTTTCAACCGATGGTGTGTTTCTTTAAACTGGATGTGCTGAATGATATTTTCGATCCGTTCCTGGAAGCCCTCATCAAAACTCGATTCCCATTTCTTTTCCAAAACAGGTATAATGTCGTCGTTTTCTTTGAGTAACTCCCTTTCAACCATGTCATAAATGGTGTTGTCGGGATCGTCGAGAAGGTTGATCAGTGCTTCCAATCGTGTTCTGTCCATAGTTATTCAGTCAGTTTATCGAGTACTTTTTTGATCAGTCGTTTCATTTCATCACGATAATTCTCATTGGCCGTTTTATTGACGCGGTTGGCAATTATCAGGCATATCGTAAGCGCCTTATGTCTGAGCAGCTTGGATAAACCATATATAGCAGAGCTTTCCATCTCGAAATTGGTAATGCGTAAGCCCTTGTATTCAAATGTTTCGATTTTCTCGTTGAGGTGTGGGTGGGCAAGAGGTAACCTAAGTTCGCGGCCTTGCGGGCCATAAAAACCCGGTGCCGAAATCGTAACACCTTGCCTAAAGTCTCCTGTAGAAAATTTTTGTAGTAACTCGTCTGCAGCATCCACCACATAAACCGATGGCAGTGCAGCATCCCAGCCGGTATATTGTCTGAAAGTTGCCTCAAAATCAAGGTCACAGATAGTTTTACGACCCGCATAAAAATTCAATAAGCCATCAAATCCAATCGATTTTTTTGAAACTACGAATGAATTTACCGGTAAATCATTCTGCAAGCCTCCGGAGGTTCCGATCCTGATCAGGTTCAGTTGCCGTTTTTCTTTTTTAATTATCCGTCTCTCCAGATCGATATTGGCCAGGGCATCCAACTCGTTCACTACAATATCGATGTTGTCGGTGCCGATTCCCGTCGAAAGCACAGTAAGGCGCTTGTTATTGTAGGTTCCGGTTATGGTTTTGAATTCACGGTTTTGGGTGCTGAATTCTATGTTAGAAAAAAAGCTTGCAATGGTATCCACCCGGCCGGGATCACCTACCAGGATAATCTGATCAGAAATTTGCCCGGCTTTCAGGTGCAGATGAAAAATCGATCCGTCAGGATTCATTATTAGTTCCGATTGCTTTATCATAGCAGCAGTTTAGGACGATTTCAAATCTATTTAAAAATAAAGGAATGACAAGTGTCTGGCTCAAAAACATATAAACACCCAGGCTTGAATAAAAAACGCAACCCCGATATTTTGTTAACAACGCAATTTGTTTGTCGTGATTTTTTCGAAATAAACATACGGATGTGGAAATGAAATGCGTTATGACAATAAAATAATGACCGAAATTTATATTTTTGGATAAGAAACAAATCTAATATCAAACCAATGTCATTCAAGATCTTTTCTTTTCAGCTTACCGGTAAGATAAAATCTACCGCTACGATTGAGAAAAAACGGGCAGAACTGGACGCTGATTTTGCCGAATTTCAAAAAACGGAAAAATCTGATGAACTAAAAACTTTCCTTGAACTGGAAGCTTTAGTGAATTCCGAAACTTTTAAAAAGAACAAAAAAGAAGTTGAAAACCTTTCGTTTAAAGGAAGCAAAGAAGAAAATCAGTTAAAAGAGTACCATCGGCTTAAAAAGTCGGGGCCCATTCGAAAATACTTTAAAGTTAACGGATCGTCGGAATTGACACGATTTGAAAAAGAGCGCGATTCGGAAAAAATGAAAAGTTACTATGAACTGCTGGACTATGTAAAAGAAGGGCAGTTTGAAAAAGATAAAAAAGAGATAAAGGAGCAGATCTTTCGTGGATCGGTGGAAGAAAAGCATTTAAAAGAATATAAGAAATTGGAGAAGTCTGCCGGTATTCGTGCTTTTAAAGAGTTAAATGGTTCGGATAAAATCAAAAAGCACGAAGCGCTGGAAAAGACTGAAAAATTCAAAAAATACCTTCAGTTAAAGAATGCTGCCGATCAAAACAAGGAAGAAAAAGCTGAATTCCGGCGTTTGAAAGCCGATAAGGAATTGAAAACCTATTTCCGATTCGAACGTTCGAAAAAGTTACGACTATTCCGTGAAACCACTGATAGTCACGACCTGGCACGATACAATGAATTGAAAGCAAAGGTTAACAGTGAAGATTTCAAAAAAAGAGAGGCCTTCCTGAAGGATAAAAAGAAATTCGAAAAAAGTGAGGCATTTAAAAAATATAACGAGTTTAAGAAGCTGGCTGCCGACGAGACGGTGAAATTTGTGCTAAAATTCGAGAAATCTGCTTTGTATAAAAATTACCTCGATGTAAAAGATTCGTTTGATTTAAAACGCTACCACGAGTTGGAAGAGATTATTAATTCCGAGGCGTTCAAAAAGCAAAAAGCCTGGCTGGAAGACAAAAAACGCTGGGAGAAAACCGATGAATTCAAAAAGCACCAACAGTACCTCAAGGAAAAAGAAAAACCCGAATTTGTGAAGTATTTCAAATACAAAGATTCTGATGCTTTTGATTTCTTAAAAAACTGGGAAGTGGTATTCGAAGATGATTTTAAATCAAGCGGGCTTGACGAGAAAAAATGGACCACTCAAACAGCTGCAGCTGCCAAAATGCTGGGTGAGAATTATGCGCTCCCGGGAGACCTGAACATTTTTTCGGCGGGCAAGAATATAAAAACAGAGAATAAGCTTCAAATTCAGGTGAGAAAAGAAAAAGCCAGCGGCAAGGTGTGGAAAATGCCTGCCGGTTTTGTTCCTGCCGATTTCGATTATACTTCAGGCTTAATTTCGAGCGACCAATCGTTTAAACTGGAAGACGGAATTCTGGAAGCAAAAATTACTTTTAATCCGTTAAAACAGGTACTGAGTTCGTTTTATCTTGCCGGTGATAACAGCACCAGCAGGGTCAATCTGATAGAGATGGGAACCCGAAATAATATCGGGTTTTCGATGCTGAACGGAAAAGGAAAAGTGGAAAGTACAGGCCTTGAAATCGGTAACCTGAAAAAGGGAAGCTATATTTTCGCTCTTGAAAAAAAGGATTCAACCTTTATCTGGAAGATAAATGAAACTGAGTTGCTCAGGGAAGAGAACAGGGCCTTCGACCGGGCCATGCATTTAGAAGCTTCAAGTCTGGTTATAGATGAAGTTCCGGGTTCGCAGTTACCTGCTAATTTCGAGGTTGAGTGGGTTAAATGTTATGCCAGGAAATAAAACCGGCTAATTTAAAATCCACGTTTGTTGAAAAGGATGTACCCAAAATTAAGTGTTAGATAAAGCTGCGTTTGGTCTTTTTCGTAGTAGTTTAGCGAGAGACTGACAGGTCCGACACCGGTTTGGTAAACCATGGCTGCCATTCCCTGCAAATAATAATTTCCAAAGATTTTATCGCTTTTAACCACGGTCAGGTCTTCTGCTTGAAGTTCTTCTTTTAAGGGAACAAACGCATAGCCTTCAACACGTAAGTGTAAATCGGGTGTAAAGTTTAAAATGGCTTTTAATCCGCCCGCCAGGTAGTTATTCGAATGAAAATTCTCGATAAACAAGGATTTACTGTGCGGCGTTGGCGAAAAGCCTGGCGCAGCCAGCATGCTCGACCGATAGGTCCTGAAGGCATCTTTATTGCTCAATGTTCCTTCGAAATGTGTTCCCAGTGTGAATAAACTACCGAAATTAAAGTAACGCAAGAGTTTTCCGTTCAGAATGAAATAGTTGTGCGAAACATCGTTATTGGCAAATAGTCGGCCTGTGGTTCCGGGGGTGTAAATTTCCTTGCCCGTAATATATTTTAGGTTCAGGCTCCTCCATGCCCCTTCCGTAGCATATTGTTTGTAATTTAATGAACTGTTCTCGATGCCCAGGTGAGGTACGAAAGCTCTAAAAACGGAGTTGTCTGACCGGTCTGTTTCACTAAAATTATCCAGTTGATAGAATTCGTCATTGGAGGAGGAATAGGCCATTCGTGCAAATAATTTGGTGTGCAGCCCCAAAGGCAATCCGGCTTCAAGACGCAAATTTAATTCGTCCTGAATGATGTAAGGCGGTCGTACATTCTCGAAAAACCATTCGGTGCTCGAGGAATAATAATCCCAGCGATTTAGTGTAAAAAAGTAGGAAATATAGAAAGGAAGTCGGGTTGAATAGTCCACCCGGCCACCGGCTTTAAAGGAACTGTAAAACCGGCCAAAATACAGGTTTGAATACAAGGTGTAGGCACGCGCATTGTAACTTCGGTAATTAAAGCTGGCAAATCCCTGGTTGATAGGTTTGGTCGAAAGATTACCGCCAACGTTGACATCAAATTTCTTCTCGAGCTCTACTTTTAGGTGAAGATCGAAATACCCCGATTCAGTATTGTAATAGGTAATGGGTTGAATCGATTTCAGATGTTGATCGGCCACCAGTTTAAAATATTCCTTTTTTAATTCCTCCAGCGAAACTACATTCGAGCGGTGCTTGATACTTTGGATGATAAACTGCCGCTGCATAGCGTCATCCACGCCTTCCACCTGTATGTTCTGAAAGTAGAGTTCCGGTTTTTTCGCATTGAATTTCTTTCGCTTAGCGCTTAATTCTTCATTTGAAACTCTACGTTTTACCAGCATTTTAATGCTGTCGATCGCCTGAAGTGCAGTTTGTTCGCCTTTTTCAAGAGTCAGGTCAATCTTATTAAAATCGAGTAAGCCCACTTCGTCAAATTTTGTTTCGAGCAGAATCCCGTCTTTTGGATCGATTTCGAAATTAGTGGGCCGCATGACCATGTTTGAGATCTGTTTTAACAGGTCGTCCTGATCAGCCTGTCTTTTATCGTCGGCCACTTTATGCCCGATAATAACATCAGGTTGATAAATCTCTTTCATGAAGTTGGTGGGAAAATTATTTAGAATTCCTCCGTCAAACATCAGGTTCCCATTGATTTCAATTGGTTTAAAATAAAGTGGAACCGTCATAGAAGCACGAATGGCATTCCCCAAATCGCCCTTTTGCAGTACAACCGGCTGACTGTTATTCACGTCAGAAGCGATGCAAAAAAAAGGTACCATCAGCTTGTTAAAATCGTAATTACAGGCAGCGCTAGTTGCAGCTGTAAGTTCCATGAAAGCAAAATCCATTTGCTCGGCCGGTATCAGGTTCGTTGGTGGCAGGACTTTTAATTTTTCTTCCTTGCGCGCCAGTCTTAGTGTGATCCACGATGGTTCGGGTTCAGAGCGTTTAAAATAATAACGATATTCACGTTGTATTTTTCCAGTCGACCAAAAATAAAAATCATCCGATTTGAACAGTTCTTCCATCTCTTCAGGTGTATAACCGGCGGCATATAAACCACCGACTATGGCGCCGATTGAAGTTCCGGCAATAAAATCGATAGGAATATTATTTTCCTCCAGCACTTTTATGACAGCAATATGCGCCATGCCTTTGGCTCCACCACCACTCAAAACCAGACCAACAGACTGTGATCTGGCCGGTATTATAAAACCAAGAAATAATATGGAGAAAAAAAGATGTTTAATCATGTATAATGGTGACTACTATTCTGAACATGACCAAATTTACGAATTCCACGAATTTTGCAATTATCAAACATAAAAAAAATGACAGTAATTGATACCGGACGGCTTTCTGTTGGTAAAAAGTTAATTTGCTGTCGAAACCTGCCATATAACTCAATAAAACAACGGGCGCAATCTGCGAAAATGTAATAGTTTTGTAAAGTTATCTTTTAAAATCTAAATCATGAAATATCTGATTCTGATCTCAATTTTTTTAGTTTCTGTTCTTAACTTAAGGGCGCAAAATGGCAGGGTAATGGAATCGCTGGTTTTCGAAAGCTCGCTGCTGACTTATCCTGTTGAATATTCGATCTACCTGCCACCCGATTACGAAACATCATCGCGTAATTATCCGGTTTTGTATTTATTACACGGTTATTCCGATGATGAAACAGGATGGATACAGTTTGGTGAGGCCGATATTATCGCGAATCGTGGGATTGCCAACGGCGACTTTCCGCTCTGCATAATCGTGATGCCCGATGGAAAAGTTACCTGGTATGTAAACAGCGCCGATGGTAAAGATCCCTGGGAAGACATGTTTATCGGTGAATTTATACCCTTTATCGAAAAAGAATACCGCATACGTCCCAAAAAGGAATTTCGGGCCATAGCTGGTCTGTCTATGGGCGGAAACGGAGCACTTCTACTGGCCATGCATCATACTGACTTATTTTCATCGTGCGTTGCCATGAGCGCCGGAACGTTCACCGACGAAGAAATTATTGCCAATGACCGGTACGACGACTACTTCAAAAATATTTATGGCGAAAAACCGGATAACGATGTAAGCGAACACTGGAAGGCGAATAGTCCTTTACACTTGCTTGAAACGGTAGATATCGGGAAGTTAAAATCGGTGCGCTGGTATATCGATTGTGGCGATGATGACTTCCTTTACAAAGGAAATTCTGAATTGCATGTAAAAATGAGAAATCTTGAAATTCCCCATGAATACAGAGTTCGAAACGGAGAACATGAATGGAGCTACTGGCGTACCGGATTATTCGATGGACTGAAGTATATTTCGCAAACTTTTCACCGATAACAAATGAAAAAGCTGTTCCTTTTTTTGGCAGTTTGTATGGGATTAAATGCGTGTCATCCCAAGGCAGACCGGGATCGGCCAAACATTGTTTTGATCATGGCCGATGATATGGGTTATGAATGCCTGGGATGTAATGGCAACACGGAGTATAAAACGCCCAACCTCGATCATCTTGCCACCGAAGGAATTCGGTTCGAGCATTGTTATGCGCAACCTCTGTGTACGCCTTCGAGGGTGAAAATAATGACAGGAAAATTTAATTACAGGAATTATGAAGATTTTGGTTACCTGAATCCTTCAGAGGTAACATTTGGAAATCTGTTAAAACAAGCCGGATATGTCACCTGCATTTCCGGGAAATGGCAGCTTAACGGTTTAAACCGGAATAACGAGGACAACCAGGATGTAAATCGACCCGTTCACTTTGGCTTCGATGAATATTGTCTTTGGCAATTAAACAGAACCCGGGCGGAAGGAGAACGCTACGCTGATCCCTTAATTACACAAAACGGTAAAGATTTAGGCCGCGACGTTGAAAAATACGGGCCCCGTATTTTTACAGATCATATTCTTGACTTTATTGACAGAAAAGCAGAACAGCCATTTTTTGTGTACTATCCAATGGTTTTGGTGCACGATCCTTTTGTTCCTACACCGGATTCACCCGAATGGGAAAATCCTGAAAAACGCTACGAAAAGGATACTGCTTATTTTGCTGATATGATGAGTTTTACCGACAAGCTTGTAGGAGAGATTGAAGCAAAACTTAAAGAAAAAGGAATATGGGAAAACACGCTGCTGATTTTTACGGGAGATAATGGCACTCATCCTTCCATATTCAGCAATACAAAATCCGGTATAATTCAGGGAGCAAAAGGACAAACCATTAATACCGGGAATCATGTTCCGTTTATTTTGTCGTGGCCTGCACAGGCGAATAATGGAATTATTGAAACTGTAATTTCATTTGCCGATGTTTTACCTACCCTGTGTGATGTGGCCGGAGTTTCACCTGAAATTTATACTTCTGACGGGAACAGTTTGGTACCATTGATAACGGGAGATAAAAAATCAATACAGGATAATGTTTTTATCCATTATACGCCACGATGGGGGAACAGGGAACGATTTCATAACCGTTGGGTATTAAACGGCGAATATAAACTTTATCGCGATGGACGATTTTATGATACAGGAACTGATCCGCTGGAATTAAATCCTTTAGTTGAATTAACAGATAAACAAAAGCAGCTCAAAAAGGATTTTGAACGCATACTGGATGAAAAAGAACAGGATATTCCTTTTGCATTCAATGATACCGTTTTTAACGTTAAGTATTGATACGAACGATTTTAATATTCTTGCTTTTTAGTGGTTTGTTTGATGCTGCAGATGCTCAAACCACACCATGCTTTACCTGGGGAAATGCATCGTATTTCAATATGGCCATTGGTGAACAGGTCATATACAAAGGGACAGCGGTTCGTTTGATTAATATTGACGGCCGGTGTAACCAGATAGCAGTGCGAAAGGATACAATTTGGCTGGAAGTGGCGCAGCGCAGTTTGCCCGGAACGATTGACGGACTGAACCTATTTGTTGCCGATAACCGGAATTTAAAACAACTCGATCCGGATTCGGGAATTCATGATTTACTCACAAAAGATGCCCTTGTTTGTATAACGGAAATGGGTGAAGCATTGATCGATCTTGATCAGGCTGTATTTCCTGTTGCATTTAACGATGGTTTTATTTGGAGCGGGGAAGAAGAAAACTATATTTTTTCGTATGTAAAAACCCCGGTAGATGATCATTTCAGGACTTATCCGGGCATTGGCATTGACCTGAGCGATGCTCGCGGATTGGAAAAACACTGGTTAGTGGCTGTTGAAAACTGCTCAGTGGTTTGGGTAGAAGAAGGCGATACGCAAAATTCGGCGTGTGTGCTGCTCAAAAGCGAAAATCATGAAGGCATTTATTTTGTGTACGATCGCCTCTATCAAAAGAATATTGAAGTCAGAAAAGGACAAAGATTGCAGCGTGGCGAGTTAATCGGAACGGCATGGGGAGATCAAAACTGGGGACATCTTCAATTGGCAGTGGTTTATTCAGAAGAGGAGCCCAAGTATGAAACCCGCTACCACAATTGCATTAATTTCTTTCCACAATTGTATTATTTATATTACAAGCAAACCTATGGCATTTCGAAAACATTTGGCAAAGGTAGAATCGTTTTCGGCCAGGCCCCTTATTTGAATCGAAATGTTCAGAATGCATCGGGATTCAGGGAATTTTTTGGCAAAGGGTGGTTGCTCGACAGAAAAAATTTGGCAGGCCGGGTGGAATGGGTTTATAATGGCGAAGAAGGCAATGTGCGTTTGGCTAAAACCTTGTTTAAAAAAACGCCGGCAGAATATACCAACCCCAATAATTATTATTGTTTCAACATCAATGTTCAGAACGGCGTGTACCGAATCCGGGCTAAGATTGGGGATATTGAGAAGAAGTCGTATCAGAAGATCAGTTTCGACGGCGTGGAAACACCCTACTACGAATTACCGGCCGGCCAGCAAAAATGGACAGCAGAAAAAGTGGTGCGCGTTACCGATCACAAACTTAGTGTGCGCGTTTATATTGACAGCAGCGGAAAAACCGTTGCCGGATTGAGCGAGATTGTTTTTCAGCAGTCCTATTGAATTTAAAAGGTAAACTTCATCCCGGTTTTCACCTCAGGGAATTGAAAGCGTGTTCGGAAAAGTGATTTGGCCGGTGCCGCTGTGCAATGGGCCGGCAGTAAAGTTTCGATTTTATTTTCAGAAAAATATTCCAGCGTTTTCAGGCTTTGTTCACCTTTGTCTTTTAAATGAAAACCGCCGATAACAGTTTTGATTTTAGAAACACCGGATATTTTTTTTGCATGTTCGCAAATGTTGCAAATCCCCGAATGGGCGCAACCCGAAATCACCACTAAATTATCGTCGACCCGTGCAGCCAGTGCCGTATCATCAAAGATAAAGTCATCTTCGCCGCTATCCAGGACGTAGTTTGTATTTTGTGCTTCAAAATTGTTAATCCGCGGGATTTCTCCCAAAAACCATAAATTTGGTGTAAGTTGAATCGGTTTTTTTGAAGTTTGGATCGAATATTTCTTTTCGATTTCTGCACGTATTGTATCGAGCCCAAGGTAGCTATGATCAGATTTGCGGAAACGTTTTGAGAACACTGCCGGGTGAGCCACCAGTTTTTTCCCCGAAAAATATTTCAGTCCGTTGCCATGGTCCCAGTGACCGTGACTCAGAACAACCGCCTCAACCTGTTTGTGAAGTTTAATGCCCAGGCGCCTGGCATTTTTGAGAAACACGTCTGAATGACCGGTGTCGAAAAGAATACTGTGTCCATCGATTTCAACCAGGTAGGAGAGACCGTGCTCCGCTTCGAAATCTTCACCGGCTATGTTATCGGTTAAAACTGTAATTTTCATTTTCAGGCTTTTTCAGCTTCGAGCAAACGAACGTAATTTTTTAGAAAGAAATATTCTCTGAATCCGGAAAATCCGGTAGCCTTCAGTATACTTTTCCAGTCGCGCTCGATATAGTCAAAAGCATATTTGCATTCCACGCTTTTAAAAACGAATCGGTGATGTGCAGGCATTGCCGCCATGTCGAATTCAGCAAAATCGAGGATTACAAATTTACCGCCCGGTTTTAAATGAAGGATCACATTCTCCAGCACAGTTTTGCGGACTTCATGCGGAAAACCGTGAATAACAAAGCTGATAAATACAATATCGAATTTCTTTCCAAGATCGAAGGGCTGATCGATGCGCTGATTAATGAACGATACTTGCTTGTCGGAACTGAATCTGGCCAAAAACTGGCTTTCCATTTCAGGCGAAATATCCATGCCGGTGATGCTACCTTCAGGCCCGATGTAATCGGCCATCAATCCAGCATTTCTGCCGGTTCCGCAGCCCAGATCAAGTATGTCGTTCCCCCCTGAAATTTGCATTTCGCGAATGGCCTTTTGAATAAATCCGCGATACAATCCAAATGAAAGCATATTCATTAAGCCGTCGTAATGGCGCGAGATAAATGGTGTTAATTCAACGCCTGAATCGGGATAAATTTTCTTATGCATAATCGTTTATTTTTTACAATCGATCCTGTAAATAAAGAATGCTGCCGATGCCATGATGACCATAAATAGCACAAAAAAGCTTTGAAAACCAAGCGTTTTAATGATGGTTCCGCCAATCAGCGGGAAAACGGCCGGCAGGATATTTCCTGCCCCGGCAAAGCCGGTATAAAGCGCACGATTCTCGGTTCCGGAAACTTCCAGCAGCAACCCGCTCATCGACATCGTGTACAATGAATAGACGACACCGCCCAGCACAAAAATATATTTCAGCGAGTTGGCATCGTTTATTAGTAGTGCCAGGGTAGCCAGCAACAAGGATAGTAGTACGTTGGAATACAACAATACATTGTATTTCAGTTTTTTTGCACCCATTAATACCAGCAGGCTCACTAAAACAATCCCCATTACCTTGAAGATTAAAAAGGTACCGGTGGCATTGCTTTCCGTCTGGAAGATCTCCTTTGCATAAAGAATCACGAAAGGTAAAAACGAAATGGCAATTCCCTGCGTGTTAATGAAACCAAGGAAATAGGGTAGTTTTTTATTTTCTTTTAATTCATTTTTTAAAACATTGAAGAAGGCCTTAATTCCCTTGATGCGTAATTTAGAAGGCACCACTTCTTTAATGGCCCAGAATCCTCCGGAAGCGATCAGCAAAATACTTGCTCCTGCAAAAAACATGAAGGCATAATTTTCGGGAAATGCTTTCCAAACCAGTATTTTCTTCACAAGAAATGCCGATCCCAGCACGATGATCCCCGAAATGATCTGCAGTGAAGAAAAAAAGGTTTTGCGTTTGTTTTCGTTTACCGATTTGCCGAGAATATCGGTGTAACCGATATTGGCAAAGGCACCGGCCAGCGAGAACAGCGTGATAAAAAAGAAGGTCATCCACAACACGTAACCCACATGTTCGCCTTGCAGCAGGTATAATAAAATCCCCAGCCCGAAAAGCGCAAAAACACGGGTGTTAATTCCCAGTAACAGGTATTTTTTCTTGTACGTTTTATTGCTGATGTAAGGAGCGAAAAACAATTGAGTGAAACTCGATCCGCCCAGCATAATGGCCGTCATGATTCCAATGTGCAGCGCGCCACCGCCCGATTCAACGATCATAGCCGGAATGACCGTGTCAACATCCATAAAGTTCTTGGCAAATGCCAGAAAGGTGGCATGCCAGATAAAAGCCCTGAAATTATGTGTCGAAATTTTCTTTGATAGCACGTTCCTTCGTTCTGATTAAAAACAAAGATTTCAAAATATTTTTAATCTGCTGCTATTTTCGATTTTAAAATGCCGTTTTTAATCCGAAAAAGCATGAAATCGTTTTTCCGGTTGGTCAGTTCATCTTTAAACCATTCGTTGTGCCTGTTCAAAATGTTTAAAACATCGGCCGGCTTTTCTTCATGAATGATAACCGGAATAAAGTGTTTGCTAACCATGTTGATGTTTTTGCCAAACTGCTTTGAGATCAGCACATCAACGTGTTTGTCGTTCAAAAAAGAAATAATTGCTTTTCCTTTTGCTGGAGAACCATGGATATGATTATCCGGGGTTTTAAATTGGTTTTCTACTTCCTCCACAAAATGGAGATCGCCGTCGCTTTCGGTGTAAAACGAAAATTTATCAGCATAACCAAAATGTTTGAGTTCAAAAACTCCGTCGTGATTTAAAGCCAAAGCAAAAGTAAGTTTCATGGTACTACATTAAATTTATAAAAGGTATGATGAGGATTGGTCATCAAGAAAAATCACAGGTTGACGGAAAGCAGGAAGGTTGGCTTTGATTCGGTGCTAACTAACAATTTTTGTAACGAATAGTAACGTTCAAAAGCGTTTGAAAAAGCCCCGGAATACCGGGGACCAAGCTACTTTTTGCTTTCAATCTGGTGAATAATATTTTCAGCTGCTTTAATCAAGATCGTTTTTGTAGGTGCAGCAGTGAGCAAAGGATGCGAACCAATCTGGAAGGAAATCAGCTCAAAAACGGTCACTCCTTTTTGAATAGCAAGACTGATCGTATTGATGATTTCACCGGCTGACTTGCCACCCCAGACTTCTCCTCCCAGTATTGAACCATCGCAGGGCGATGCATACAATTTCAAAGTTAAAGCCGAAGTTTCTTCGAATTTATCAGGATGTGTGTCGAAATCGCTAAACTGAGCCGTGAGAATCTGGATGTTTGCCTCCTTGGCAGTAGTTTCGTTAATACCTGTACCGGCCATTGCCAAACCATTAATTTCGGTTGAAAAAACGCCCAGTGTTCCGTTAAATGTTTTCCTGATTTTTACGCCGAACAAATTATGACCTAAGACCCGAGCTTCGGCGGTTGCTGTGGAAGCCAGCATCACCGTATCCGAACGCCCTGTTAGAAAACCAGTTGTTTGGGAACAGTCACCAACAGCACAAACACCCGCTTCCTGCGTGCGTTCGTAATTATCCACTTTAATGGCACCGCGTTTATTCAGTTCGAGCCCTGCTTTTTCTGCCAGTTCCGTATTGGGACGGTATCCAATAGCCATGATCACTGCATCACATTTTATTTCTTCTCCGGTGCTCAGCGAAACCGACGACACTTTGCCAGCATCACCATTTACACGTTCAACTTTTACCCCCGTGCGCACATCAACACTGGTTTTACGAAGTTCTTCGGTAGCTATTTTACTCAGGTTTTCCGAAAAAGCCTTGGAAAAGCACTGTGCTTCACTTTCGATAAGCGTTACTTTCTTGTTGGGTTGCAAGGCCAGTTGTTCGGCAACTTCGGCGCCAATAAAACCACCGCCAACAATTACAATGTTTTGCAAGTGCTGAATTTCTTCGAACATTTGCTTAATGTAATTGTAGCTTTTTTTGATGTAATAAACACGGTTAAGGTCGTATCCCGGAATAAATGCAGGAATAGCTACCTTCGATCCGGTGGCAAAGACTAGTTTGTCGAATTCGTAAACCTTTCCGCTGCGTGTTGTTACCTGCCTTTTTTCAAGATTTACACTGGTTACGCTATCGTTTTCAACTTCTCCTCCAAGATCTATGAAAGGTTTTGGACCCATCACGTTTTTTTCAACGCTGTTCAGCTTGTGGAAAATGTAAGGAATGCCACAGGGGACCAGACCTTTCTCTTCTTCCTTGAACATCAACATCGATTTATCGGGATGTACTTTTTTTGCTGTTACACCGGTAATAATTCCCGCGGGACCGGCTCCGATAATAATAACATCGTATTTTTTCATCGCTTTTAACTATTGTTTTAATTTGAAGTCTTTGATCTTATAAACAGGTTTTTAATCTCGTCCAGGTGTTTTCCAGTTCCCTGCTTACGCTGCTGGCCCGATCGAATTCGATCACACTTTTTTCATTTACCATCGATTCTACCATGCGGGTATCGAATGGAATACGTCCCAGAACTTCAATGTCCTGTTTTTCCAGAAAAGTTTCCACCGCCGAGCTTGCGGTCAAATTGATGTCGTATTTATTGATAACAGCGTACATGTCAATTCCAAATCCTTTAACCAATTCCACCAGGCGTTTTGCATCGTGCAGGCCCGAAATACTTGGTTCAATGACCAACAGAACAGCATCTGTTCCGGTTATGGATGAAATAGCCGAGCATCCTATTCCCGGGGGGCCGTCGTTCAAAATATAGTCCGCTTGAATTTCACCGGCGATTTCACGTGTCTTTTCACGAATGCGGCTTACCAGTTTTCCGGAATTTTCTTCACCAGGGCCCATTTTGGCGTGAACCATCTGGCCAAAACGGGTAGTTGAAACGAACCAGTGGTTATTAAAATTTTCATGCGTACTTATTGCTTCTGCCGGGCAAATGCGCTCACACAGCCGGCAACCTTCACACTGAAAATGATTGACCTCAGGATAACCTTCGCTGTTTGGATGAATGGCATGGAATCGACAACTGCTTTCGCATAAACCACAATTGGTGCATATCTCCTGATCAATAGTAGATTTGGAACCACTTGAAAACGGATGCTTTTCTTTTATTTCGGGTTGCAGTATCAGATGCAGGTCGGCGGCATCCACATCGTTGTCACAAAAAACCGTATTTTTTGACAGTGCAGCCAGAGCGGCTGTTACACTTGTTTTACCTGCTCCTCCTTTTCCGCTTAGTATAGTAATTTCTTTCATTGCTTTTGAATGATGTTCAGTACTTTGTTCACAACCGGTAAATATGCTTTTGCCTGTTCATCCTGGATATTCCGTATCAGTTCGCCTTTTGAATACTGTGAAGCGTATTCCTTTGAAAATGGGATGTCACCTATTAATTCGATTTGTTTTGATTCGAGGAAGTCATAAACTTTTCGGTCGCCGAGTCCGGCTTTGTTTACAACAACGCCAAAAGAAATATTTAATTCTTCTATAAGGTCAACCGTGAGTTTCAAGTCGTAAAGACCAAAAGGGGTTGGTTCAGTCACCAGAATCACATAATCAGCATCGGATACGGTCTCCACCACAGGACAACTTGTTCCCGGAGGCGCATCGAAGATAGTTATATCCGCATTTCCGGCAGTTGCTTTTTTAACTTCTTTAATAAGCGCCGTTTGCATCGATGATCCAATTCTGAGCCGGCCTTCGGTTACTCGCTTGCCAAAACCAACTTCGTATTCGGATATTGTTCCCAGGCTCTGGGGATGTTCAGTTATCGCATCAAATTCGCAGGCTGTTGAGCAGGCGCCGCACGAATGGCACAGGTCGTGACTTACTTCAGCAAAACCAAGGTTTTTAACAAGGGTAATGGCGTTGAATTCGCACCAGTCGGTACATTTGCGACAGAAGGTACATTTTTCAGTGTCGATTTCCGGAACAAAATTATAGATCTCCAGACCATCTGTTTTCACGGATCCGGGGAAAAACAGTAAATCGTTGGGTTCCTCTACATCACAATCGATGAGTTGAACGTTTCCGTTGAGATTTTTTGATAAGAAATAATAGAGATTAACGGCCACGGTTGTTTTACCGGTTCCGCCTTTTCCACTGGCTATGGCAATTTTCATTTTCTAGCTTCTTTTTTAGCCATCACATAAACCTTAAAAAGAACTTCCCCAAAGCATTGGCTTCGGGGAAGATTTTCAGTTAGTAGCTAACGTTTTCCAAACAAGGCTAAACAGGATTCGTTTTAAATGAGCAGTGTTTGATTAATGATCGCAGTAATTTCCGGTAAAGTCAATTGATCCGTCCAGGAAACCGGCAGCCAGTTCCTTAGCAGCCTGACGTGGAGCTCCCACAAATACGTTCACATTGTTGTAGTTGAAAATCTGAATGGCCTTTTGTCCCATACCTCCTGCGAGTACATCGGTAACACCTTGTTCTGCGAGCCAGCGCGGTAAAACGCCCGGTTCGTGGGGCGGGGGAGAAATTTGTTTCTCCGACACAATTTTGTTCCCAATGACTTCCACCACTGCAAAAAACTTGCAGTGACCAAAATGTCCATCCAGCATTCCATTGGCATCTACTGGAATTGCAATTTTTTTATCCATAGTACACTATTGATTTTTTGATCCTCTGTTTCTGTTACCCTGTCCTTTTCTGATTCCGAAACCACGGCCTTTGCCATGGTGCAGTCCAAAAGCGTGGTGGTGTTCCTGATCTTCACTTGTATGAAAGCGAAATCGACGACCCAATCCTCGTCTTCTGCTTTCAAGGGTGTTATCGTCTTCACATTTACCCTGCCTTCTTCCGGTACGTGAACCTTCTCCCGCCGGACCGGTTCCATCTAATCCTGGCATAATTTAATTTTTTTCGATTTTCTGAATAATTTCTTCAATACTCATCCCTATCTCATCTAAGATAATCATCTGAATATTGAATTTTTCTAACATACCTTTGGCTTTTGGGCCAAAGTCTCCGGAAATAATTTGTTGTGCCCCCAGTTCAGCAGCCATTTCCGACGATTTAGTGCCGGCACCACCATTGGTGTATTTAAAGCTGTTTTCGATAAAATTTGCATCGTGTGTTTCACGGTCATAAACACAAAACCATCCCGCACGACCAAATCTAGGATCAAAATCTGCTTTCAAATTATTTCCTTTAGAAGTGATAATTGTCTTCATCTTTTTTTAAGTAATAAATAAGTAATACAAAGATAATTCAATTTAAGCAAATAACAAACATATGTGCATTTAAAATAGTTTTTTCTATTTATGCATCAAAAGTTATTTAAATGTGATAATGCCTTGTAACTATCAATTATTTAGTAGTTTATTTATGTATTATTTCTGAGATAGGAGAATTTAATTAGTATTTAATAAATTTATTATTAACGTTAATTTAAAATCATTCCAGTTATCTGATTCTACTTGTTTTTAGAATTTGCGATTAGGCAATTTATGATGTAACTATTAAAAATGAATGTCGTAAGCCCTTGTGTTTGCATAATCTTAGGTCCAATATAAACACACAATATTTTAGAAAACTTTAAAAGGAGGTAGAAAAATGAAAACAAAAACAAAAATCAGCGGAAAACAAATTTACAATTTTACGGAGACCAAAGAATTCCAGGTCATGGATACTGATGGTCATCTAATGTCTTTAAGAAAAGCAGAAGGAATTAATAAAAGTTCCGGACAGAGTGCATTTATGAATGATGCCAAAATGATAAATATTTCTTTTGATGACCTGGTAATGGGAAATGGTCCACATGAAGGATATAACACCATGGAAAAAGATGGTGACATAGGTGTAAGTAAATGGCATGGAAAAATTGATACTAAGATAAAGGATGGAATACCTGTTGTCATATTTGAAGGTACTTTTAGCTTTGTTTCCGGCACAGGAACTTTTAAAAATATTGTGGGAGGAGGAGGTACCTACACGGGGCATTTTACATCAGAAACAAGCTACGAAGTTGACTGGGAAGGTGAATACTAAAAACATTATGTGATTTTGTTTTGCCTGTAAACCCCGGTATATTGCCTGATTTTAGCTAGTCGTGGAAAGGAACTGAATCACCGACAGTGGAATCAATAAATTGATTATGTGTTCTCTTAAGTCATAGACACACTTGCCTCCATCTGTCTTTTAGTTGCTTTCTTCAAAACAATAGAGCGATTTAAATCCTCTCAGGATTAATTGATTTTCAACAATAACCGGAGAAGCATGAAAATTATCTTCCAATTTATTTGCAGAAAGGATTTCAGGTTTTTCTCCGGCACTCACCACCAGGCAGATATCTTTGGCAGCTATGTATAAGCGATCATCAACTCCTGTAGGGGACGAAAATAAAGTACTGATATCTTCAAGACGCTCTTTTGAGTAGTATGGTGTTCCGGTTTTGGCATTCAGGCAGGTAAGCGCACCGTTATTTACGCGCAGAAAATAGAGTTTGTTGTTCATTAGAACGCCACAGGGGGTGTAAGGTGTATCCTGGTTATATTCCCACAGAATAGCATCGGTGTCGGTGATGTCGCCTGCAGCTTTAGAGAGGTCGATAGCCTGCAGTGCCGATCCACGAAATCCACTCATCACATAAAGAATATTATCGCTTACCATTGGAACCGGTATAACATTGCCGGTCATGCCAGTTGCCGACCAGAGCAGGTCACCATTTTCGAAATTATAACTGCGCACTGCATTAGTAGCACTGGTAATTACCTGTGTATTCCCATTTGCTTCTACCACAAGTGGCGTCGACCAGCTTGTTCTTTCATCACGCCTTACTTTCCAAATGTCTTCTCCCGTATTTTTATCCAGGCAGTACATCCATGAATCACCTTCATGGTCCCACAGAATGAAAATACGGTCTTTGTATACGAAAGGAGAGGCGCCTTCGCCAAAACTGGCGCGTTTTTCCATTTGTCCAAAATCACGTTTCCAAAGAATATTCCCATTAAAATCGAGGCAATATAATCCGCGTGATCCGAAATAGGCATAAATGTGTTCGCCATCAGTGGCCGGTGAATTCGATGCCCAACTTCCCAGTTCGTGTGTATTCTCCAATGGTAGTTCGCTGGTCACCGTTCTTTCCCAGCTAATTTTTCCGGAATTTCTGTCCACACAATAAACCTTGAAATCGTGAAGAAATTCGGTACTGGTTGGATTCATCCAGCCTCCTCCTTCCGAATCTGAACTTTCTACAGATCCTTTTTTATCTGTTTCCACAGCTGTTTGCACAATAATCTTATTTTCCCAGACAATGGGCGTTGCATGACCCATTCCGGGTATTTCGGTTTTCCATTTCAGGTTTTTGGTTTCGTTGAATTCAATGGGCGGATTGCCATTAACAGCGGCACCGGTTCCGAGTGGTCCGCGCCATTGTGGCCAAAAGTCATTATAGCTTTCCTGTGAATGACTCGATAAGTTGGTTAACAGAAGAAAGATAGCATTGATCAACGTTAGGATTCTCATGTTGGTAAAGTTTTGTTTATTTGGTTTTGACTCTTTTAACCGTTCAACGTTTAAAAACAGGATAAATAATACCTGTTATTTATCAAATTCAAAACTGTTCACCGTCTGGAATTGCCATATTTCCAGGATTTGCGATACGGGCAATTCATAAGGTGAATAATCGCGGTTGGAAGAAACCAGCAAGAATTTACCTTCGTCAAGTTGTTCGTAAATCAACTTAAAAACAATGCCTTCGTCTTTGGTGACCACAATGCATGCTTTCCCGTCTTTAATTGTGGTCCAGTCTTCAACAAACGAGCAGGTTACCCACGAACCTTCCTTCACCGGCAACATTGAGTCGCCTTGTATCTGGAAACTGCGATACGTTTTATCTTTTGGTAAAAAAGGCAGCTTGAATTTTGGTAAGGTGGCAATAAAATCCAGGTCGCCGTAACTGTTGGTGTAACCGGCCTGTGCCTTTAGTGGCACCATTTCTATGTTTTCGTCACCTTCGCTGTCAACCGAAATAGTGAGCAGCCGCAACTTGTTCCCGGTTACATCCACATCAAAACCTTTTTCGATTTGCGAAAGCTGGAACTCCGACAAGACTTCGAGCCGGTATTTGATCAAGGCATCCAGCGAAATGTTGAAATATTCCGAAATGCGAATCAGTACTTTGAATGGCGGTTGCACATTTTTTTCGTAACCCGAAAGGGTAGTACGTGTCAGTTCCAGTTCAGCTGCCAGGTCGGCCTGCGATTTCTGGCGCCGTGTCCGTAAGAATTTTAGGTTTTCAGCAAAATACATGGTTTTCTATTTTAGTCAGCAGTTTGAAGCTAGAAGTCAGAAGAGTTTAATTATTCAATTTTATTTCTAAATGCAATCATCATGTTTATTAGGTTGAATGCAAACTCGTAATGGCTTTTAAAAACTTTTTCCGAAATATAATTTCTTCGTTTGGCTTTGTGTAAACATGTAACAACCTCTGCAAGAGATCGAATCGCATAACTCATAAATCGCTTGAAATCAGGGGGAGTTTGCTCGATGGAACTTTCAGATATATTCAAAGCAATCGAATCAGCCGCCCTTCTAATTTGAGAAGAGAGATTATAAAGTTCTGTTTGTGGAAAAGAATAGGCTATTGTATTTATTTCTTCTCCAAAATCCATTGCTTTTTGCCAGATAATCAGTTTTTCAAATTTAAATTCCATTTTATTTGCTTTTAATAATTAAACTCTTTTCTCTTCCAACTTCAATCTTCAGTCTTCCAACTTCACACTTCAATCTTCAATCTTCCAACTTTCTCATACAAATATAAAAAATAATGACTAAATTATAGTCGAAGTTATGACGATAATATCGACAATTGAATGAGCAGAAACATTGTGCATATCGATTTGGATACTTTTTTTGTGTCGTGTGAGCGCCTGCTGAATTCGGAGTTGAACGGCAAACCGGTGTTGGTGGGAGGTATTACCGGGCGCGGTGTCGTGGCAGCCTGCAGTTACGAAGCCCGGCAATACGGTATTCATTCGGCCATGCCTATGCGGATGGCACAGCAGCTTTGTCCGCATGCCATTGTAGTAAAAGGGAATAGTTCGATTTACAGCAAATTCTCGGATACGATCACCGAAATCATCAGCGAGCAGGCACCGCTTTACGAAAAGTCTTCCATCGACGAGTTTTACATCGATGTTACCGGAATGGATAAGTTTTTCGGTAGTTACAAATGGGCGCAGGAATTGCGCGAGCGGATCATCAAAGAAACGCATCTGCCGATTTCTTTTGCCCTGGCCACCAACAAAACCGTGTCGAAAGTCGCGACCAATGAAGTTAAACCCAATAATCACGTGAAGATTGAGGAAGGACAGGAGAAGGCTTTTTTGGCGCCGCTGGTAGTAAAAAAAATTCCGATGGTGGGCGATCATACTTACAAAATGCTGCTGAGCATGGGTGTTAAGTACGTAAAAACCATTCAGGAAATGCCCGTCGAGTTGATGGATAAAGTGATGGGAAAGAATGGGATTGCGCTGTGGAAAAAGGCACAGGGAATTGATAACTCGCTGGTAGAGCCTTACCACGAACGAAAATCCATCTCTTCGTCGCTTACTTTTGAGAAAGATACAATCGATGTGGCAGCGCTGAAAAAACTCTTGCTGGCCATGACCGAGAAACTGGCTTTTTACCTGCGAAACGGCAATAAACTCACTTCCTGCGTAACCGTGACGGTGCGTTATTCCGATTTCGACACACGTACGCGGCAGAAACGCATTCCTTATACTTCGCTTGATCATACGCTGATTGCCATTGTAATGGAGCTTTTCGAGCAGTTGTACAAGCGGCGGGTGTTGGTTCGTCTGGTGGGTGTGCGTTTCAGTCACCTGATTGGCGGCAGTTACCAGATGAAATTGTTTGAAGACAATGAAAAGCTGATCCGCCTGTACCAGCAAATGGATAAAATGCGCAACCGTTTCGGGCAGAGTGCTGTGCAGCGTGCATCAACACTGGGCACCCGTGGTATTGGGCAAATGAGTAACCCGTTTAACGGACAACCGCCGGTAATTCCGGCACATCGAAGAATTTAAAAGCCCCTACCTGCCAGCCGGCAGGCTGGAATCCCCCAAGGGGGACTTGATTGAAAATAATGAATGCAGAATGATGATTAACGATTTTATTCCTCCCTCTCGGGGAGGTTAGGAGGGGCTTCATGCTACTAAACTGCCACACATATTACAGTTATAAGTTCGGAACGATCTCCATCGAAGAGTTGATTGAGGAAGCCATCGATAAGGGCTACCATACGCTTGCATTGACCGATATCAATAATACTTCGGCTGCTATCGATTTTATCCGCCGCTGCAATTTAAAAGACATTAAACCGGTTGTCGGGATTGATTTCAGGAACGGGGCACAACAGAAATACGTGGGCATTGCCCGTAACAACGAAAGTTTTCGTGCGCTGAATGAACACCTCACGTATCATCTGCACACAGAAACTAAAATTCCCGATCGTGCCCCTGAAATTTCCGATGCTTATTTCATTTATCCGCTGGGGGCTGTTCATCTTAAAGATTTAAAGGAAAACGAATTTATCGGGATACGGCCTTCGCAGGTGAACCGGGTATTTGGCGAGTTGCAGAAACACCCCGAGAAACTGGTGGTATTGCAGCCGGTTACTTTTCGGAACAAACGCGATTTTAATATTCACCGGCTGCTGCGCACTATGGATAATAATACGCTGCTGAGTCGCCTTCCAAAAAGCGAAGAAGCCAGCCCCGATGAGATCATGTGGCCACGACAGGATATTTACGAGCAGTTCCGCGATTTTCCACAATTGATCCGAAATGCGCAAAAGATCATCGATAGTTGCTCGATCGAATTCACCTTTAAAAAGTCGAAAAACAAGAAGTGTTTTACCAGCTCGCCGGCCGAAGATTTTATCCTGCTCCGGAAGATAGCGTGGGAAGGGATCCGTTATCGTTTTGGTGAGCCTTCGCCCAGAGTGGTCGAGCGAATGGAGAAGGAGCTGGCGATCATCAAACAAATGGATTTTGCTTCCTATTTTCTGATCAACTGGGATCTGGTACAGTATGCCCGGAGCCAGGGCTGCTACTACGTGGGGCGGGGCAGTGGCGCCAACAGTATGGTGGCCTATTTGTTACGCATCACCGATGTCGATCCCATTGAACTCGACCTGTATTTCGAGCGTTTTATCAATCCGGCCAGAAAAAGTCCACCTGACTTTGATATTGATTTTTCTTCGCGCGATCGCGATCACATTACCCATTATATTTTCGATCGCCACGGTTGGGAGCACACCGCACTGGTGGGAACCTATATCACGTTTCAGTATAAATCGATGATCCGCGAACTGGGAAAAGTTTTTGGTTTGCCGAGTCATGAAATTGAAAAACTTCAGGCCACGAAAGATCCACGCAAACTCGACGATATCGGCCGGCTGGTGCTGAAATACAGCAAACTCATTCACGGTTTTCCCAGTCATTTAAGTGTACATTCCAGCGGAATATTGATTTCGGAAGAACCCATCAGTACGTACTCAGCCACCATTATGCCGCCAAAAGGTTTTCCAACGGTTCATTTCAGCATGCTTGAAGCTGAGGATATCGGTTTTGCCAAATTTGATATCCTGGGGCAACGCGGTTTGAGCAAAATTGAGGATGCCATTCATATTGTGCGCGAAAACAGGGGAGAAGAGATCGATATTCACGACTTGAAAACATTTAAAGAAGACGAGCAGATAAAAGAATTGCTGAAACGTGGAAATACCATCGGCTGTTTTTACGTGGAATCGCCGGCCATGCGGATGCTGCTTACCAAACTCGAGGCTGACGATTATCTGCGGCTGGTGGCAGCCAGTTCGATTATCCGGCCGGGGGTGGCGCAAAGCGGAATGATGCGCGAATACATCCTGCGTTACCGCGACCGAAGCCGTTGTGTGGCGGCCAAAGCAGAAGCACCCGAATTGTACAAATTGCTTGAAGAAACCTATGGCGTGATGGTGTACCAGGAAGACGTGATCAAGGTGGCGCATCTGTTTGCAGGTCTCACGCTGGCCGAATCGGATATTCTGCGGCGTGGCATGTCGTGGAAGTTTAAACAGCGCAACGAATTTGGAAAGGTGAAAGATAAGTTCTTTTTAAACTGTGCCCAAAAAGGTTACGACTACGAGCTGGTACAGCGTGTCTGGACACAGATCGAAAGTTTTGCCAATTATGCATTTTCGAAAGGACACTCGGCATCCTACGCGGTCGAAAGCTTCCAGGCATTGTTTATTAAGGCTTACTATCCGCTCGAATATTTGGTTGCTACCATTAACAATGGTGGCGGGTTTTACCGTACCGAGCTGTATGTTCACGAAGCGCGGATGCATGGCGGTAAGGTCTTTCCGCCCTGTGTGAACCGCAGCAACATGGAAACGGTGATCAGTGGAAAAGTGATCTTCCTTGGGATGGGCTTTCTCAAAAGCCTCGAGACAACAACCATTCAGGCTGTTTTGGATGAGCGACACCGCGGTGGCTATTATCGCAGCTTGCCCGATTTTCTGGGCCGTGTACCCATTTCGCTCGAGCAGGTAAGCATTTTAATTCGTGTGGGAGCTTTTAGCTATACCCAAAAATCAAAAAAAGAATTGCTGTGGAATGCGCATTTTATTCTGTCGAAATCTAAAAAAACAACGCCCGACCGCACACTATTTCAGCAGGAAGTAAAGGAATTCTCAATTCCCGATCTTTATTATCATCCGCTGGAAGATGCCTACGACGAGATTGAATTGCTGGGTTTCCCGGTTACGCGCTCGCCTTTTGGTTTGCTCGAAGATTTGAAACTACCGCAGACCGTAGCTGCCGATTTGCCAAAATTGATCGGGCAGAAAGTGGCGATTGTGGGCAGCCTGGTACATGTAAAACGTACCCGAACGAGCAAGGCGGCACACATGAGTTTTGGTGTGTTCATCGATTTTCAGGGCCACTGGATCGACACCGTTCAATTCCCGAATGTAGCTGCGAAATATCCCTTCAAAGGCGGCGGTTGTTACCTGATTTATGGCGAAGTAGTGGAAGAATTTGGCTTTCTGAGTATCGAAGCCAATGAGTTGCATCGACTGCCCAACGAAAATATGGAAGAGCCGTCAACAAGGTTGAAAGTACCAAAAACCTTGGCGCTACAGAGGAAGAATGCGTGAAAGATTGAATGCAGAAATGCTTTAATTTTCTATAAACCAATGTTTAGTGACTAATGACAATTGAAAACTAATCCTCCTTTTCAATACTATTGTCTACCCTTTTCTCTCCCGGCGCATACCTTCTGATTTTTATATTGAGATAAGCAAACAGCATGGTCATAAAAGGGCTGATGATGTTAAAGAATGCATAAGGTGCGTAGGTCCAGGTATCCACACCCAGAATCCGCGATTGAGTGGCACCGCAGGTATTCCAGGGAATCAGCACTGATGTTACGGTTCCGCTGTCCTCGAGTGTACGACTTAGTAGTTCGGGTTTAAGACCTTTATCAGCATACGTTTTGCGGTACATGCGGCCAGGCACTACAATGGCGATGTACTGATCGGATGCAGTTGTATTGAAAAACAAACAGGTGGCAGCAGTTGAGGCTACCAGGTTCCCGGTACTTTTTGCATATTTTACAATGGGTTGTGTAATGCGTTTTAATAAACCGGCTGATTCCATAACGCCTCCAAATACCATTGCCGACAGGATCAGCCAAACCGTATCGAGCATACCACGCATTCCAGATGTGCTCAGTAATTCATTTACCTGTTCGTCAGGAGTAGTAAGGCTAACATCGCCAAACATGGCTTGCATCATTGTATAATAAGACGATGTGGCATAATTATCAAAGTGTCCGGCAATCGAGCGAATGATAGTAGGTTGAAAAATGATGGCAAAAATTCCTCCCAGCAATGTTCCAATCAATAAGGAGGGAAGCGGAGGCACTTTCAGAATTATTACGGTGAGCAAAACGACAGGTACCAGGAAAAGAAATGGACTGGTATTAAAGGTTCCTTCAATGGCCATTTTTACATTTTCCACATCAATGGTTGCATTGGAAAAATCGTATCGAAAACCGATTACCAGGAAGATTATCAGGGTGATTATTAATGTTGGCCCAGTTGTAAAAGCCATATAACGAATATGCGTAAACAGGTCTGTTCCGGCCATTGCCGGCGCCAGGTTTGTGGTATCACTCAAAGGACTCATTTTATCGCCAAAATAGGCACCACTGATGATGGCCCCGGCAACAACGGCTTCACTAATCCCAATAGCCTGTCCAATACCTAGCAATGCTATGCCGATAGTAGCAATTGTCGACCACGAACTGCCGGTTGACACACTTACGATGGCACTTACCACAACTGCGGTAAACAGGAACAACTTCGGACTAATTAAGTCGAGACCGTAATAGATCATTGCCGGCACTACTCCACTGATTAGCCAGGTTCCTGCCAGAGAACCGATTAATAGCAAGATCAGAATGGAAGGCATGGCAGATCCGATGGTCGATACAATTTTTCGTTTTATGGTATCCCACCTGTATCCAAGATGATGAGCCACCAATCCGGCAATTGCTGCGGCCAGCATCAGTGCAATCTGATTGGCACCTGCCAAAGTATCATCAAATAATAAAACGTTTAGGGTGAGTAATAGAATTAGAACAAGAATGGGCAAAAGTGCCATCAGAAGTGATGCTTCCTTTTTATTCGTCATACAGCGGTGTATCTTTAAAGAAGCGGCAAAATAATATTTTTAACCCGAAAATTGTCAAAAAAACAAATTCATTTCCTGTCACCGGGAAAATGAGCATACCGTTAATTTCAACTTCATTTTATCGAAATGATAATTAAATGTTTATATTTTCGTTCCAATTTATTTAAAGGTCTGTATGAAGGTGATGCAACTCAGGATATTTATTGGTTTTCTTTTTCTGCTTTTTTCAATCGGAACTAACGCGCAACGTAGCAGTGGTCTGACTGTTGAGGGAACGATTACTGTTGAGGAAGGATCACAGGATAATGTTATTATTCAGATGTGGGAAGACGGTAAACGTAAGCAGGATTATGGTGTAGGCAGTAGTGGACGGTACAAGGTTGAATTGCAGTACAACCATAAATTTGAAATGATTTTTCAGTGCGAGGGCAATTTCTCACAGAAAATCGTTGTTGAAACCGCTGTCCCCAGGGAGGTATTAAGCACTGATCCAAGATTTCCGGCTTTCCCGGTGAATATTAATCTTTTCAAAGAAATTCCGGGGATTGACGATTCTTTTTCGGAGAATACTGTCCTTAAAATCTTTTACAGTCCCAGTGTAGATAATTTTGTTTCTGAATTGTATTACAACGACGCCCAGATACAGAAACTGATAGAACAAGCTATTCTGCAGGCCCAAATGGTCGATAAACGTGCTGACTACATGGCTCAGTTAACACGTGCGGAGTTAGCAGAACTGCGCAAAGAATATAACGAACTGCTTGAGCAAGCAGGAAATGAGTATGCCAATGAACAGTTCCTGGATGCACTGGACGGATACAAAGCTGCCAGTAAGATTTTCCCTGATGAGCAGTTTCCAAAAGACAGGATTGCCGAAATTAACGATTTGCTGGGACTGATTATGGCTGCCGAAGAATTGGATAAGGCAATGCTAGAGCGATTCAACAAGCTGGTGGCTGCAGGTGACCTTCAGTTTTCCCAGACCAATTATTCTGAGGCCAAAAAATCGTATGATCGTGCACTTTCAATAAAACCTTATGATGAATACGTGAACGGTCAACTCGACAAAATCGCTCAGTTGCAAAAACAAAAAATGCAGGAGCAGGAATACCAAAACCTGATTGCCAATGGAGACAAGGCCATTAAGGAAATGTTGTACAACGAAGCTTTAGGGCAATTTCAGAAAGCTCTGGAAATAAAACCACAGGCTCAATATCCGAAAACAAAGATTAATGAGATCAATGGTTTGCTTGCCGATCAACGGGCAGATCAGGAAAAACAGAAGAATTACGACGATGCAATGCGCGAAGGCGAACGCCAGTTCACCCGGCAATTTTACGATCGGGCACTCACAGCCTTTGAAAATGCATTAACATACAGGCCCGGCGATCCCGAAGCAACAAGAAGAATTGATGACACCAAGAAAGTCATGCAGGATATTCTGAACCAAATGACTTTTGACCGACTGATTGCGGAGGCAGACAAAGCTTACAAAAAAGAAGATTATACCGCAGCCCTTACCAGTTATGAACAGGCACACGAGTTATTTCCTGAAGATCCCCGAACAAACAAGCGCGTTGAGGAGATCAGGCAAATACTTTATGCCCAACAAAGTCTGACCAGTTATATTTCGCAAGCAGATAAACAATTTGATAACAAGCAATATGCCGATGCAAAATCCCTTTATCAGCGTGCGCTTGAGCTCGATTCGAAGAATAAACACGTGCAGGATCGGATAGCCGAAATAGATGAAATTCTGGTAGGTATGGAATTGGAAGATCAGTACAAGGCAATAATAGCAGAGGCTGATCAATTTTTTACTTTTAAGAATTATGAGAATTCCAGAACAAAGTATAATCAAGCCCTTGATTTGAAACCGCGTGAAGATTATCCACAAAATAAAATAAAAGAGATCGATGATCTTTTAGCGACAATTGCCAAAACCAATGCTGATTACGAAGCGGCCGTGGACAGAGCAGAAAGGTTGTTCCAGCAGCAGAATTACACGGATGCACGGACGGCTTTTACGGATGCAGGAAAAATTAAACCGGAGGAAACTTATCCCTCCGAAATGATTGCCCAAATTGATGGATTGATCGTAGAACAGGAGCGACTGGCGCGTGAAGCAGCAGAAGCAGAAGCAGCCCGTTTGGCAGCGATCCAGGCAGAGAAGGATAAGAACTACGCCGATGCGATTGCCCGTGCTGATAATTTATTCAACCAGGAGAATTACGAGAACTCACGTAATGAATACCGTGCAGCACTGGACATCAAACCGGAAGAGGAATATCCGCAGCAGCGCATTGATGAGATCGGAAACATCCTGGCACAGCTTTCGGCAGCACAGGCGGCTTATGAAGAAGCCGTGGCAAGAGGTGACCGTGAATTCCGCCGTGAAGGCTGGGATGAAGCGATCGTAGCGTACAACGAAGCCAAACAGGCGAAAGCCGATGAAATTTATCCGGACGAGCAGCTGGCTAAAATCGATTCGATCGTAACCACAAGAGAGCGACTGGCGCGTGAAGCAGCAGAAGCAGAGGCAGCCCGTTTAGCAGCGATCCAGGCAGAGAAGGATAAGAACTACGCCGATGCGATTGCCCGTGCTGATAATTTATTCAACCAGGAGAATTACGAGAACTCACGTAATGAATACCGTGCAGCACTGGACATCAAACCGGAAGAGGAATATCCGCAGCAGCGCATTGATGAGATTGATCAGCGATTAAGGGAACTTGCAGCAGCCAGAGCCGCTCAGGAAGACCTGGATCGGCGTTATACTGCTTTGATTACCAATGCTGATCGCTATTTTGGTGCCAGTAACTTGGGTTCTGCAAAAGAAAATTACCAGGAAGCTTCGTCGCTTAAACCAAGCGAGCAGTATCCGAAAGATAAGATAGCAGAAATCGATAGTATACTGGAACAACGCGCTATCGACGAAAAATACCGAAATATCATCGTTGTGGCTGACGGAGCTTTCCGCACCCAAAAATACGACGATGCAAGACTGCAATATGAATTGGCTTTGGGAGTAAAACCTGATGAAGAATACCCGCGCACGCAAATTCAGCGAATCGATGATATACGTGCAGAGGCAGAAGCTCGCAAACAGGCTGAAGCAACAGCAGAACAAAATTTGGCTCAGCGACGTGCCAATATTGCCGCCATGCAGGAAGAACTGGATGAACAACGCATTCTGGAAGAATCAGGAATCAATGCACTTTACGACCAGCTGATTATCAAAGCCGATGCTTTCTTCGACGATACCCAGTACAATGTATCGCGTGCATGGTATTTTAAAGCGCTGGATCTGAAACCTGAAGAAGCGTATCCGCAGCAGCGTATCGATGAGATCAACCGTATTCTGAATGGTTTGATGATGAGTCAGCGTGACCGCGAGTACCAGCGATTTATTGACCTTGCTGATAATAGTTTCCGTGAAAATGAACTGGCAGTGGCCCGTGGGTGGTACAACCAGGCACTTGGACAGAAGCCTGATGAACAATACCCGAAAGCTCAACTCGCCGAGATTGAGAAGCGCGTGCAGGAACGTTTGCAGGGACAATCGGCTCAGCGTGTTGAACAGTACAAAGCTACCGCCAGGAAAGCATTTGATTCAGGTGATGTCAATGTGGCCCGCTTCTGGTATAAAAAGGCACTTGAACTGAATCCGGATGATGAAGAGGCGAAAGCGGGTTTGAGCCAAACACGATAGGACTAATCGTTGATGGCAATCGAAAATTTTACAGCTACACTTTCGAATTTACCGTTGGCAATGCCTGTAAAAAAGCCAACATTACCGACAAAAAACAGGTTATTGAGGCTGTATCCAAGTTCCCAGTAATTTTCCCACGACGGATCTCTGCTGAAATAATTAAGGTGCAGGCTTTCGCTCCAGGTTTTACGGTTGATAAGCGAAAGATAGCGCAACAGGATGTACTCGCTCCTGTACTCTCCCGATAAATGAATGTAAGCTTCTTTTGAAGCTGGTTCGTAATCGTTCAGCAGTTGCATGGTACCCGTGAACGGACGAAGTGCAACAGGAATTTCAGAGGTCATAAAATGCTTATATTCTGAGAAATGCAATTGATCGGCTTTGAAGAAATAACCGGCTGTCAGGCTCCATTCAATTCCGGTTGTTGGCGAAATATTTGCCTGCTGATGAAAGGAAAAATCAACCTGGCTGTAATCAGATACCGATGAAAAAACGCCATCTACACCTTGTTTAAAAGTCAGTTTTGCACGATAAAAATCTCCCATAAAGAGAAAAGGAGATTCCTGCAGCCAGGGCTTGCGGAGCCTTTTGTAATATTCCAGTCCGGCTGACCAGGCAAAACTTTTTTGTTCTTGAAGAGAAGGACTGTCCTCGGTGAGCCCTCCCGGTAAATTTGGAGCAAATCCCTTTTTATCGCTTAAAACATATGATGCATTATTTTCCAGCGGATAAAAGTGATTATAGGCGAGTCCAAGGTCAGCATTCCAGTTTTTATTTAGCTTCTGTGAAACATTCATCTTTAAAAACCCTGTTTCGTAAAGACGCATGTAGTTTTCCGCAAAAAACCAGGTACTGATTGAATTTAATGCGGGATGAATACCGTTTTCACCTTTAAAATCACGACTCAGTTTTCCGCCTGAAAGATTGATCTGATTTCCATAGCCGACAATATTGATGAATCGCATTCGCAGACTGCCAAACCATGCTTTTCGGTTGAATGCATATCCGATCTCAGGGTCAATGTAAATATACCGGGCAGAATCGGGAATGAAACGAAATTGCAATATTTGCTTGTATTTGTAACCATCCACCGCATTAAAATCGAAGTTATCTGTGTTGATCAGTCCACTATAGCGAACACGTAGAAGCGTGTCGCGATAAAAGTTCCAGTCACCAAATGCCACTTTTTTGATAAAAGATCGTTTACGTTGTGCATCCGATCTTAAAGTATCTGTAGACGCGTTTTCAATCGATCGCAAAGAATCGGCCCGCCGGTAACTTTCCAACTCAGCCGGTGTTAGAGGAATGGCACGAAGTGTATCCCAGTCTATATCCTCGCTTAGAGAATCCGTATTTTCATCAATGTTATAATTCGAGAAGAAGCTGGGTGCAGAAATGGTTGAATCTTTGTATTGCTGTTTTAGGATTTTTCGGTTCAGGCGCGCAACCTTTCTTACTTCGGAATCGCTTAATTCTTCCTTAGCCGTAATTTTCTCGACCTCTTTTTTTAGCTCAAGCGTTTTTTCGCTTTCAACATTTTGTACAGGCTTTTCATTATCGGTAGAGGTTTCGTACAAATCAGGAACTACACCGGAAGTATAATTATCGACGATAGAATCGTATTTTACCGATGCACCATAATAAAAAGTACCGCGCATACCCAGGGCTCCAAAATTTCCGGTAATATTGTGTGAAACCGGCAACCAGTTTTCGTTCCCAAGGTTTTCGAATTGTTGTTTAATGCGGTAGTCAACAAACTCGAAAGTTGAACTGAAATCAAGATTATAAATGCACCAGAGTTGATCAACGATGTAAATAAATCCTTCTACCAGTTCATCGCTTTTTCGTTTTGGACTGACCCGAATTTTAAAGACATCAAAATCACCGACCGTGATAAAACCCTCGTATTGAAAATTGTAATGCCGTAAAGCGGTTGCTGAAAGAGGAGAGATAACGTCGGCCGGACGTTCTTCGTAAAAACTGGTGGTCATTAAACCCATAACCGGTGGTTCATCGATGCCGGTTAACGATGTTTTTTTGCTGATTACTTTCTGCTCGTAATGGTTTGGGTAATCAAAAGTTATCTTGTTTTGTGATTCGATCACGTAAGTTACATTTTCCTTAAAATACTCCTTGAATTTCCGCCCGTCATCCATTTCCTGGTTTTGAATGATTTTGGGAATGTTGGAGAATTCAAAATTAGCTTTGAGGTAAAGATCGGCATTGTAATGCTTTATTTTAGTGCGGTAAAAAGCTGCTTTGGCAATGGCTTTTCTAATAATGAAATAAGCAGGGTCTTCTGCGCCGGGAAATACTTTTATCTCTTTTAGTTCGAATTCCTGAACCTGCATGACTATCGGTAAAAACATGCTGTCTGTTGTGTGTTCAACCTCAAGGTTTTGTTGCAGGTAACCCATCGATCGTACTGTCAGGTGATAAGTTCCGTTTGCAAGGTTCAGATGAAATAATCCGTCCTTGTTTGATGTGGTGCCGCTTTTGATCTCGCGTACATAGACGGTTGCGTATGGAACTGGTTGGTTCTTCTCATCCGTAATTCTCCCTTCGATTTCCTGTGCAAGAATGGGAAGTGTTGTGTAAACGAACAAAATAACCGTGAAAAACAGATGATTGATCACGTTCTTCAAAGTATTTCGTTCAGTTTTCATTGCAGGCTTTGTTTCTGGTTTGCAAGAAAGACAATTTTCAAAATCCCTGAAAATAAATAGTGTTAAAATGCACAAATTCATTTACGAGCATGCAGGCTATAGTATGTTGTAAAAACTGTTTTTGAAATGCAAAAATATATATAAATTGCAGCACAGTACAGGACAGCATAGTTTAGAGATTAAATCATTATTAACAGTAAATATCAATAAAAATATGACAAACAGACTGATTGGAAGATTACCAAAAGTGGGTATCCGGCCCGTGATTGACGGGCGGGAAAAAGGAGTGCGCGAATCGCTCGAAGTACAGACTATGAATATGGCAACAAATGCAGCGCGTCTTATTGAAGAGAACCTGCGTTTCCCGGGTGGTGAAAAAGTAGAATGTGTTATAGCCGAAACTACCATTGGCGGAGTGGCTGAAGCAGCCATGTGTGCCGATAAATTTGCAGCCGAAGGTGTAGGTGTTTCATTAACGGTTACGCCATGCTGGTGTTATGGAACCGAAGTAATGGATTCAACTCCGCTTATCCCGAAAGCGGTATGGGGATTTAACGGAACCGAGCGACCGGGAGCCGTTTATTTGGCGGCTGCACTGGCAGGCTATACGCAGAAGGGTTTTCCTACATTTGGTATTTACGGACGCGATGTTCAGGATGCCGGCGACGAGAACATTCCGGATGATGTGGCTGAAAAAATCCTGCGTTTTGTGAAAGCAGCGCTCGCAGCGGCTCAAATGAAGGGCAAGTCATATTTGTCGCTGGGATATACATCGATGGGTATTGCCGGTTCAATGGTCGATCCCGATTTCTTCCAGGATTATCTGGGAATGCGTACCGAATTTGTCGATATGACTGAAGTAAAACGCCGTATTGACCAGGAAATATATGACCATGAAGAATTTGAAAAAGCACTGGCCTGGACAAAGGAGAATATAACGGAAGGCGATGATTATAACGCGCCGGAAAAACAATCGGATCGAGCACGGAAAGACTGGGAATGGGAGATTGTAGTCAAAATGACACTGATTATGCGCGACCTGATGATTGGAAATCCCAAGCTGAAGGAAGCCGGTTTTGGCGAAGAAGCGTTGGGGAGAAATGCCATTGCAGGTGGTTTTCAGGGCCAACGCCAGTGGACCGATTATTATCCGAATGGCGATTTTTCAGAAACCATGCTGAACACTTCATTCGACTGGAATGGTATTCGCGAAGCTTTTGTTTTTGCCACCGAAAACGACAGCCTGAATGCAGTTCCCATGTTGTTTGGTCACTTGCTTACCAATACCGCCCAGATTTTCTCTGATGTAAGGACTTACTGGAGTCCTGATGCGGTTAAACGCGTTACCGATAAAGAACTAACCGGGATGGCTAAAGACGGAATTATCCACCTGATCAATTCGGGTTCGACGACCATGGATGCGACGGCACAGCAAAAAGATGCCGGCGGTAATCCGGTGATGAAACCCTTCTGGGAAATTACAAACGAAGACGTCAAAGCCTGTCTGGAAAACACACGTTTCTGTCCGGCTGAAAAGGAATATTTCCGGGGTGGTGGCTTTTCGAGCCAGTTTAAAACTGCAGGGCAAATGCCGGTGACCATGAGCCGTGTAAACCTCGTGAAAGGACAGGGGCCGGTGCTTCAAATTGCTGAAGGATACACCGTTGATCTGGAAGACGACATCCACAGAATTCTGGATAAACGGACGAACCCTACCTGGCCGACAACCTGGTTTGTTCCGAGGCTCACGGGAAAAGGAGCATTCAAAGATGTATATTCCGTCATGGCCAACTGGGGAGCCAACCACGGAGCTATCAGTTACGGGCACATTGGCGCCGACCTTATCACGCTGGCTTCAATTCTGCGTATTCCGGTTTGCATGCATAACCTTGACGAGGATAAGATTTTCAGACCAAGTGCCTGGAATGCGTTTGGCGAAGATAAGGAAGGATCGGATTACCGGGCCTGTGCGAATTTCGGACCGATGTACGGATAAAAATCTTAAAAGTGTTCTAAATTAAATTTTGTTTTGAGCAGCGCCCTGAATTTCGTTCAGGGGCTGTCCATAATCCGGAGCCTGTAACAAGTTCACAATTCCGGATGACATTATTATTGTTTAGACACCTTTTTCTATTTGATATGCCAAAACCCAATTTAAAAATCGACGGACAGGCCGGGCAAACCAAGCTGCAGCAACTGGTGCATTCGATTACCGAAGCCATTTCACACGGAACCCTCAAAGCGGGCGACCTGCTTCCTTCGGTGAATCAGTTGAGTCGCAATACCGGTTTCTCGCGCGATACGGTGTTTAAAGCGTACAATATTCTGAAACAGCGCAATGTGGTTGAGTCGGCACCTATGAAGGGTTACTATGTAGCCGGCGAATCATTCAAAGTTTTTATGTTACTCGACGATTTCAGTGCTTTTAAGGAACAACTTTATCAATCGTTTCGCAAAAACCTGCCCGATTCGTATGCTGTCGATCTTTTATTTCATCATTACAATCCCGGGGTGTTTAAGCAACTCGTTGAAAACAGTCTTGGGCGTTACAGCATGTACATTGTCATGAACATTGATGAAGAGGGAATGGATCCTGTTTTGCAGAAAATCGATCCAAATAAACTGCTGTTACTCGACATGGGAACCCCGGATAATGAAAAAGTAAATTACCTTTTACAGGATTTCAATGAATCGTTGGTCGGGTGCATGGAGCAGGGACTGGAACACCTGAAAAAGTACAATCGTTTGGTGCTGGTTTACGACCACAAATCGACTCCGCATCCCGAAGTGATCGTCGATGCGGTTGAGACCTTTTGTAAAAGGCATTCCATCCCGTTCAAACGCACGAACAAAGTTGCTCCGGATAATTTTGAAGCTGGTACCGTGTATTTTGTAGTCCGGGATGCTGACCTTGTTGAAGTGATAAAAACCTGTCGCAGCAATAATTTTGAACTGGGAAAAGATGTGGGGGTGCTTTCATACAACGATACGCCAATGAAGCAAATCGTGGGTGGCGGCATTTCAGTTATTTCCACCGATTTTGAAGAAATGGGACACGAAGCAGCACTCTTTGTAAAAAATAAACAAAAAATTGCACGGGTTTTGCCGACTTCATTAATTTTGAGGGAATCAATTTAATACCTTGAAAAATGAAGCAGCTTAACCTGTCGACCATTCTTTTAATACTTTTAATGTTGACTATCACGAATGTAAAATCACAAAATTTGAATGATCGTTTTTCCGGAATTTCAATCGGGAATCCCAAATTGAGTGGCAGTACGTCTTATAATGGCGAACGGCAGATTTTTACGTTGAAAGGCGCCGGCGAAAATATGTGGTTCGACAACGACCAGTTCTGGTTTGTTTTTCAAAAAATTAAGGGGGACTTTATTTTTTCGGCCAATGTTGAATTTGTTGGCAGCGGAACCAATGCACACCGGAAAATAGGGCTAATGGCACGCAGCGATTTCGATGCCAATTCAGCTTATGTGGATATATGTGTTCATGGCGATGGGCTGACTGCCATGCAGTTCCGCGAGAAGAAAGGAGAGAATACCGATGAATTTAAATCGAATTTAAGTGCTCCGCAGTTTATTCAAATCGAAAGAAGGGGAAAAGCATATATCACCCGTATTTCGAAAGACGGGCAGCCATTGGTTAAGGTCGCCGAGAAAAACTTTGATTTGGGAGACCAGGTTTCTGTGGGAATGTTTATCTGTTCCCATGATCCTGATGTGATTGAAACGGCCAAATTCAGCAATGTGCGTATCGAAATTCCGGCAGCGGCAGGTGTCGATGGTTATCGGAATCCTTCGCCCAGCAGGCTTGAGATACTGGAGTTGCAAACCGGTTTACGAAAAATTATTTATGAAACCGATGAGCACATTGAAGCTCCAAACTGGTCGCGCAACGGAAAGTTCCTGGTGTATAATTCGGGTGGAAAACTGTATAAATTTGACGCTGAGAAGTTAAAGCCCGAGGAGATAAATACTGATTTTGCAACCAATTGTAATAACGACCACGGTATTTCATTCGACGGAAAAACACTGGCCATAAGCAATGGCGTACAGGAAAACGGTACGAATCATTCCATCATTTTTACGGTTCCCATTGAAGGCGGAGTACCCAAACGAGTGACACCTAATGGTCCATCATATTGGCATGGATGGTCGCCCGACGATAAATGGCTGACCTATTGCGCCGAACGGAACGGAAATTACGATGTATACAAAATACCAACCGAAGGTGGTGAGGAAATTCGCCTGACCACAGTTGAAGGTCTGGACGATGGACCGGAATATTCACCAGATGGCAACTATATTTATTTTAATTCGGTACGTACAGGTATGATGCAAATCTGGCGCATGAAACCCGATGGAACAGAGAAGGAGCAGGTAACATTTGACAATTTTCAGAACTGGTTTGCACACCCGTCTCCAGACGGAAAGTGGCTGATTATGATCTCCTACCTGCCAAGTGTACCGGCAGGCTCTCATCCGCCCAATCAGCGTGTAATGTTACGCGTAATGCCTGTAACTGGCGGACCAATAAAAACAGTTGCTTTTTTGTATGGCGGACAGGGAACCATTAACGTACCTTCGTGGAGTCCTGATTCAAAGCGTGTTGCTTTTGTTTCCTATACTTATTAAGGATCCTGATGATATCTTTTTGAGGTTTTCTCAAATTTAGAGTCCAAGTTCGTCACTGATTGTGCACATTGCATTTAATGAAAGCTCAGCAAATTCATTGATGGGAATGCCAATTTCTTCGCATTCCAAAATATTTTCTCGCTTAACAGAAGCCGCAAAGGCTTTTTGTTTCATTCGTTTGGTAACCGATTTAGGTTTAACGCTTGCCAGCTTTTTATCGGGATAAACCAACGCAGTGGCCGTAATCAGTCCGGTGATGGTTTCGCCGGCGGCAAGCGCATGCTGGAAGGTATTCGTGCGGGGCAGTCCTGTGGCCATTTCATTGTGCATGACGATGGCATCGAGCATTTCATCGTTTACTTTTCCTTTCAATAGTTTTTCGGCATAAGGGCCATGTGTTTTAGGATTGGCATTGGTAATTTCCACGTCTATATCGTGTAAAAGGCCGGCCAACCCGTATTCGTCTTCATTTTTTCCTAAACGCCGGGCTACAGCCCGCAAAACAGCTTCAGACGCCAGGCAGTGTTTCCGCATATTTTCTGCTTTTATATGCGACTCCAGTAATTCAATTGCTTCTTGCCTCGAAATCATAACTCAAATTTTAGTTTGCCTAAAAATAGTAATAAATTTAGCTGCTGAACAGAAAAGCATTTTGCTTTTCATTCTGAAGAGACAAGAAAAATGCTGGAAATTGAACGTAAATTTATTGTTGATACTTCAAAGTGGCAACCAAAAACAGAAGGTCAAACCATTTTTCAGGGATTCCTGTCGAATGACAAGGAACGTGTTGTAAGAGTACGAATTATGGGAGAACAGGCGTTTATTTCGGTGAAGGGGAAGAACGATGGAATTGTACGCACCGAGTTCGAATATGCTATTCCATTAACCGATGCACATGTTTTACTGAAAATGTGCCTTGAATATCCGGTGGAAAAAACGAGGTATTTGGAACGACATTTTAACAAACTTTGGGAAATCGATGTTTTTCATGGTGTGAACCGGGGGTTGGTTATGGCAGAGGTTGAACTGGAGAACAAGGATGAATCAATCATACTGCCTGAGTGGGTTAAGGAAGAAGTGAGCCTCGATCAGCGCTTTTACAATGCCTGCCTTTCGCAGCACCCTTTTTCAAAATGGTAAAGTATTTGTGATGAGGCCAGTTCATTATTAAGAACGGGGTGTTAATTGTTCCATTCAGAATGTAGCAAAAGGAATAACATAATTGCTATTTTTGCGTTTCAACAGAAAGCTAAAAACAACGTCAATGGTTCAAGATAAAATAAGATCAATTTTCATTGCTCTTGTTGCTCTTTTATTTTTTCAAACCTCATTTGCCCAGGATATTCCCAAAAACGACAGGGATGTCATAGAGAGTGGTATCCACATTCTGCGTACTTATTTCCTGGAAGATAATAACTGGCAGATTACCGATCCGGGAGTAAAAGAAGATATTTCCGGTTTGATTCATCACCTTGAAGATGCGCCGCTCGACAGTATTCTGCATAATCTCGATAAAAACCGGTATCTGGATACCCTGTATGTATACCGTTCACCGGAAAATGTTGAGGACAGTCTTCGTGTGCCGGGATACATTGCGGCTCCCGAGGTTCAGCGTAACATTGAACAAATTGGTGTGGGATTGCAAAATGAAGTCCAGCAAAACCCGATTCCTGTGCCCGACCAGGTAATCGAAAATGCCAGGATTATGGCGCCACTGGTGCCCGAAGGAAAAGGCATGGTGTTGTTTGCCGATTCGCTGTATACGCTGCCCGATAGTCTGGTAATCCCGGAAGTCATTCCGGACAGTATTCTGAACACACCTGAGCAATTTCAGCGTTTGGTTCGGATCGACAGCATTCGGAATGTTTATATTGAAGCCAGGAGACGGGAATACAACGACTCGATAACCAATGCTACCATCGAAAAAGCTTCGGCAGAATATCGCCGGCGTATGTTCGAACAACAGCTCATGTTTAGAACAAAACGCTACAAGGATGAAGTGACGCTGACTAATTATCGGATTTTGAGCGCCTACAACGACAGTGTAATGGCGAACGTTAATGATACCATTCAGGCAGTGATTGATGTATTAACTGCTTATGCTGATTTTATGGATACGACACGCATCAGCATTACTAATCTGAAAGGAGAATCGGAAGAGGTTGTGCTGCAAAATGGCCGTGAACACTTTTCTCGGGTGTGGTTAAAGAACGAACAAAACGATTCGTTGCAGGTGCTGGTAAAATCGACTGACAAACGCGGAATGCAAATGCTGATCAACGATGGAGTAACATTCCATCGATTTTCAGAAAGACAAACAAAGGATTTCGATTTTGAAAGTCTGAAGAACGATTATTCCCGTTTTACGGATGTCGGAAAAGCGTATGAACTGGAGACCCCCTGGCGAATTGGTGGCGACGGTTCGATTGGTTTCACACAAACATACTACGAGAACTGGAAAAAAGGGGGAGAGAGCGCCATTTCCTTGTTAATGATATTAAAGGGATTTGCCAACTTCGAAAGTGCCGATAGAAAAATAAAATGGGATAATTATGCAGAGATTCGAAACGGTTGGCTGCAGCCCGGAGGGAAAGGTTCGGAATTAAAAAAGAACGATGATAAGCTTGAGCTTACCTCACGTTTCGGTTTGCGTGCTGCAAAAAAATGGTATTACAGTGCTGAATTCAACTTCAATACCCAGTTTTTCCGCGGTTATAATTATCCGAAATCAGAACATCCCGATCCGATTTCTGCCTTTCTGGCGCCTGCAAAAACTTATTTTAAAGTGGGTATGGACTATAAACCCAATGCCGATTTCTCTTTGTTTCTTTCACCGATCTCGGTAAAAAATGTCTTTGTGAAGGATACGGCCTTAATCGATCAAACGAAATTCGGTGTCGAACAAAACAAGAGGGCATTCTGGGAACCGGGGCTCAATGCTGAATTTAAGTATAAAACCAATTTGACAGCCGATATTTTGTGGGAAACCAAATACAAAATGTTTGTCAACTATAAAGATCCATTCCGTAAACTTGATATCGACTGGGAAAATAACCTGCGTATGCGTTTGACAACCTATATCGATTTAAAATTGATGCTGCATCTCATTTACGACGACGATGTTTTGTTCCCGATATACGATGATAATGACAATAAAATTGGAGAAAAACCAAAATTGCAGATTAAGGAATTTATAACCATTGGGTTTAGTTATTCGATCAATAAAAAAGTTATGCGAACCAAACGAATTCGCTAAAGATTGAATGCTTTTAAGATTTCAAAGAATTGAATAAAGTACGATCAGTTTTTAGATGACTTCAGTATAAACATTACATTTGATAAAACAAACCGCGATGAAAGAAATCAAACGTTACTACAAGCTGAATGCTGAGCCTGCCGATGTTTACAATGCATTAACCAATCAGCGGATGGTGGAGATATGGACAGGCGAAACCGCCGTGATCCAGCCCGAAGCAAATACCGAATTTTCGCTTTGGGATGGCAGCATAACGGGCATTAACCTCGAATTCGAAGAAAACAAAAAAATTGTTCAGCAATGGTTTTTTGGCGAGCAGGAAAAAGATTCGATTGTCACCATAAAACTGCATCCCGATAAAAAGGGAACCAGCGTGGGATTGCACCATACCAATATTCCCGATGAAGCGTATGATAATATTTCGGAAGGCTGGGATGAAGATTATTTTGGTGCCTTGAGGGAGTTGTTTATTTAAGTCGTATAAAGTATTTCCCCTTTTTAATGCTTTAGTTCTTCCTGCAGCAGATCACGTATCAAAAGAAAATTATCTTCTAGCCGGCTCATGTTTTTGATAAAGAAATTATAGATATCGGGCCACTGATTCTGGCGGTGCAGGTCAACGCCATCGAGTTGAGTGTAAATGCGGCAAACAGCTTTATTACTGTCTTCGCGTTCGTGAAAGAATTCCCAGCTCAGCTCCTTCTCAAAACCGTCTTCAATGATTGATTTATAGCGTTCCAGGAACTCGAAGGCTTTTAGGCGCAGGTCTTCGTTCCGGCTACCCAACTCCAGCATTACCCTGGCATTTTCGCTATTTACTTCAAATCGAAAAGCCACATCCTTAACTTTTGTGCGGTGCAGCATCCATTTTCGCGACTTATTGCGCAAAATGGGGTGAACGGCGCAATACTGCCCAAATTTCTCCCAGAAAAGTATGTTAAGCTGCCTTAGTTCTTCTTTCGAATACATGCGGTAAAGGTAATGCTAATAAATTTTTACTTTTGGGTTTGAAACAATGAATGACCATGCAAAAACTATTTATTGCCTTCTTTTTTATGATTTCGGTTTTTGGCGGAGCAGCTCAACCGGTTGAAGTACAATACGATTACAATGCAATGGGTGATTGTATTTTTGGTGCCTACAACAATTCCAAAGCACCCTTGTTTCTGCACATTAATTTTGCCGACCTCGAAAATACTTCATTCAACGAACCGCTGCCGTATGTAAAGCGGCTTAATCCCGGTTTTACCAACCTGTTTACTTTACTGCGTGACCCGGATGGCGGAGTGCCCCGATTTAATTACGAATTAAAAGTTTACCGATCGGATCCCATGGCCACGGTCGACCTCGAGTTTCCTTACCTTATACCTTTTGTAGAGGGGCGACAGGTGAAAGTTTTTGATGTGGATGAAATTGATGGATTTTGGGGAAGTGAAGGGTTAGACTCCTGGTCCGCCACCGGTTTTCATGCGCAGCCTGGCGACAAGGTTTTTGCCAGCCGGAACGGTGTAGTTGTAGAATTGGCAGGAGCCGCGCGCAGCGGTGATCCGGCAGGCTGGTACAACACCTGGACCAATGCCATTACCTTGTTACAACCCGACGGCTCTTTGTTTTGCTATCACAACGTTGTGAATTCCGGGAAAAGCATAAAAGTTGGCGACCAGGTTTATGCCGGTCAGGAAATAGGGCAGGCAGCATCCGGCACTGATAATGTAACAGTGCTGATATACCACGAATCGATGTTTACCAAATATCCGCTTTTTGTCATCCCCGAGTTTGTTGTGGACGAAGGAGAACAGCACATTTTAAGTTCCACAACAACCTATACGGTGGTGCATCCCGATGAAATTCGAGGGTTGGAAATGAGTAAAAAAGAAAGGCGGCAAATCCTGGGCAAAAAACGATAATAAATACATAAAAATGAAAAGCAAACGGGTACTATCGATCGATGTCATGCGTGGTCTTACACTTTTTCTGATGTTGTTTGTAAATGATCTGTATGTTCCCGGTGTGCCGGTCTGGCTTGCTCACCGACCAGCCGATTTCGATGGTATGGGGCTGGCTGACTGGGTATTTCCAGGATTTCTTTTTATGGTGGGAATGGCGGTGCCTTTTGCCATTAAAAACCGAATGAAACGTGGCGACTCGAATCTCCGAATTATTTATCACATTATTGTTCGGACGATTAGCTTGCTTGTTATCGGCGTTTTAATGATGAACATTGGCAGGCTCAATCCCGACCTGACCGGACTCCCTAAAAATCTTTGGGCAATATTCACTTACCTTGCCATTTTTATAATCTGGAACGAATATCCGGAAAGACAGAAAAAACTTGCTGTAATTCTAAAAAGTACAGGGGTGATCGCACTGCTGTTTCTGGTTGCAATATTCAGAAGTGGCACGCCGGACGACACAACCTGGCTGACAACCGGATGGTGGGGTATTCTTGGTCTGATTGGCTGGGGTTACCTGGTTACTTCACTTACTTATTTATGGCTAAAAAATAACATTCCATACACTGGACTTGTATTACTGTTTTTCATTGTCCTAAATGCTTTATCAATGCTTGGCTTGCTTCATTTTCTCGATTTTATTAAACCGGTTTTTGGGGTGATCATCGATGGGAATGTGCCTTCTATAGTGTTGGCCGGTTTATTTTTCAGCCTGGTGTTACAACGTCTAAAAACCAATCCCCGCAGGTTTTTACTTACCGCAACGATAATCGGTATTGGTGCTTTGTTACTGGGATTTGTTCTTCGCAATTGGTTTATCATCTCAAAAATTCAGGGAACGCCCAGTTGGGCAATGATTTGCAACGGAATCAGTGTGTTGCTTTTCGTGCTACTTTTCATCCTGATCGATATAGAAGGGAAAGTTAAATGGACGGGAATTTTCAAAATGGCAGGTCAGAATTCACTGACAACGTACCTGGCACCCGATGTTTTTTATTACTCAATTTGGCTGAGTGGAGTACCCATTTTATTTTATAAAAATTCGGAGTATAGCCTCATTATTATAATCGGTTCGCTTGTTTGGTCCGCTGTAATGGTTCTGTTTGCCAATGTTCTGACAAGATGGGGGATTCGTTTAAAGCTTTAACCGTTAACTGCACCTTTGTAAAAAATCTTTTAACAATATTTCGTTTTGAAACGTAACTATAAAGCCAATATGAGCAGGTTTCATATCGAATGTATTTTTTGTGAAAAAATGTTAAAGTATTGATTTTTTTTTAATTTTGATTTCCGATCGAGTGAGTGAGTTTTTAATTTAAATATGTAATCTATGAAAAAGTTTGCGCTTTTACTTATTGGTATTGCCATATTTGGCGTACTTATGGTTGAAGCCCAGGTAAAAAGTATCAGTGGAATTGTTACAAGTTCTGAGGATGGTACAGGAATACCAGGGGTTTCAGTAATTGTGAAAGGTACCACCATCGGTACCGTTACCAACATCGATGGATATTACCAGATCAATGTTCCTGAAGACGCGGAGATGCTGGTATTTTCGTTCGTTGGTATGAAAACACAGGAACTTCCAATTGAGGGATCGGTAGTAGATGCTACGCTTAATCCCGATGTGATTGGAGTGGATGAAGTGATGGTAGTGGCTTATGGAACGGCCAAAAAGGAATCCTTCACCGGTTCGGCCAGTACCGTCAAATCCGAGAATCTTGAAAAAATTCAGACATCAAGTATTACCAAAGCCCTTCAGGGAATGTCGGCTGGGGTTACTGTAACCAGCGGTTCGGGACAACCCGGAGCTAACGCTACCATTCGTATTCGAGGTATTAGCACGTTTGGCGACGCCGATCCGCTGATCGTTGTTGATGGTTTCCCGTTCGATGGTAATATTAACTCGATTACCACGGAAGATATCGAGTCGATGACTATTTTGAAAGATGCTTCGGCTACGGCACTTTACGGTTCCCGTGCAGCTAATGGTGTGATCATGATCACCACCAAAAAGGGACGCCAGGGAACTTCAAATTTTGAGGTTAAAGCTTCGTACGGATTTAACAGCCGTGCTATCGAAGAATACGACCGTGTTAATGTTCCGCAGTACTACGAGTTGCAGTGGGAAGGCATTCGCAACGCATTAATGGCTGCAGGTTCTTCAGCATCGGAAGCTGCTGCTGCTGCCAGCGAACAACTGATCCCAACTTTGGGTGGATATAATGCTTACAATGTTCCAAATAATCAGGTTGTGGGTACCAATGGTAATATCACTTCTACCGGTCAACTTTTGTGGACCGATGACTGGCAGGAAGAAGCATTTGTAAACGGTAACCGCCAGGAAGTTACTTTAAATGCAAGTGGCGGTACTGAGAAACTTGATTATTTCCTTTCCGGCAGTGTCCTGGATGACGAAGGAATCATTAAAGCCTCTGAATTCAGACGGTATTCGGTTCGTGCCAATGTAAATTCCCAGTTAAAGGATTGGGTTAAGGTTGGCCTGAATTTGTCCGGATCTTTGTCCAGACAAAACTTCCCAGCATCATCTGGTAGTTCGTATGTGAACTCATTTATGTTTACACGTAACATTGCACCGATCTACCCGGTTTATTTGTACGACCTGGATGGTGTTTTGCAAACCGATGCGGAAGGAAATAAAATTTACGATTACGGGAATGAGTTTGGTCGTTCAAGAGCTTATGGTTCAAGTATAAATCCGCTGGGCACAATCGAGTTGGATACTCGTGCTTATGGCCGTGATATTTTCACCATGCGTACCTATGCCGATTTCAGAATTATGGATGGTTTGAACTTCAAAGTATCCATGAGTGCAGACTATAACAATTATTCAGGATTAACGCATCAAAACCAAAAATATGGCGATGCAGTTAATTTCCAGGGACGTTCTACCCGTTCAACCGGAAGAACTTTCTCCTACACTGCCAATGAATTGTTAACTTACGATAAATCGTTCGGCGATCACCATGTCAATGTGCTGGCCGGTCACGAGAACTATAAATACAAATATAACTGGCTGACAGCCACACGCACAGGATTCCCATTCCCAGGATTGGTAGAGCTGGATGCAGCTGCTTCAGCTGAAGGATCTGGTTCATACGAACACAATTATCGCATAGAAAGTTATCTGGCAAAAGTTGATTACGATTACAAAGATCGTTATTATGCCAGCTTCAACTTCCGTACCGACGGAAACTCGCGCTTTGCAGAAGATGTTCGCTGGGGACAATTCTGGGGCGCAGGTGTATCCTGGAGGATTTCCGAAGAATCGTTCATGAACGACGTAGCCTGGATAAACAGTCTGCGGTTGAAAGCAAGTTACGGAGAACAGGGTAGCGACCGAATCGGATCGTACTATGCTTACCAGGGACTATACGAAACCGGATGGAATAATATCGATTATCCTGGATTGCTGGCCAGCCGACTGGCAACGCCGAATCTGACCTGGGAGGCCCTGAAATCGACAAATATAGGTGCAGAAATCAAATTCCTTGATCGTTTTTCTGTGAATTTCGAATATTATATCAGAAACAACGAGGACTTGCTGTTTGAAAAACCACTGGCACCATCTACCGGTTTTACTTCAATTGATGAAAATATTGCTGAATTGCAGAACAAAGGATTTGAAGTTGAAATCGGCGCATTTCTTGTTAACAGAAACGATTTCAAATGGAATCTGGATTTGAATTTGAGTCATAATACAAACGAAATTAAATCGATTCCGCAAGACTTCATTATAAGTGGTTCTAAAAGATGGGAAGTTGGAAAATCAATCTATGATTTCTGGATCCAGGATTACGCAGGTGTAAATCCTCAAAACGGGAAATCGCAATGGTATTACGATGTGCAGGAAGTAGACGGTAACGGCGATCCCGTATTCGATGATAACGGCGATCCTGTGCTGACTGGTGAACGTGATGTAACCGAAGTATATTCGGATGCTGACCGATACTATGTTGGATCAGCTATTCCTGACCTCACCGGTGGAGTTATCAACAACTTTGAATTTTTTAATTTCGATCTTTCCATTATGATGAATTTTGGTATTGATGGAAAAGTTCTCGACGGGAGTTACCAGGGATTGATGCACGGCGGAACCTACGGAACACACTGGCATGCCGATATTCTGGATCGCTGGACACCGGAAAATGCAAATACAGACGTACCGATCATCGATGGTGATCAGGATGCTAATTCGCGTTCTACCCGTTTCCTTGTCGATGGCGACTATCTGAACTTCAGGAGTGTGAACCTGGGTTATACTTTCCCAACTACACTTATTGAAAGAATAAACGTGCAATCGTTGAGGCTTTATGTTGCGGCCGATAATGTGATGCTGTTTAGCAAACGTAAAGGTCTTGATCCACAACAATCGTTATCGGGTACACCCGGTAACCAATATTCACCGATCCGAACAATCGCGTTTGGACTAAATGTTAAATTTTAATTATTGGGAGGATTAAGAAATGAAAAGAATATATTATATCATAGCAATCGTTTCGGTAATGCTTTCGGCTTGTTCCAAAGATTACCTCGAAACAAGTCCGACAAACCAGATTTCCGACCAGGATGTATTCCAAACAGCTGATGGAGCTCAAACTGTACTTGATGGTATCATCAGGTACATGCGCGAATACAATTCACAGCACGATGATTTTGGTGTAAAAGCAGTGGATCTTGCACAGGATCTGATGGGAGAGGATATCGCTGTTGAACGTTTTCACTGGTTTGGTTACGATTACCGTATCGATAACCGTAATGCTACTTACAGAAGGGTGAACAAAACCTGGGAACTGTATTACAAAATGATTTATGGTGTTAACGGAGTAATTAATAATATTGATGATGCAACTTCAGATAATGAGGCTTACAAAAATAACCTGAAAGCCCAGGCGCTTACACTTCGTGCATTTTCATATTTCCGTTTAATCCAGATGTACCAGTTCACTTACAAAGGGCACGAAAGCGCTCCGGGTGTTCCCCTTTACCTTGAAGGAACCGTTGAAGGAAAACCAAGAGGAACCGTTAGTGATGTATATACTCAGGTTGTTGCTGACCTGGATGAAGCCATCAGCCTGTTCCAGTCAAGCGATCTGCCTCAGCGCCATATTGCCGATCCTACACTGAATATTGCACAGGGTATTCGTGCACGTGTAGCATTGGTTATGAATGACTGGAGCACTGCAGCCAGCATGGCACAGGCAGCGCGTCAGGGTTATGATATCATGACCCCGGATGAGTATGCAGCTGGATTTGATAGCTATGCACAGCAGAACTGGATGTGGGGACTTGAAATCAACGACGAACAGTCGACTATTTATGCTTCGTGGTTCTCACATATGGACTGGACTATCGGCGGTTACTGTGGATTGGGCTACAGTCCAAAATCATACAGCCTCGCCTTGTACAATGAAATGGATGACTCTGATATTCGTAAACAACTTATTGATGCCACGGATGCAGCTTCCGGTCGTTTAATCCCTTACAAATTTGCTTCGGGTGGCGATAAAGAATTTGCAGCTGACTACGTGATGATGCGTCCTGAAGAGATGTTGCTGATTGAAGCAGAAGCAAGAGCTCGCGACGGTCAGGATTCACAGGCTCAGACCCTATTAAAAGAATTGCGCGACAGCCGTTATTCATCACCTGCAACAGTTGATCAAACCGGAACAGATTTGATCAACGAAATCCTTCTCGAAAGAAGGATTGAATTGTGGGGTGAAGGTTTTAGGGGTCTGGATATTAAACGCCTGAAAATTGGTGTGGACAGAACCAACAGCAACCACGATCCGGTTGTGGCTGTTAACATGACCATGCCAGCGGAATCAAAATATTTTATCTATCAGATTCCGCAAGACGAAATAGATGCTAATGATAATATTGGAGAAGGAGACCAGAATGATTAGTACATAATCCAGCTAGATAGAAAGGGTAGCAATTTGCTACCCTTTTTCATATAAATTTTTGCCATTCTGATTCAATCAAAGAGCAAACAATTTTTATATTTTTGCCCGGATGTCACGTTTGCTCACACTATTGTTATTGCTTGTTGCTGTTCAGGCAACCGCCCAGAGAAGGTTGGAACTTTGGAACAAAAACCAGTTGAACGTTGGTTTATCGTCGCGACTGACCCTGAAGGTTTCTGAAAAAATACACTATATCCCCGAAAATGGAAAGTTGGAAGTACTGTTTGGCGAAGTGTTTATTAACGATCGTCCATTAGAATGGATGGAATATGGAGTCGGATTCCGGGTAACAAAATTACAGCCCATAACAGACACCTGGACAACCGAAAACCGGTTGATGTTATTTGCTGATTTTTCAAAAACCATAGAAGCATTTAAACTGACATTTGGTAACCGTTTCGAATACAGGAATTTCAGTGATCTCCCGGATCATTTTCGCTATAAGCAAACCTTTACTTTTCAGTTCCCCGCTTTAACCAAGTGGGGAATGCGGTTTTACGTATCCGAAGAAAGTTTTATGCGATTGGATACTGGAAACATGCATCTTGCCCGGTTTTTTGGAGGTTTACATCTATATAAAAGGGAGCATTTTCAGTTGTCGCTATATTATGCATTGCAAAAGGCAAAACTGCGCAATGATTGGTATTCTTCTGATATAGCAGGTTTAAATCTGCAACTTGCTATTTAATTTATAAGGCCTTAAACCTTTTAAATTAAGTACGGTCTAAAAGCCATTAAGCACTTATTTGATAAAATATCATGAAAAAATTAGGTTTGTTATTGCTATCTGTATTTGTACTTACAGTAGTTTCCACCGCCCAGGATCGGGGGCCGCGTAATTTCGATCCAAAAGAAATGGCCAAACGTCAGACCGAGGAACTAACCAAGGTGCTCGATTTGAATAAAGACCAGCAGAAAAAGGTATTGGAACTGAATACTGAAGCCGGAGAAAAAATGTCGGCCATGCGTGGCGATATGATGAGTGGTGGTGATCGTGAAGCAATGCGTGAAAAAATGATGAAGATTCGCGAAGATCAGAACAAAGAAATGAAGAAGATCCTGACAGAGGATCAGTACAAAAAGTACGAAAAGTACCTGGAAGAAAGACGCAGTCAAAGAGGGCAGAGAGGTCCTGGCGGACAACGTTAACTTTCTGAAATGGTTTAGTTAAGTTTAGTTAGTTTTAAAGGGCTTGCTGTTTGGCAGGCCTTTTTTTATTGAGCTATTTGGCAAAAGATTGTTTCAGATCCACCATTTTTATGGCTGTCACGGCAGCTTCGTCTCCTTTGTTTCCATGTTTTCCACCAGCACGATCACGAGCCTGTTGCTCATTATCGGTGGTAAGAACACCAAAAATGAATGGCTTGTTATATTTCAGATTCAGGTCCTTGGTGCCTTGTGTTACTCCGTCGCATATGTAATCAAAATGCCGGGTTTCTCCCTGAATAACACAACCGAGTAGAACTACGGCATCAACGTTATCGAGTTCGGCAAAGAATTGGGCTCCCAGGGGCAATTCAAAAGTGCCCGGAACATATTTCACCGAAATATTATCTTCTGTGGCACCGTGGCGTTTTAAGGTGTCTATCACTCCCTGCGCCAGTGCCGATGTGATTTCCCAGTTCCATTCGGCAACCACGATCCCGAATTTCATGTTTTCTGCGGACGGCACAGATTGAATATCGTATGCCGATAAATCTTTTGTAGCCATAACTTCTTTAAAATAAAAAGCCCCTCCGTTGGGAGGGGCTAAGTTATCGAATTTTATTCAAAATTATCCGAGTTTGATTTTAACTCGTGCAATATAACGGTCGACATTGGTTGCTTCAGTAGATTCAGGATATTTCGTTTTAATTTCCTGGTATAAAGCCATTGCATCTTCCAGTTCATCCATTGATTCCAGCAATTTGGCTGCCTTCATCATATAAACCGGAGCTGTTAGTTCGTTATCCGAAATCGAGTACGCTTTTTTGTATTGTTTCAAAGCATTGTCGCTTTCTCCCAATTCGAGGAAGGCATCACCTTTTGCGCCTTCAGCGACCGGAGCAAGTAACAGATCGTCGGTATCGAAATCGTTCAGATAATCCAGAGCCTCTTCGTACTGTCCCAAATGCAGGTACGAAATACCCAGGTAATAATTGGCACGATTAGCAGCTTTGGTAATGCCGTAATCGTCAACAATATCCAAAAAGCCAAGATAGTTTCCGTCCCCGTTAATGGCCAGATTGAACGAATCTTTTTCAAAATAATTTTCCGCCATAAACATTTGTGAAGTTGCTTCTTCCTCTTTTGGCTGCAAGTAAAATTTGTGAAAGCCAAGGTAAGCGGCAACCAATAAAATGATTCCACCAACTACGTAGCTGATCATTTTTTGATTGTCTTCAATAAATTGTTCGGTTTTGGTTAATGCACTTTCAAGTTCCTGAATATTATCAACGTGCTCCGTTTTTTTCTTAGCCATCTTGTCGTTTTTCAAAATTGTGCCGCAAAAATAGTTTTTTTTCACAAAATGCTTAAGTGATGTTCCTATTATTTTGAAGAATAATCAACATTAAACTGTTATTATTTGCTTTTTACCAACAAATCCCAAAAATGCTGCCTTTTTTAATAGTTTTGTAGCAGTTTAAACAGACCGGAAGCATGCACATTGAAGAAATTTCGATCGTGAATTTTAAGAACATTAATGAGGTGAATGTAAGTTTTTCGCCCAGGTTGAATTGTTTTATTGGAAGAAATGGCGCCGGCAAAACCAATATGCTCGATGCCATCTATTATCTGTCGTTCTGTAAAAGTTTTTTCAATGCCAGCGACCAGTTGAACATCAACCATCATGAAAATTATTTTATGCTGAACGGAAGCTATGAGCGCCAGCAGTCGGCTGAAACGATTTCGTGTGGCTTGCAGCAAGGACAAAAAAAACAATTTAAACGCAATACGAAACCTTATAAGAAATTACAGGAACATATTGGTTTACTGCCCCTGGTTATGATCTCACCTTCGGATCAGGAGCTGATTTTGGGAGGCAGCGAGGAACGACGAAAATTTGTGGACGGAGTGATTTCGCAGTATAACCAAAATTACCTCGATGACTTGCTCAAATACAACCGGGCTTTACAGCAGCGTAATAACTTGCTTAAACATTTTTCTGCCGATCATTATTTCGATGCAGAACTTCTCCGGGTATGGGACAGTCAACTGGTAGATTATGGCAGCCGTATTCACGAACAGCGTGCTATTTTTGTGAAAAAACTGATTCCGGTTTTTCAGCGCTATTATACTTTTATTTCACAGGGCAGTGAGGAAGTAGAACTGGTGCATCAGTCTGATTTATATGACCATGGTCTGGAAGAATTATTGAAAAAAGCACTTCAGAAGGACCGTGCAGTTCAACACACAACCGTTGGCATTCACAAAGACGATTTGCTGCTGAGACTTGGAAATCATCCGATTAAAAAACTGGGTTCGCAGGGGCAAAAAAAGACCTACCTCGTGGCTTTGAAGTTGGCACAGTATGAATTTATCAAGGGAATTTCGGGCTTAAAACCCATGCTTTTGCTTGACGATATTTTTGATAAACTTGACCAGCAAAGGGTGGAACAGATCGTGGCAACCGTTTCCGGCGAACAGTTTGGGCAAATATTTATCACCGATACCAATCGGGAGCACCTTGATTCGATCATTCGTAAACTCGGTACAGAATTTCGTATCTTTAGGGTAGAAAACGGAAAGGTAGAGCTTGAAAAATGAGAAGAAGCAATACACAATCTTTAAGTGAAGTGCTGAAAGAGTTTATAGAGCAGAAACACTTTGGTCGTAAACTAAAGGAAATTGATGTAGTGGAAAGCTGGGAAAAATTACTGGGAAAAACCATTGCACACTATACCCGAAACGTATACATCCGCAACCGCGTATTATACGTTCAAATCAGTTCAGCCGTTGTTAAGAACGAGCTTTTTATGATGCGTGAAGAAATCTGCAGGCGTATAAATGAAAATGCCGGCGAAGAGGTGATTGAAAAAATTGTTTTTAAATAATCCAACCAGGAAGGTCCCATCTTCCCTTAATAACGTTCCATTTCAGAGAAAAAGAAATCGGCTTCGATGTTGGCATTTTCATCACTGTCGGAGCCGTGCACGCCGTTTTCGGTCATGTTGGTAGCGTATAATTTCCGAACCGTACCTTCAGCTGCATTTTCCGGATTGGTCGCGCCAATTAGGGTGCGGTAATCTTCCACTGCATTATCTTTCTCGAGTATTGCAGCCACTATCGGTCCTGAACTCATAAAATCAACCAGCGTTTCATAAAACGGTTTTCCCCGGTGTACAGCATAAAAAGCCGCAGCCTGATCTTTCGATAGTTTCGTAAATTTCATTGCTTTAATTACAAACCCGGCTTCGTTGATCATTTTAAGAATAGGTCCGGTGTAATTGTTCTTTACCGCCGTCGGCTTGATCATTGTAAAGGTTATGTTACCTGCCATATTTTCTTTTTTATTTGGTTACTGCCGTTGCAATTATACTAAAAATAGGGTTCTTTAACATTTTCTCACGCATAAGAATTCGTATATTTGTGCCTTCAAAAAAAACAGGACATTGAAAAATACTGACATACAGACATTTGGTGTATTGAAAAATACATTGCAGAACGCAGAAAAGATCAGCATTATTCCGCACGAGAATCCCGATGGAGATGCCATTGGCTCTGCTTTGGGACTTGGGCAGGTGCTTCAAAACGCCGGGAAGGAAGTGGCTGTTATTTCGGTAAACGATTATCCTGATTTCCTGAAATGGTTTTCTTCTGATGTGCCTGTTCATATTTACGAGAAGAACAAAAAAATTGCCAAGCAGGCATTGTTTGATGCCGACGTATTGATTTGCGTGGATTTTAATGAGGAGAAACGTGCAGGGCATCTTGAATCGATGATCCACAGATTTGATAAAACCAAGATCCTTATCGATCATCATCCAAACCCGACAGATTTTTGCGATCTGATGGTTTCCGAGACTTCGTACAGTTCGACGGCTGAATTGGTTGCGGATGTTTTAAAGGAAGTAGATTTATATTCGGTTATTGATAAAAGAGCTGCTGAAGCTATGTATGCAGGTATTTTGACCGATACAGGAGGCTTTAGCCATAATACGTCGAAAAACACCTTTAAGGTGGTTTCTGAGTTACTCGAGCATGACATCGATACCGATAAAATTCAATCTGCAGTCTACCACAATTTTTCAAGTGATCGCATGCAGTTGCTCGGTTATTGTCTGCACGAAAAAATGGTGGTTTTCCCGGAGTATCGGGCGGCATACATCAGCATTACCAAAGAAGAGCTCGAACGATTTAATTTCAAACCCGGAGACACCGAAGGTTTTGTGAATTATCCGCTGTCGATTCAGAACATTGTGTTTAGTGCTCTTTTTATTGAAAAGGACGAATACGTAAAAGCTTCTTTTCGTTCGAAAGGCGATTTTCCGGCCAACGCATTCTCGAATGCTCATTTCAGTGGTGGCGGGCATTTAAACGCAGCCGGAGGTGAATCGAAACTGACATTTCAGAAAACAATTGACCTCTTTACGCAACTTTTACCGCGTTATGCGCATCAGTTATTGAAAACAGAAATTTAAGGTGCCTGAATTTATTGGTGCCATTGATTAATCAGAAACAGAAAGAAATGAAGTTATTGACAAAATTAATGATTTTTGCCGTTGCAATAGTGACAATGGCCTCGTGTTTGAGCACAGAAGATATGGAAGAAGTAACACGAACAGAAGCACAGGAACTGGCTGAACTGGAAGTTTACCTCGATACTTTGCAAAACCGCGGACTCGACATCGACACTACAGCGCTGGGCGTGTATTATGTCGTTGATTCAGCAGGTTTTGGACCTTACCCGGCTATAGGTGACACCTGCGTAGTAAAATACGATGGATTTTTAATGAACGGCATGTTGTTCGATTCTTCGTCGAGCCACAATACCGAGGGAACCTTTGAGTTTGTAATGGATGACAGTGCATTTATTCGCGGCTGGACAGACGGTATGCGGGTGATCAATGAAGGTGCACTGGTTTATCTGTTCATTCCATCGGAATATGGTTACGGTGCAACTGGCTCTTATACGATAGGACCTTATCAAACGTTGATTTTTATCATCGAGATGGTGGATATAAAACAAGCTTATTAACTTTGCACGCTAAATCGTTTTCTTTGTGCAAAGAATTCGGAAAAAGAAAAGAAAATAATATTCAGATGAAGAAGATACTGTCGGGATTATTGCTCATTACAGCCACAACCGGATTTTGGAGCTGTAAAGATGGCATCGACTATGAGAAACTGAGGCGAGAAGAGCTGGCCACCTTGAAGGAATACATCGATCGTGTGCATCCGGGTGCTGAGCCAACAGCATCAGGGCTCTACTATTTCAATGAAGAAGGAACCGGCTCGGGCGATACCATAAAACTGGGCGATCAGGTTCAGATTTACTATGCCACCTGGGCTTTGTACACGGCTGATGATAGTGTTTTAGTCGACCAGACTAGTGGTTACCTCGACGGATACCGCTACGAACCATTTTCGTTTTACGTAGGTGCCGGCAGTACAATTTCCGGACTCGAAGAAGCCATTCAGTACATGCAACCCGGAACACGTTCACACCTGGTAATTAATTCTGAATTGGCATATGGACAGAACGGTTCAGGAACTATTGGCATGTTTCAAACCGTGCTAATGGAAGTAGAGGTTTATAAGGTTGTTCCGTTCCAAACGGAATCAACGGAGTAAGCACCTTATTGAAGTTAAAGCTTGAAATGAACCGAACAGCACTGCTGAAAAAATTATTGCCCGGTTTTATTCCTCTCTTTATTTTTATCGCTGCCGATGAAATCTGGGGGACTAAAACCGGGCTTTTTGTTGCCATTGGCGTTGGCATGCTGGAAATGTTGTGGATTGCTATAAAGGAAAAGCGTTTCGAAAAATTTGTGTTATTCGACACGCTGTTGCTCGTTGTGTTGGGAGCTTTTTCCATTTTATTGCACAACGATATTTTTTTCAAACTAAAACCCGGGCTGGTCGAACTGATTCTAATCGCTGTTCTCGGTGTCTCTGCCTTTTCTAAGCTGAATATTATTGGTTTAATGGGCAAGCGCTACATGAAGGATGTTGAGTTTAACGATGCCCAAATGGCCCAGATGCAAAAAAGCCTGAAGTACCTTTTTTATATTTTTTCGGTGCACACTGTTATGGTTTTTTATTCGGCCTTTTACATGAGCAACGAAGCCTGGGCATTTATTAGTGGAGGGCTTTTCTACATTATATTTGGTGTTTATTTTTTGTTTGAAATGTACAGGCAACGTCGAACGAACAAAAAGCTCAGTAAAGAAGAATGGGTTCCGCTGGTCGATGAACAGGGAAAAGTAATTGGACAGGCACCCCGGAGCCGGGTACACAATGGCAGTAAACTGCTGCATCCGGTGGTACATTTACATTTGTTAAACAAAAACGGAGCGATCCTCATGCAAAAACGGCCAATGCAAAAATTCATTCAACCAGGGAAGTGGGATACAGCAGTTGGCGGCCACATTTCTGCCGGCGAGACGCTTGAACAGGCGCTGAGAAAAGAAGCGCAGGAGGAGATCGGGTTGAGCGATTTTTCCGCAACACTGCAACAGGTTTATAAGTGGGAATCGGAAGTAGAAGCCGAACTGGTTTACTTGTTTACTACCCATGATTTTAAAAATGTTGGAATTCAATCCGATGAGGTGGATGAACTACGTTTCTGGACCAGAAAACAACTTGAACACAACCTTCAAAAAGACATTTTTACTCCTAACTTCGAACACGAATTTCATATTCTAAAAGATCGAAATATTATCTGATATCTTAAAAATATTTTGCGTCTCTATTTTGAGTTAGTTATTTGTTAATCAGATAATATAGATTAAATTTTCAGTTATTATTTTGGAGCTTTCTAAATGTTTCATGACATATTTAAATGAACATATGATTTAAGTTTGTATATTTATAAGTGTGTTTAAGCAAGCGAATAAATCAATCTTATGTTTGTTTATATTATACTACGCATACAAAGACTTCATCAGCTATTAACTTTTAATAATCAACTATGAAAACTTCAACTATCAACCGAGGTCCTTCCCTTCGTGTTTTCATTTTTTTCTTCTTTGCTTTTTCCCTGTTAGCAGAACCACCGGTAAAAGCGCAGCAGGTAAATAAGGAAACATGTTTTTACTTTTCGAGTTTGCATGCCACGGCAAATGGTATGTCTCATTGGTACAGCAAAGAACAGGGTGGACTGGAACTGATAACCGGAATTCCATACGAAGAGGCCGGTTGTACCCGTTGTCATGTTAACTCTTGCGACGAGTGCCATAAAACGATGGTCGACAACAAGCCCGTGTATTCAACAGCGGTTGCGGCCAGCCAGGAAACATGCCTGAAATGTCACGCACGTGAGTCTGCCATGATCATGAAGATCGACAAAGTTGCCAATACACCTGATGTTCATTTCAATAGCGGAATGACCTGTATGGATTGTCATACCGGTCGTGAAATGCATGGGGATGGCACGGAGTATCTTACCATGAAACAACCGGGAGCAATGGACGCATCATGCGAAGGATGTCACGAGGAAGTTACTGAAAGCCAGGCGCACACTGTTCACGGTGATAAACTGGATTGCAAAGCCTGTCATGTAAGGCATGTAATTAGTTGCACCAACTGCCATGTGGAAACCATGATCAAGGAAAAGAAAAGGGTGGCTCAACCTGTATCAGGTTGGAAATTCCTGATGAATTACGAAGGCAAGGTAACTTCTGCCAACATGCAAACTTTTGTTGCTCCCGGTAACAAAACCTTGCTGATATTTGCCCCACAGTTCAGCCATTCCGTTAAAAAAGAAGGCGACCAGTGCGAAGATTGTCACGGGAGCGAGAATGTAGCAAAAGTAGTGAACAAAAAGATCGACCTGACCTGGATGGAGGATGGTGAAGTATTGCAAACCAGGGGAGTTATTCCGGTTGTGGATGGGGTTGAATACAATTCGGTTTATCAAAATCACAAAGATGGCGTTTGGACTCCCATCGATAATCCAGAAAAACCGGTTCTGCAATATGTGGGATACGGTACTCCGCTCTCCGCTGAACAGTTATCAAGCATGGCAAAAAAGGTGGAAAAATAACCCAAAGCTCGGGGAATTTGTTTCATTTACTTCACGATTTGAACCAATGGAACAGGACGTAACAGGAGGCTAAAAAGCCTCCTGTTTTGTTTGTATGAGCAATTTTTATCCGAGTAAAAAAATTACAGGTTGCTTATGAAGGTCAGGTATTTTGCCCTTCCATTGCTGCACAGTCTTGGTGCTTATAAACTCTGCTTCACCAGTCAGATTTGCTGCAATACACAGAAGGGTAGTGGAAGAGCAGCTTTTCAAAATGTCCTCAGCCAACTGGTTATTGCGATAGGGCGTTTCAATAAACAGTTGAGTTTGACGGGTTTTTCTGACTTTTTTATCCAGATTTATCAGTTCACGGCTTCGTTCGTGCGGTTTTACTGGTAAATAACCGCGAAAAGCAAAGTCCTGGCCGTTAAGTCCCGATGCCATTAAAGCCAACAAAATCGATGATGGTCCGACAAGGGGAACCACCTTCAATTCTTTTTGATGGGCAAGCCGCACCACATCGGCGCCGGGATCGGCTACTCCTGGACAACCGGCTTCAGAAATAATGGCTACATCGTTGCCTTTTTCGATTGGTGAAAGAAAGTGAGGCAGGTCTTTTGGATCTGTTCGCTTATTAATTTCATAAAAAGTACAGGCATCAATATCAATTTCACGATTCACCATTTTCATAAAGCGACGAGCCGTGCGTATGTTTTCCACAATAAAATGCCGGGTATTGGTGAGGACTGGGAAAATAGCGGCAGGTAAAACATTTTGCCAGTTGCCTTCGGCCAGAATATTTGGAACCAGGTAAAGTGCAGCCATTGTTCAATGCTTTTTGCAAAAGTAATTATAATCGCCATTTAAAGTAGCTTTTCGTAAATTTGCCGGATGATTTCGGAGAAAGAACATGAGAATGAAGCCATATTTCTTGGAACCGGTACTTCACAGGGAGTGCCGGTCGTAGCCTGCGACTGTCACGTTTGCAGATCTGACGATCCGCGAGATAAACGCCTGCGTTCGTCGATTATGCTCAAAGTAAATGGTAAAACCATTGTGATAGACGCCGGTCCGGATTTTCGGCAGCAAATGTTACGAGAAAAGGTTGACAGCTTGAACGCCATTTTACTGACCCACGAGCATGTCGATCATATTTTTGGTCTGGATGACATTCGTTCGTTTAACTGGATCCAAAAAAAATCGATGGAAATTTTCGCCGAACACCGGGTGCAGGAAGCCGTCAAAAGGATTTTTAATTATGTTTTTGCCGAATACAAATACCCCGGCATTCCGAAGATGAAGCTGAAAGATGTTGACAACAAGCCCTTCGCTATTGACGGAACAGAAATTGTACCCATTCGTTGCTTTCACCACAAACTGCCGGTATACGGTTATCGCATCGGTAATCTGACATACATTACCGATACGAATTATATTGCGGAAGAGGAAATTGATAAGATCCGAGGCACTAAAATTTTGGTGGTTAACGCGCTTCGAAAGGAAAAACACATTTCGCATTACAACTTAACCGAAGCCCTGCATCTGATTGAAAAAGTGAATCCTGAAAAAGCGTATCTAACGCACATCAGCCATAATTTTGGAAAGTATTCAGAAATTGAGAAGGAACTGCCCGAAAATGTTTTTATGGCGTACGACGGACTGCGGCTGCAGGTTTAAACTTCTTTAGAAGGTCTTATCCATGGGAATACAACCAAAAGTGCAGCAATAAGGTACAGTATTCCTGCAAGCATTAAGGCTTTATTCAAGCTTACATTGTCGGTAATGTAGCCGAGCAAAGGCCCAATGCCGGCAAAGGTGATTCGAATAACAAAGTTTCGTACCGAAAGCATGGTGGCACGGACACCACTTTCGGTATACTCGTTGATGTAGTTTTTAAAAATCGGGGTAGCAAGGCCTCTGACCAAGTAGAACAGAAACAAAAAGCCAAGGCCCCAGTAAGAGATAAATGTGCCTGAAAGAATGTAACCGGAAGTTAAAAGGAAGATCACCATCAGTATTGACCATTTTCTCCCTAGAAAATCGGCAATTTTATAGGCGAACACGGAGGAAACACCAACGGTAAGATTGAGTGCTGTCCAGAATATCCCAAACATTTCAACGGGTAATCCGATGGCTTTGAAAAAGGGTTGGACAAACCATGCAAAAGTGAGCGTAGCCGTTCCGGTAACCGCAGACAACAAAATGGCAACGCGAAGATTCTTGTCGTTAACGAACATATCGCGAATGTTCCTAACCAGTTTTTTTATGGAATGTAAGTGCTCAGCTACGTGCACTTTGGGCTCAATCATGGTGAGCGAGGCAGGAATGGCTATGGCAGCCACGGCAAACTGAAAATAGAATGGCGTTCGTAAACTGATGGCGGCAAGAAATCCTCCGACAACGCCTGCAATGGCTTCGGCAAAATTACCCACCGAAGTTATGCGTCCTTCTTCGCGTATGTATTTATCGGTTCGTTTATCGGCTTTCAAACTATCGTATAACATGGCCGAATCCGCTCCCGAAACAAATGAATGGCCAATACCCAGAATAACTTCTGCAGCTACAAAGGCCCAGAAACCATACGAAAAACTGTAAATCACAAATCCGGCACTGCCCAGAATGCTGCCCAGTATCAATGTCTTTTTTCTCCCCCAAACATCCGCCATCCAACCCGATGGAATTTCCATGGCTACAATCGCAATGGAATAAATGGCTTTCAGCACAAAAATCTCGTGCATGCCCATATCGTTGCTTTGGTAAAAAAGCACCACAATTGGCATTACCATGTTGAACCATTTGGAGATTTTAACCAGGTAAAGCTGCGGTATGTTTTTACTGTAGGTCGCCATAATTCGCTGCAAAAATAGCATTCCGTCCGAAATTGAATGTTAAATTCCCTTAGTCCTTGTAATCACTTTTAAAGAAGAGTTATACTTTTGTTGGAAACAGGCAATAAGACTTATAAATTATGCAGATAACCATTCCAAAAAATTACAAATCGGTACTGGATGTTAATCAAACCGAACAAGCGATTAAACAAATCAAAGACTTTTTTCAGTTGAACCTGGCCTCAGAACTGCGCTTGCGGCGTGTAACAGCTCCTTTGTTCGTTCAAAAAGGTACAGGTATTAACGACGACCTCAACGGAATCGAGCGTCCGGTTTCGTTCCCCATGAAAGAATTTGGCGACCAGGAAGCTGAGATCGTGCAGTCGCTGGCCAAATGGAAGCGTCTTGCCCTGGCCGACCTGGAGATCAATGAAGGATTTGGTATTTACACCGACATGAATGCCATCCGACCCGATGAAGAACTTACAAATATTCACTCGTTGTATGTCGACCAGTGGGATTGGGAACGTGTAATCAGTGAAGACCAACGGAACCTGGATTACCTGAAATACATCGTTAAGAAAATATACGCAGCCCTGGTTCGTACCGAGTTTCACATCTGTGAAACCTATCTCGATATTCAGCCCGAGTTGCCAGATGAGATAACCTTTGTGCACACGGAAGAACTGGAAGCCAAATATCCCGATCTTACGCCCTTCGAGCGCGAGTCGGAAGAAGCAAAAAAACACGGAGCTATTTTCGTGATCGGCATTGGTGGTGAGCTGCCGGGTGGAGGAATTCACGATGGGCGGGCACCCGATTACGACGACTGGAGTACGCCAACAGAAAATGGCAGAAAAGGATTGAACGGCGATATCATTTTGTGGAATAATCTTTTGAATCGCGCCTTTGAAATATCCTCGATGGGCATTCGTGTTAACCGCGAAGTGTTACTCGAACAGCTTCGTATTCGCAAAGTTGAAGATCGCAAAGACCTTTTCTGGCACAAAAAACTACTGAATGGAGAGCTGCCGCTTTCCATTGGAGGAGGGATTGGCCAATCGCGTTTGTGCATGTATTTTTTACGTAAAGCACACATTGGGGAAATCCAATCAAGCATCTGGCCCGAAAAAATGATAGAAATGTGCAAAATAAACGGAATACACTTGTTGTAGGACTTGCGAACGGAAGCATACAAAACATCGGCTAATTTGGTAACTGCTGTTTGTTTTTTAGAATTTGATTTATACTTTTGCACGGCAAAATACAGGCTGCCCCGGTAGCTCAGCTGGATAGAGCAACTGCCTTCTAAGCAGTAGGTCATGGGTTCGAATCCCGTCCGGGGTACAAAAATTAAAGAAGCATCTGAATATACAGGTGCTTTTTTAATTTCTGGATTTTTTAGCTTGCATTAATTTACACGCCCCGGAACTGAAGTCATTTTAAAAACTTTGCTTCATTTCCAACAGTTGATTATCTTTCACCCTACTTCCGAAAAATCTTTACAAGAATAGGAAATGAAGAGAGCCCGAAAATTCATACTGTATATTTTCCTGGTTTTGTTTTCGCTGGTCATTATCCTGGCGGTGGCGGCGGCCCTGTCGGAAAACCGGATTGCACGCCTGGCTTTGGAACAGGTTTCGAAGGCGACGGATGTCCCGATTGAAGTGGGGGATATCGAATTTTCGCTGCTGCGTAATTTTCCGAAAGCAACCATTCGGTGCAGTGACGTTTGGGTCGGAACGTCTCAAAAGGATACGCTGGCACAGATCGGTCGTCTATATGTTTCGGTGGAAGCAAAACCATTGTTAAAACAAATTTTTCAAATCAGAAAAATCGAGTTGGAGGATGCGGTATTTAATTATTTTTCCGATTCAACCGGTGCGAGCAACGTTGATTTTATAATGGAAAACGATCAGAACGCGGTTGCTGATTCTTCTTCAAACGCAGTTTTTCTGAATATTGAAGACTTATCGCTACAAAATATAACATTGAATTATCGTGATGATAAACTAATGGCCGGTGCCCAATTATTTTTTGAAGAACTGGAATTAAATGGCGTCATTAACCAGGAAAAATACGAAGGAGAAGTACAGGGAAAAGCGGTGCTAAAAGATTGCGCATACGCAAGCACCAACCTTTACCGCATGCAACAAACGGATGTTTTATTTCAGGCCAGTTACCTGGATGGGGTGATCGGTATTGATCGGGCTGAAATCAAGATTGACAATGATGCCGCCTTTGCTTTAACAGGTATGCTTACGCCTGGCGACAGCATGCTTGCAACCCTAGAACTGCAGTTGGAACGACTGGATTTAGCTGGTGTTCAAAAATACCTTCCTGACAATTTGCTGCGCGATGCCGGCATCCATAATTTTGCCGGAAATCTCCGGGCTGATGCACATATCTCGGGCATTTTGTCTGATACCATCGTGCCCAAAATTGACGTGAATTTTACTCTGGAAGACGGACGATTAAAGTACGGCAGCTATCCATTCGTTCGAAACCTGAAGGTTACGGGGAAAGCATCAAACGGCATCTTACAGAATAATGCTTCAGGCAGTCTGCAGATTAGTGCGCTGTCATTTCAAACCGATTCAAGTAAAGTTACGCTCAAAGGAAGCCTTTATGATATGGCAAGGCCACGTTATACCCTGAATTCCGAACTGGATTTAAACCTGGCAGAAGTGGCACCTTTTCTGCCTGATTCGACGTTCAGAAAACTAAGAGGTAAAATCAGCGCCAGTTTAACCACAAAAGGTACTGTACCGGATTCAGTATCTGAGGAATTTGTCAGAACGGTAATGAATTCCACCAGGCTTGACATGAATCTTTCAGAAGTTGAACTTCAAATCGACACTTCGGTTGAAGTCAGTGAAATAAATACCAAACTGACATACGAGCCTGGCAGATTAGAAATAAAACAGCTGCAAGCTTACATTCCGGAATATGATCTCAATCTCCAAAATTTATCATCCGAGATATCAGGTGACTTTCTAATAGTGGATTCGCTGGTTGCACGCTTCGATACTTTGCAGGCAACGGTTGGAAACAGCAGCTTCGATTTGAATGGACAGTTACAAAACCTCCACAAACCATCCTATGAAATTCAGGGAATTGTGAATATCGATTTGCCGGACATAAGACCTTATCTTCCAAATAATAAGGTCGATTCGATTTCAGGGAACTTTACCGCAAAACTAGAGTCGGCAGCTACGATCGATCCTGAAAAACTCGATAGTCATCTCTACTCAATCATTTTCGAAAACAGCAGTTTTAATTTGGAACTCAACCACATTACAGTGCAAACACCTGACTCAATGCTTAACATCGGGAATCTTTCCGGTGCGTTGAACTATTCAAACGATTCGCTCCGGATCGATCAACTTAGTGCGGATTATCAGGGCATGCACGCAGTTGCCCAAAAGGTTTTGGTAGATAATGTGTACACTGCTTTGTTGCTGAATCAACCGAATCAACTGCTTATTCATGGCAATTTTTATGTCGATAAGTTTGATTATGCTTTCGTAGAAAAAGTAATGTCGGAAGATACTGTATCGGCTGCAGAAACAAATAAACCCGGGCAACCCATGAATTTCACCTATAAAATAAATGGCAAGCTAAGCGCCGGCAGCGTTAAATACGAAAATGCACTGTTCAGCGATATTACCTCAAAATTTTTGGTGAAAGAAAATTATTATGTGTTCGACAGTCTTCGGTTGAAGGCATTTGATGGCCGTGCACTTTCGTCGCTTAAAGTTGAAATGCAACCCGACAACCGCATGGTGCTATTCTTTAAAACCAATATTGACAAAATGAATACCAGGCAGTTGGTGGCGAATTTTGGTGAATACATGGATTATGATGAAATCAGCGCTAATAATGTGGCAGGCTTGCTTTCCACAGCCATGGATGGCGAGATTATCCTGAAAAATTACGCGCCGGTTTACGAATCATTGATGCTTAAAGGAGACCTGACAATTGAAAACGGTGCGTTGTTCAATGTGAGACCTGTTATGGAAGTCGAAAAAATCAAAGGCATTGGCTTAAAGAATATGGATAGCTTATATTTCAGCACACTGAACAGCAGTGTTTTTCTGTTCAACAACGAACTCTATATTCCGCGCACCGAAATTCGCACTACTTCCTTCGATGCCATGTTTTTGGGCATGTATAGCTTTGGCGAAGATTATGCCTACCACATTCGCATGTTTCTGGGGGAGGTACTGTCGAGCAAATCGAAAGCGAACCTCAGAAAGCAGATGGAGGAAGGCGGTTTTAGCGCCGATGATGGGAAGGATGTTACCAGGGGCCGGACTTCAATTTACCTGGTGTCGAAATCGGAAAACGGCAAGGAGAAGGCTGGTTTTGACAAAAAACGCGACCGCGCGAATATGGTGGCCAAAGTAAATCTTCAGCAACAGATGGTGAATCTGAATTTTCATCCTAAATTGGTCAAATACGAAACGGAGGAAAAATAAATGCGAGGAATTGTGCTGGTTTCACTATTGCTTTTTTCTTTGGCATTTAACGCATGCAAGAATGCCAATACCAGTCGAAAAGGGAAGGAGCTGGAGCATACTGTTAGCGAAAAAGATGAAGATGTGCTGATTGGCAGCCCGGCAGCCGAAAGAACGGTTTTTATGTATGCCAGTTATAATTGTACCTACTGCCGTTTGTTTTTTTCGCAAACCTTGCCTGAAATCGAAAAAAACTACCTCAATCCGGGAGCTGTTAAGCTGGTCATCAAATTCCTGGATTTTACTGAAAATCCTGAGGTTTTAATGGCACTGCAGGCAGCCAGTTGTATATCGAGGTATGGCATTTTCGAAAAATTCCATCCTCTGCTTCTTGTCGATCCGGATGTGGTTTTTACAGAAGATTTTGACCTGCTGCTTGATGATATAATGGAAGATAATTCCGAAATTGCAGCATGTATTCTCGAGAATAATAATTTCGAGTATCTTCGGTCTAATTTAAATGAGTTTCGATCGAACGGATTAAAAGGAACTCCGACTTTTGTGTTTAACAACAAGGCTTACAATGGGTTTCTTTCGTTCGAAGAGTTTGAGGAGATTTTAAAAAATGAGTTTAATTTCTAAACAACTGAATATGAGGGTCAGGTTATTTTTATCGTTTTTTTTATGGCTAGGAGCAGTTGTCCTGACTTCCTGTACGGAAACCGGATCGGATGAATTTTGTAACGATCCCGGAATATCCTGTACCGATCCAAACGCCGTAATTGAGTCGTGTTGTACCGATACCGAATGTTACTGGCTGTACAACGGAAACAAGTACACCTGCAATGGCACCAATTGCGACGAAGTTTACGACATAATTATAGCCGCATGTACATCTGGAAGTATTGAGGATGCTATTCTAGATGCTGACTTGACAGAAATGAGAGCCAAACTACAGGAACTTACGCAGGAGTTATTGCTGGAAGCCCGCGCGGCCTCAGGCTGCGATTACTAGTTCTTTGGCTCGCGAAAATCGGATTTAAAATGGAGGTCCATCTGTGGAAATGGAATGGTAACCTTATTCTCAATAAATTTGCGATTAATTGTTTTGCGGATATCAGATTTCACGTTTTCAATCCTGAAAATATTACGGCTAAAAAACAAGAGTTCGAAATCAAGTGAAGAATTTCCAAAATCAGTAAAACGCGCACGGATCATACCATCGTCTTCAACTTCAGGATGTTCCTTGGCGCTCTCCAGAAGCAGATGCTCCACCAAATCGATATCGCTGCCATAAGCTACACCAACTTTAATCCTGAAACGCGTTTTTTTCGACTGATGGCTCCAGTTAATCACTTTATTGGTAGTAATAATCGAATTTGGAATCAATACGACAATGTCGTCGCGGTTAAATGCTTCTGAAGTGCGCAGGCCAATCTTTCGTATTTTGATAATATCGCCATCAACTTCAAGAATATCACCTACTTTAATGGAACCTTCAAAGAGCAGGATAAACCCCGAAACAAAATCGTTAAATGTATTTTGAAGTCCCAGTCCGACACCAACCAGCAATGCAGCCGAACCAGCTAAAAGCACCGTAATTTTGACACCAAAAGAATCAAGGATAATCAGTATGGTAATGATCCAGAGAATATAGGCAAGAATCTGGTAAACTGAATGCAAGGTTCCCCGTTTGGCATAATCCATATCTTTTTTGCGGAACATGATCTTTTTTATTCCCCACAGTAATAGACGCGTAATCGCAAATGCAAGAACAATGATCAAAACCGATTTTATGGTAAAGTCGAGGTTTTTGTAACTGAAGAGCTGAAAATCAATGATATCTTTTAATGAATCCATTTTTAATTTAATTGCTTTTCTATTTGTAACAATTGAAATTACAAATTTGCGGGAATTCTGCGAAAGAAAAAATTTGAAATGCCATATGAAAAGGCAGATAGTACGATTCCAAATATGTTAGGATCGAGTTGCATTGGCAATTTAAAGTTTCCAATTATCAGGATAAGGGTTGTTGTTCCGCCAACAATCATTGATACCATTGCTGCCCTTGCATTGGGCGATCGGGTGAACAAAGCCGCTAACACCGGCACGATCATCCCGGATACCATAAAAGAATAGGAGTGAAGCATTAGTTCGAGCACACTTGTCATGCGCAAGGCCAATACCAGCGCAAGTACTCCCAGCATCAAAGTAAGCGACTGCGAAAGCCGTAAACTGTTTGGCGTATTCTGTTTTTTTAGAACGTCAGTAAGCAAGTTTCCCGACGCAGCCATGAGGCAACTGTCGGCAGTCGACATAATGGCCGAAAAATATGCCGATAGTACAATACCCAGGAAGCCGACCGGCAGTACTGTTTTCAGCAAAACAGGAAGTCCCATTTCTGCATCCAGACTATTCAGGTCGTAGCCCGGCAATAAATGCTTCTCAACTGCCACACGTGCAAACATGCCAAGAATTACACCCATAAAAGCCATTATCGGGTATTCGAATAATCCGGCAAGGAACCATCCTCGTTGCGCCGCTCGGGTGTTTTTCGAGGCATAAATACGCTGGTACAGCGTCATTCCAATAAACCAGATGGGAATGATCGTAAACATCCAGTTTATGATTTGCTGCCAGCTGATATTCTGAAGCGATAAAAACTCGGGTTCGATGGTTTGTACAATGGAATCATAACCGCCGATGGCAAAATAGGAGACCGGTATTCCCACAAAGATCAATCCGGCCATTAAAACGATCCATTGAATGGTATCGGTATAAATTACTGCTTTCAATCCGCCCAGAACAGTATATACAACTGCAATAACGCCCATTGCCAGTAATGCATTCTGCAGACTTAATCCATCGAACGTGGAGGAAGCCAACTTGGCACCGGCAAGTATTTGAGAACTGGTGAATCCGAGGTAACCAATGGCCGATATCAGTCCTGCAAGGAAAGCAACCCGTTTATCGAAAACATGCTGAAGGTACTGTGGGAAAGATAAAAATCCTTTGGATCGTGCCAGTCCCGAAATACGCGGAATAAGCAAAACTCCGCTAAGCCAGGCGCCCAGCAAGCCGGTGAACAGCAGCCAGCTGCCGGATAAACCCATGGTAAAGCCAAGCCCGCCAAGTCCAATGGAAAAGCCACCACCAACATCGGTGGCAACCACAGACAATCCAATGTGGAGGCTGCTTAACTTCCGTCCTCCAACATAATAATCGTCGGTGTTTTTGTTTTTTCGTAAAAAGTAAAACCCCACGCCAAGCATGGCCGAGAGGTAAAAAAGAAAAATCGACAGGTCGATCCAACTCATGCCTTGAGTTCAACATTAAGTTCGATAAACGATGTTTTATCTTTATGCCGGATAAAGCCTTTCTGAAGCAGGGAATAAATGGCTTCCTGACCACGTCTGCCTGAGATTTTTAACTCTTTAATGATATCACCATAAATACATTTGCCATTTTTACTGAGAAACAGCAATATGTCTTTCTCAAACGGATTTTTTATGTTTTCCAGTTCCAATTGATTTTTTTGTTTCATCTCACTCCTGAATTTTTTACTCATTTCCTTTCTCCTCTGATAAATCACTGTACCTGTCGCAATTTTTCCATCCCTTCATTCCCCGGTTACAGAAAACATTCCTGAATATGGGAAGCGGGATTTTTGTTTTCTCTTCGCCTTGAAACAAACTGCATTCTTCGGCGAACTGACATCTGCTTCCTAAATTCATGCTATATGTTTATAATAAATATTCATACTTTCAATGTTTCCGGCAATATTCGTATTTTTTATGGTTGTGCCGGAATACGTATATCCCATCCTTAAAAACGTTTTATTCATTCCTATTGAATTAAGGCGGGCTATTGTATATAATGTTCTAACACCCTTCTGCGTCATTTGTTTTTCCATTTCCTTAAGCAGAAGTAAGGAAAGCTTTTTCCCACGGAAATCCTGGATTGTTGCAAAGTCGGTCATTTCTGCATTCTGTTCTTTTTTATCCACTTCAGCCGATGCCAGTGCTACCAGTTTTCCGTTTGTTTCAGCACCGAAATATTGCACGTCGTTTTTCATGGTCTTACGGATGTATGCCGGATCATGAATAGGGAAGGGATAACTCTTAAAAACCGCATTGTAAATTTCAGCCATTGCTTCACTGTCGGCAGGCGTCAGTTTTCGAATATGAAATTCAGGATCTGCATTAATTCCATTTACAGGTACTCCATTCAAATTTGTCATCATTTTACTGAATTCTTGTAATTGCTCCGTTTCTATTTCCAGCAAACGATCGGAACTCAGAAATTTCGACATAAAAAATAAGGTTTCAGTCCCTCGATAGAACCGTGGTATTTGAGCCTCATTTATAAATCCGTTGGCCATAAACTGTGGTGCAACGCTTTGCGGTACTTTGCAGAATATTTTGGTGTATTTATTTTTTCGTGCTAATCGATTAATTTCCTCAATCACAAGCGGACAATCAGCTTTGTCCATCTTCATCAGGTAAACACGTTGATTTAGTTCACCGTGTTGTATGGTTGTTCCCTTTCCAAATTTTTCTATTTTATCTTGTTTCATTGTCTCTCCTCGATATTCGTTCATTGTCTTCAGGCACCAGCGAAATTACGTCGTCGGAGTCGGCCAGTAAACGTTCTATTCCAATGGCAGCTGATTCATCTACTTCGTTCAAATTCAGGTCGAGATTACAATTTTCACAATCACGATCGCACATTTTTTGTTCGTAACTGTCAGGTTCCTTGTATGTTGTAATCACTCCTTCGTAATTGCGAAGTACTACTTTGTTGGTCGACCATGAAATGATGTAATTTGGCATTACCGGTATTTTTCCGCCACCGCCAGGTGCATCGATAACATAAGTTGGCCGGGCAAATCCGCTGGTATGTCCCACTAGACTTTCCATAATCTCAATTCCTTTGCCGATGGGAGTCCTGAAATGCGAAAGTCCTTCCGACAGGTCGCACTGGTAAAGGTAATAAGGTCGTACGCGGTTTTGAACCAGTTTATGCAGGAGCGATTTCATGATACGCGGACAGTCGTTTACATCGGCCAGCAAAACCGACTGATTTCCAAGTGGAAAACCGCCGTCGGCCAGTTTTGCCAGTGCTTCTTTTGCTGATGCGGTAATTTCGTTCGGATGATTGAAATGCGTATTGATCCACAAAGGTTGGTATTTTTTCAGAACGGATACCAGCTTATCGGTTATTCGATAGGGTAGAACCACCGGCATTCTGGTGCCGATTCGAACAATTTCAACATGTGGGATACACGTAATTTCGGATAAAAGCCAGTCGATTTTATCATCAGGCAACATTAGCGGATCGCCACCTGATAGCAGCACATCGCGCACCTGTGGGGTGTTTTTTATGTATTCAATACCTTTTTTCAACTGTTGCTTCGAAGGAACAAAGTCGATATCGCCCACTTTGCGCTTGCGTGTACAGTGCCGGCAGTACATCGAACAAATGTTACTCACATGAAACAATACGCGATCAGGGTAACGATGTGTAATGCCTTCCACAGGGCTGTCACTGTCTTCCGATAGCGGGTCGGCCAATTCCGAATTTAGGGTAGTCAATTCTTCAATTCCTCCAAAAGCTTGTTTAAAAACAGGATCGTTCCTGAAGTTATCTTTGTCAATAAGCGAGAGGTAATAAGGGGTTATCGACAACGGGAATTTGTCAAAGGTTTTGTATAGTCCTTCCCGTTCTTTATTAGTGAATGTTATTCCGGTAACTTCTTCAAATTTATCGAGCGATTTAATGGCATGTTTTAATTGCCAGCGCCAATCCTTCCAGTTTCTAATTCGAGGTTCATCATCAATTCTTTCGGCGATTTTTTGTTGTCTGTCGTTGTAAATCATAAAGTTCTTCGTGTACAAATGAATATTGGTTTAATGCTTAAATTTTGGTTTTTTCTCGAAATAAATGTAAATAGTTTCTATGCGAACAAAATTAGAAAAAATAGTTCAACGTAAAAAATGGAGGATGAATTGACAAGTTATATTTAAGATGATTTAATTACAGCTTAAAATTGAGTTGAAACAAATTCCGTATCTTTGTTTATCTAATAATTTCTACAGAAATAAATTACATGGGAAGATTAATTATTGCTTCAAACCGCTTACCGGTAAAAATTACAAAAGACGAAAATGATATGCAGATCACTCCCAGCGCTGGAGGTCTGGCAACGGGTTTAAAGTCCTATCACAAAGGAAGTAACAGCGTGTGGATTGGCTGGCCTGGTGTAATTCCGGAGAATGCCGGTGAAGAAGAAACCGTTACCGATTTGTTAAAAACTGAACAGTGCCTTCCGGTCTTTTTATCCGGGAAACAGATATCGGATTATTACGGAGGCTTTAGCAATGCCACACTTTGGCCATTGTTTCACTATTTTACCGAATTCACAGAATTTAAAAAGCGCTACTGGAAAGCTTATTACGAGGTAAATAAGTTATTTGCAGATACCATTATTGCAAATGCGGAAGAGAACGATCGAGTCTGGGTGCACGATTATCAATTGCTTTTGGTACCTGACATGCTCAGGCAACGTCGTCCCGACCTGAATATCGGATTCTTCCTCCATATCCCATTCCCATCCTACGAAATCATCCGTACTTTACCCTGGCGTGAAGAAATAATTTCCGGCCTGCTTGGTGCCGATTTGATCGGGTTTCACACCTATGATTATGCCCGGCATTTTATCAGTTCGGTTAAACGTCTTTTAGGCTACGATGTCGATTTCAATCAAATAAAGCTCGAAAACCGCCAGGTATTTATCGATGTCTTTCCAATGGGTATCGATTATAAGAAGTTTGAAAAACTCGCCATTGAAGTCCAAAGCAAATCTATTCAGGAACGTTCAAAAGTTCATCAGGACATCGATCGCTTTCTAATGAGTATGCCCGACAGAAAGCTTGTTCTTTCAATCGACAGACTGGACTACACCAAGGGAATACCCCATCGGTTAAAGGCTTTCCGGCAATTCCTGAAAGCACATCCCGAGTTCATCGAAAAAGTTTCGCTTATTATGCTTACGGTCCCATCGAGAACAGATGTTGAGCAGTATAAAAACCTGAAGAATGAAGTGGATGTGCTGGTTGGAAATATAAATGGCGAATTTGGTACATTGAACTGGACTCCGGTTATTTACTTTTATCGTTCAATGCCCTTTGAGAATCTGATTGAATTATACAGCTCTGCTGAAGTAGCTTTGCTTACGCCTCTGAGAGACGGAATGAATCTGGTAGCTAAAGAATATATTGCTGCAAAAGTCAATCAAAAAGGTATGCTGGTTTTAAGTGAAATGGCCGGTGCAGCTAAAGAATTAGGAGAGGCAATTTCGGTTAATCCGAATAATTACGACAGTACTGCCCAAGCTATTTATACTGCACTTACTATGTCAGATGAAGAACGTATGAAACGAATGCGGACGATGCAGCAACGCATTAAACGATACGACATTCATAAATGGGCCTCTGAGTTTATGAAGGCCCTCGATGCCAATCTTGAAAAACAATCAGATTATCAGGCACGGAAAATATCTGCACGATTAAAAAACAAAATTTTGGATGATTTCCGCAAGTCGAAATCGAAAGTTCTATTCCTGGACTATGACGGCACTTTACAACGGTTTTTTGATAAACCACAGGCGGCTGTACCCGATAAGGAACTTTACCAGGTGCTTGATCAGATTGCCGGATTGAGTAAAACCAAATTAGTGCTGATAAGTGGCCGTGACAGGGATACCATTGACAAATGGTTTGGCCATAAGAACTATTACCTGTTTGCCGAGCATGGTGCATGGGAGCGAATTCCGGGTACAGATTGGCAAAAGAACAGAACCGTTAATTCTGAATGGAAAGAGAAAATATTGCCGATTCTTGAGTCATTCGTGGATAGTACGCCCGGCAGTTTGATTGAAGAAAAGAATTATTCGCTGGTATGGCATTACCGAAAAGCTGATATTGAGTTGGGTGTATTACGTGCACTGGAATTGAGAGATACACTTTCAAACCTGATACTTAACCAGGAACTCGAAGTGCTGGAAGGGAAAAAACTTATTGAAATTAAGGCGTCCGGTATAAACAAAGGAATTGCCGCCCTTGATTTCCTGGCTGGTAATCCGGCCGATTTTATCCTCGCTTTTGGAGATGGATCGACCGATGAATTTTTATTTAAAGAGTTGCCCGATAAGGCCTACACAATTAAAGTGGGGTCAGAAAATTCTGAGGCAGATTATTATGTTTCAAATTACAAGGAAGTCAGGAACTTTCTGAAAGAGTTGTTGTAATAAGCGATGAGAAATTCCCGCAAATTCAATTTAATCCATAAAAATCCTTGAATGGATACATTAAATTATGCAGTTATTGGAAACTGTAAAACAGCAGCATTAATTTCAGAAAAGGCATCAATTGACTGGTTTTGCATCCCCGATTTTAATTCTCCTTCGGCCTTTGCAAAACTGCTTGACGACGAGATTGGCGGAAGCTTTGAAATTCTTACAGATCAGCGTTACGCGGTCAAACAATCCTACATAAAGAACACCAACATTGTTTCTACTGTTTTCAGAAGTGGGGATGATTGTTTCGAGTTGATTGATTTCATGCCGCGTTTCAAAACAGACGACAGCACTTATTACAATCCACCCGAGCTGATCAGGTATTTTAAATATGTTTCGGGAAATCCCACTTTCACAATCGTGTATAATCCAAAACTCGAATACGCTAAATACAACACAAAAATTGTAGATGAAGGGGAATACATCAAAAGTTTTACCACGGAAGGTGATTACGATTCGATGTATCTGTACACCGATCTCAATAAAAAAAATATAGTTGAACAGAAGTCCATTCAGCTAAAAGAGGATGCTTATGTATTGCTTGCTTACGATGAGAAAATCCTGCAACAGTCGATCGACAGGCAGTACCTGAAGCTTCAAAAAACGAAAGTGTACTGGTTAGACTGGACTAACCACCTTACTTCATTTGCCGCTTACAATAACGTAATCATGCGAAGCGCATTGGTTTTGAAACTCCTTAGCTATGATAATACCGGTGCTTTTCTGGCAGCAGCAACAACATCGCTACCCGAGTCTGTGGGTGAAGAACGAAACTGGGATTACCGTTTCTGCTGGATCCGTGATGCATCGATGGCCATTAAAGTTATGTCGAAACTGGGGCATTTGAACACCATTAGGCGTTTTATGAAGTTCATCATAGATATCATTCCCGATAAGGATGAAAAGATTCAGATCATGTACGGCATTAATCGTGAAAAACAATTGAAGGAGGAAGAATTGACTCATTTAAAAGGATATAAGAATTCGGCTCCTGTCCGAATTGGCAATGCAGCCTATCTTCAAAAGCAAAACGATATTTACGGTGTGCTGGTGGATGTTATCTACCAGCAATTTACACGATTTGAAATCTCCCTCGAAAACAGCGAATCTTTATGGACTATTGTGAGGAGTATTGTGCGTATTGTTGAAAATAACTGGCAGAAACCTGACAAGGGAATCTGGGAAATCAGAACCGAAGAAAAACACTTTACTTTTTCAAAAGTGCTTTGCTGGGTAGCCATTGACCGTGCCATTAAAATTGCGAAGATCATTCGCAAGGAAAAATACCTTAAAGGCTGGCAGAAACTTTCTGATGAGATAAAAAATAATATTCTTGAAAACGCATGGAATAATGATAAGAGAGCGTTTACGCAGGCCTATGGTTCAGAGCATATGGACGCCGCTAATTTATTAATGGCTTCTTATGGTTTTATGAATGCCAAAGATGAACGATTTATTCAAACAGTGAAGCAAACTGAAAAGGAACTGTGCTTTAACGGATTATTGTATCGTTATCGAAACGAAGATGATTTCGGACTGCCTTCCTCATCGTTCACCATTTGTACGTTTTGGTTTATAAATGCCCTGAATTCGATTGGAGAGCGTGATAAAGCAAAAGAAATGTTTGATCAGCTCTTGCAATACAGTAATCATGTGGGACTGTTCAGCGAAGACCTGGATTTTGAAACCAAAGAATTGCTTGGTAATTTTCCACAGGCATATTCGCATCTGGCTTTGATCGATACTGCCATTAATCTTTCGGATGGCGAATTAACCGAGAACGAAAAAATTCTGGGAACGATGCTTTATTAAAAGCACAGGGAATGAAATCAAGCTAACTCTCCAGTTGCTTTAAAAGGTTTCGCACACTTTTTACATCGTTTATGTAGTATTTTGCAGCTGTTGTTTTTGTGCCGACTTTAATGGTGAAGGCAGACTCAGGCATGGCGTTAAAGGTATATTCATCGGTCCAGTCGTCACCCAGGGCAAGTATAAAATCAAAGTCATTTTTTCCAATTTTATTCAAAGCTGCAATCCCTTTATTTATTCCTGCATTTTTTATTTCGATCACCATATCGCCGTCCATAATTTCAAGGTTCAGGTTGGCGATATAATTTTTAAGATCATCTTTCAATTCCCAGGCGCGTTGCTGTCCCATATCCGGATCGGCATGGCGATAGTGCCAAACCAGCGAATAGTTTTTGTATTCGATAAATGATCGGGGTGTGCGATCAACAAAATTTTGTAAAACCGGCTCGATAATCTCCATCCATTCTTTGTCAATCTGACTGCTCATGGCCCACTCCGATCCCGGATTTTTATTCCAAACGCCATGTTCGGCAATAAATGCCAGGTTGTTGTAATATTTTCTAAACCATTTCGATAAGGTCTCTTTGTCACGACCACTGATAACTACAATAGTATTGTTTTTATTGGCCGTTAATTTTTCAATTATATCGTATAGTTCTTCATCGGGCATCGCTTTTTGCGGGTCGTTATGAAATCCGGTGAGTGTGCCGTCGTAATCCAGGAAAATTATCCGTTTTTCGCTGCTTTTGTATTTTTCGACTAACTTTTTTATGAATGGAACCGTAACTTTTCTTGTATAATTTGATTCCTGGAGTTTTTTAACTCCCTCAAGACTGTTAATGAAATCATTGGCCCAACGTTCTTCATTATAAATTTTAAGTCGTTTTTGCAATGCAGCGTTACGTTTGACCTGTTCTCTTTTTTCCATGTTCAAAGCCTGGTGAATGGCTTTGGCGACATCGACGCGGCTGTTTGGATTAACGATGAGTGACTCACCCAGTTCTTTCGCTGCGCCAGCCATCTCACTCAAGATTAAAACCCCGGTTTGATCAAAACGACTTGCGATATATTCCTTGGCGGGGAGGTTCATCCCGTCCCTGGTAGGGGTGATTAATGCAATGTCGGCGCTGGTATACAATTCCACGGCTTCCATTCGATTGGTAGCACGGTAAAAGTACCAGATGGGCATCCAGCTGATGGTGCTGTACATTCCATTGATCCTGCCTACCAATTCATCCATTTGCTTTTTTAATTCCTTGTAATCGATCACATTTTCGCGGGAGGGTTTAACAAACAAGAACAAACTGACTTTTTCTTTATACTCTGGGTACATTTTCAGAAACAACTCGAAAGCCTTTATCCGGTCAGGGATTCCTTTTGTGTAATCCAGCCTGTCGATCGATAAGATGATCTTTCTGTTTTTGTCTTTGTTCAAAAACTCCTGTAGTTCTTTCCGGATGCCGGAAGCTTCAACTGCCTTGTTTTTATCCAGTTGCTGTGCTGTGTGATTGAAAAAATCGAAATCAACACCTTTCGGAAAAGCATCCACTTTTACCACACGCTCGTCAAGCCGAATACGGTTAAAAAAGGTTTCGAGTCCCAGAAGTCTGCGCACACAGCTCATAAAGTGTCGCTGGTAATCGTATGTATGGAAACCTACCAGATCAGCATCCAATATACCTTCCAGTATTTCCATTCGCCATGGGAGCAGGCGAAATACCTCGAATGAAGGAAATGGAATATGCTGAAAATAACCGATGGATACATTCGGCATTTTTTGTCTTATTAATCTGGGCAATAACATTAAATGATAATCATGTACCCAGATGATATCATCTTCATTGATATATTTTATCAGCGTATCAGCATAAATCTGGTTGACTTCTTTGTACGATTCCCATTGAGTGGGATTGTAACGCGAAGTTTCAATAAAATAATTGAATACAGGCCAGATCGTATTGTCACAAAAACCTTCTATAAACTCCGTGTTCAACTGCTGATCCAGATAAATCGGAATACAATTTTCTGACCTGAATTTATTGTCGATATATTGTTTTTCGTTTTCATTTATTTCATCGATGTTCAGACCGGTGCGCCCAAGCCACTTTATATCAAACGAATTGTAAAAATTACGTAGCCCGGACTCCAAACCATCGCCAAACGGGACTAACTCTTTTTCACCATTTTCATCCGTAATTTCCAGCGGCAACCTGTTTCCAATCATGAATAAACGTTTCATCGTATCTTAATTTTTATGAATTTGAGTCTGATTATTTTGTATAGAAACGAATATACCGTTTATTTTGACACACTTCAAATAATTAGAGGTAATACAGGACAGTTTAAACACATATAACAATTAGTTGTTGTACATAAAAATGATAAAATGAACAGAGACCTGAGTTTTGAGGCGGTAATATTCGACATGGATGGTGTGATTACCAAAACCGCGCTGACACATGCTGCTGCATGGAAAAAAATGTTTGACGAATATTTGCTTAAAAGAGAGAAAGAACACGGAGAGAAATTTGTTGAGTTTACGCACGAAGGTGACTACCTGCCCTATGTGGATGGTAAACCCCGATATAAAGGCGTAGAATCGTTTCTCGAATCACGTGGAATTAAAATACCTTTTGGCGATTCCGCAGACACTGCTGAAATGGAAACGGTGTGTGGCCTGGGAAATCGTAAAAACATTGCTTTTAACGAGGTGCTCGAGAAAGAAGGTGCGGAAGTATATCCATCCACCGAACGATTGATCAGTGAGTTGAAAGCGGCTGGAATAAAACTGGGAGTGGCTTCTTCAAGTAAGAATTGTAAACCGGTGCTCGAACGCGTGAATTTGCTGGACGTATTCGATGCCCGCGTGGACGGGGTGGTTTCTGCCGAACTGGGGTTACATGGAAAACCGGAACCAGATATTTTCACGACTGCCTGCGACATGGTGAATAAAAGCTACGGCAAAGCAATCGTTGTTGAAGATGCGGTTTCGGGCGTTCAGGCAGGGATTAAAGGAAAATTTGGATTGACCATTGGAATAGCGCGCGAAAACAATGTGAAAGAATTGAAAGAAGCAGGTGCTCATATTGTCGTAGAGGATCTGAAAGAAATAGGGGGCATCGAAGGCCTTAATAAAATATTTACCCAGTTCAATAAATGAAAACTTGAAAATTTTATGCCTGACAAAACGGAATCGTTTCAAAGCTGGTCGTTGGAATATTACGACTACGATCCTAAAAAAGAAAAATCAAGAGAATCACTGTTAACTATTGGAAATGGTTACCTCGGATCGCGTGGTGCCATGGAAGAAACAAAAGCTTCTGATACCAATTATCCGGGGACTTACATTGCCGGTTTATACAACCGCTTAACCTCAAAAGTTGCCAATAAAGACATTGAGAACGAAGACCTTGTTAATATACCGAACTGGCTGTATCTGAATTTTAAAATTGAAAAAGGCCAATGGTTCGATATTGATACATGGGAAATACTGTCTATTCACAGAAAACTGGATTTTAAAACCGGCCAGCTTTTTAGGGAACTTGTTGTTCAGGATGGAATGGGGCGGAAAACGGCAATTACAAGCAGACGTTTTGCAAGCATGGCTAATCCACATCTGGTGGCAATGGATTATCGTTTAAAACCGTTGAATTATTCCGCAACAGTGCATCTTAATACTGAGCTGGATGGTCAGATCATTAATGACGGAGTAGCTCGATACCGCGATCTCAACCAGCATCATTTGGAGCCTGTTGACCAGCAAAATACATCAAACGGTGGTTGGCTCAGAATGCAGACCACCCAATCAAAAATTGAGATTGTAGAAGCGTTAAAGCAGCGTATTGAGATTGATGGAAACGAAATTAACAAGTTTAATTCGTTTCCCGAAAAAGGTAGGTTAAGAACAGGTTCCAGTGTTCATTTGGATCAGGATCAGGAAGTTAGAATCGAAAAGATTGTTTCGATTCACACCTCTAAACACCATGATTCCTCTCATCCGTTAAAGAGTAGCCTTAAAGATTTGAACAGGGTTAATTCATACGACGAAATGTTGCAGACCAGCATTGCGGCCTGGGAAGAATTATGGAATAAAATTGATGTTGAAATTACAGGTGATCCGAAATCGCAGATGCTGGTGCACCTGCACCTGTATCATCTGATGGTTTCAGCTTCACCGAATAATGTTGAAATTGATGCAGGCATTGCTGCCAGGGGTTTACATGGTGAAGCTTACCGGGGACATATTTTCTGGGACGAGTTATATATTTTGCCACTTTATAACCTGTTGTTGCCTGAGGTGGCAAAATCGGTTCTGATGTATCGTTATCGCAGGCTCGATAAAGCACGTGCCTATGCACAGGAACACGGTTATTCAGGAGCGATGTTTCCGTGGCAAAGCGGAAGCGACGGGCGCGAAGAAACGCAGATTATTCATCTAAATCCTGTTTCAGGGAAATGGGGCGATGATTACAGTTCATTGCAACGACACGTTTCCATAGCGATCGCTTATAATGTCTGGTATTATTTTCATGTAACCGCCGACATTGAATTCATGGAGAAATACGGTGCTGAAATGTTTATGGAAATTTGCCGGTTTTGGGCCAGTAAGACAAAACAAAAAGCGGATGGAAGTTTTAGTATCGCTAAGGTCATGGGCCCCGACGAATTTCATGAGACCAACCCGAACACGGATGGCGGGGGACTGACGGATAATGCTTATACCAACATAATGGTAGCATGGCTTTTTCAAAAGTCAGGCGAAATCATGAATGGTCTATCAAAAGAGGCAAAACAATCGCTCGCGGATGCTTTTCAATTTAATGACACAGAACTTGAACACTGGGCTGAAATTGCGGAGAATCTTAATATTCCGGTTTCGGATGAAGGTATAATTGAGCAGTTCGATGGCTATTTTAAACTGAAAGAACTGGACTGGGCCACTTACCGGAAGAAATACGGAAATATATACCGTCTTGATCGGATTCTGAAGGCTGAAGGAAAATCACCGGACGATTTTAAACTGGCCAAACAAGCCGATACGCTTATGACATTTTATGCTATCGATGAAGTGGACGTGAAAAATATTGTGGAACATGCAGGGTATCGTTTACCGGAAGATTACCTGCGGAAGAATTATGAATATTATTTGAAAAGAACATCACATGGATCCACTTTAAGCAGGGTGGTGCATGCTTATCTGGCCAATAAATGCGCGAATAAGCAAGATGGAGATCAGTTGTACTTTGAAGCGCTGCAAAGTGATTTTACGGACATTCAGGGTGGCACAACTGCCGAAGGAATTCATGCCGGAGTAATGGGCGCGACGGTTTTAATGGTTCTGAAAACGTATGCTGGAATTAATTTTAAGAGAGAAATTATTGAAATCAATCCTGCTTTACCTTCAAAGTGGAAAAAACTGAAATTTAATTTCTGGTTCAAGAAAAATCATTATTTTATCGAAATTACCAATGATCAACTGGCTGTGCAGGTTAAAAGTGAAAATTCTGAACGAATTCACTTTAATTTTATGAATAAAGAAATAATTTTGCCCGTTGATAAACGAAAAGTATATAATTATTAAGAAAGAGGGTTTACTGGATGTTGGGTGATGTTTTATTAATTAATGAGAAACACAAGAGCGCTGCACTGTCGATTTATGGCCATTTGCAGGAAAAATTGCGCACAAAAAAGAAAGGTTATCGATTTATTGTTGCGATCTCAGGTGAATCGGGGGCTGGAAAATCTGAACTTTCTCATTCACTGGCATTGCTGCTAAAAAAACAAGGGCAGCGGGTAAAAATTCTACACACCGATAATTATTATAAAATACCACCAAATGCAAGAAACGACTGGCGTAAGAATAATGGAATTAACAGAGTTGGTGTAAAAGAATACGACTGGACGCTGTTAAAACGCAACATAAAGGAGTTTAAAGAAGGGCGCGAAGCCTTGATGCCCTGTATTGATATTGTTTCAAAACAAACCGATAAGCTGATTACCAATTTTAGTGACATTGATATTCTGGTCGTTGACGGTCTTTACGCGATTAAAATAAGGGAAGTTGATTTACGGGTTTATATCGATTTAACCTATCTCGAAACGAAAGTCAATCAGGGAAGCAGGGGAAAGGAAGACAGCGATGATTTTCGCTTCCAGGTGCTGGAAATGGAACACCAGCATATGCTTGCCCTCAAACCTTTGGCCGATTTGGTCATTGACAAGGATTACAAGGTAAACGAAGTAAATAAAGTAGATGCCTGATTCAGCTATTTATTGCTTACTTCAGTTTTTGAGAAAACCAAAATTCCGAGAAATCACTTCATTCTTCAAGCCCTTCAAGTTCTGCATCCATGGTGATCATTGGTGAAGCTTCTATTTTTTCAATTTCGAGAATGCGAACGAGGGTATCCAGACCGGTCTCTACCATTTGAAATTCTTCGTTGCTGAGTCGCTGAAGCTTTTCCGAAAGTTGCACATGCAACAGCGATGGAATGGTGTCCAGCAATTGGTCACCCGATGAAGTCAGGGATATAGTTACTACCCGTCTGTCTCCTGATTTAGGAAGTCGGGCAAGGTATCCTTTCTTTTCGAGACGATTTATAATGCCGCTGACTGTACTGGGGTTCAAATTCAGAAAGCGTCGAATATCTCCCTGAGTGGCTTGATAATTAGGCGAGTTGTGCAAATAGTTTAAACACAATACCTGCGGGATGCTAACACCGTGTTCCTTCTGGATTTTTTTCGATTCGATGTCGATCGAACGTACGATCTTACGGATCTTGATTAGAATTTCAGTCGTTTCCATAGAAACAAAAATACAAATGTTTTGAAATAGTAATACTACGCTTAATGCTACTACAGGCCAGCATTTTCCTGAACCGTTCAATGTGAAATTTATCTGAAATCATTCCGGATAAGCTTGTCTTTTTAAAAATTCGCTATATATTTGGTGCAGACAAAAACGGCAAGAATGAATCTAGGCAGGCAAAATAGAGCTTCAAATCCAGCAGTAAACAGCTGCAGAACTATGTTCATGTCGTCGATACTTATGTCTATGCGCCAGCCTTCTTTCGATGTTTACCGTTGATTGAAGGCATTCATACACCGAGCGTATTAATCACAATTTTCTATTAAAATAAATTTCATGTCGGATAAAGTTATTCGAGTGGGAGGAAGCCATCTGGGCAACACCACATCCATAAATAACCTGAAAAAGTATTTGGCGCAACACAGCGGCCGAAAATTTGTAGTTGTTTCTGCCATTCCCGGACTTTTGGAAGCATTGAGTGATCATTTGTTTACCGTACTCGAAAGAGGCAATGATAATAGTGAATTAAAGGAGCAACTTCTTGAATACTATCGGAAAACCGTAAGCACAGAAATAGCCGTTAGATACGATGAACTGGCACAGCAAGCTGCCAATTTGTTAAAAGGCATTGCTTTGATCGGTGATTACTCATCGGCCTTGAAAGACCAGGTGCTCAGTTATGCTGAAAAGTTATCGGTGGAAGCATTGAAGGCGCAGTGGGAAGAGGCTGAAGTTTTGCTTCCCGAACAATTTTCGCTGGAAGCCAGTGCTGATTATGGAAATGCAACTTTTCTGGCAAGCGATCAAAAAAAACTCAAACAATTAAGTGCCGGTATTTATCTCATTCCCGGAACATATGGTGTAACAGCAAATGGAAAAATCGCACGTTCAGGCAAAACCGCTGCCGATTATTCGGCTGCTTTTTTAACCAGGGAACTTCAGGCACAGCGCCTTGAACTTTGGGATCTGGACAACGATTTTTTGCGCGCGGATCCTGCAATCATTAAAGAATTACCAAAAATACATCGCTTAACCTATGCCGAGGCCAGTGAACTTGCGTATTTCGATCATTATTCCTTTCATCCGCGAACAGTTGAGCCGCTTGAGCACTTGCATGTTCCAATTGTTGTAATCAGTTCCGATTCTTCAGAAGGAAAAGTCGAAACAATAATCAATACCGAAACGTTTATCGAAAAGCAGATCGTTAAAAGCGTGGCCTGCACCGACGATATTTCGCTTTTAAAACTGGATGGCCCGGGAGTAGGTCTAAAACCGGGCATCCTGGCCAAAGTAACCAGCCAGTTGAACGAGGCCGGATTGAATATTAAATCGGTGATCACTTCACAAACATCTATCAACTTCATTTTAAGTGAAGAAAACGGGGATCGCGCGTTAAAATTAACTTACGGTCTTGGATTTTCGTCGGTGACTGATATTGCCGTGGTGAAAGATATTTCGCTCATCGGTGTTGTTGGGCATGGTATGCAACATGCCTACGGTGTTTCGGCCAAAATTTTTTCGGCTGTGGCCAAAAACAAGATTAATGTTGTACTAAGCGGATCGGGTGCTTCTGACCTGGTGAGCTACCTGCTTGTGCATAAATCAGACAAGGCTAAAAGCGTTCGCGAAATTTACAAAGCCTTCTTTCCATCGAACAAAACATATTTTAACCCATAAAAAGTAAAGAAAAATGTCAACAAATAAATTAAACTTCGAAACCCTCCAATTACATGCCGGGCACCAGCCGGATCAAACAACACACTCGCGTGCGGTGCCTATTTATCAGACAACTTCGTATGTGTTCAATGATGCGGAACATGCGGCCAATCTTTTTGCATTAAAAGAATTTGGTAACATTTACACGCGTATCATGAATCCGACAAGCGACGTGTTTGAGCAACGCATTGCAGCACTGGAAGGTGGCGCAGCAGCGCTCGCAGTCGGTTCGGGTCATGCGGCGCAGTTTCTGGCACTCAATAACATCCTCAATATTGGTGATAATTTTGTGTCATCACCGTATTTGTACGGAGGTTCTTACAACCAGTTTAAAGTATCGTTTAAAAGGCTTGGAGTTGAAGCTCGTTTGGCCGAAAACCTGGAACCGGCTTCGATAGAGAAACGAATAGATGATAAAACCAGGGCAATTTACCTGGAAACAATCGGTAATCCGGGTTTCATTATTCCCGATTTTGATGCGATTGCCTTAGTTGCCAGGAAGCACGATATTCCACTCATTGTCGATAATACCTTCGCAGGAGGTGGTTACCTTTTTCGCCCCATAGAACACGGTGCAGATATTGTGGTCGAGTCCGCTACAAAATGGATTGGGGGACACGGGACCAGCATTGGCGGGGTAATTGTAGATGCCGGAACCTATAACTGGGGAAACGGCAAATTTCCCGGTTTTACAGAACCTTCAGAAGGTTATCATGGTTTAAAATACTGGGATATTTTCAATTTCGATGGACCTTTTGGGAATATTGCTTTCATCATAAAGGCACGTGTTGAAGGATTGCGCGACTGGGGCGCTGCAATAAGTCCGTTTAATTCTTTTCTACTAATTCAGGGACTCGAAACGCTCTCGCTAAGAATGGACCGTCATGTCGAAAATACATTGAAACTGGCCAAATGGCTCGAACAGCATCCAAAAGTGGAGAGCGTGAACTATCCGGGGCTGAAGGGTAATCCTTCGTATGAAAACGCAAAAAAATACCTTCCAAAAGGTGCAGGTGGAGTGTTGTCATTCAATGTAAAGGGAGACATGGAAACCACCAACCAGGTTGTGAACCAATTGCAGTTGGTGAGCCACCTGGCCAATGTAGGTGACGCTAAAACCTTGATCATTCAGCCTGCTGCAACTACACACCAGCAACTGCCGGAGGAGGCACAAATTGCAGCCGGAGTGTACCCAAATCAGTTAAGGGTAAGTGTCGGACTTGAACATATCGATGATATAATTGCTGATTTTGAACAAGCTTTTAATTCGGTCAGTTAATAAAAATAAAGTGAATAGAAAATGAGTGGCAGGAGAGGGGATTGTGATTATATTTGCGCTTCGTTGAAATGCTGTACTTAATCGCAGTCTTTTCCTGTGACTTATTTTAAAACCTAAAAGCAGAATTATGCCATTGAATATTCCGGATACCTTGCCGGCCATTAAAATTCTACAGGAGGAGAATATTTTTGTGATGGACGAATCACGTGCTTCGCACCAGGATATACGGCCACTGAAGATTATTATTCTAAACCTTATGCCTTTAAAAATTACCACAGAAACAGATTTGTTGCGTCTGCTCTCCAATTCGCCGCTGCAGATCGAGATCGATTTCATGAAAATTAAAGGACATAGGCCGAAGAATACGCCCATGTCGCACATGAGCGAGTTCTATCGAAATTTTGATGAACTGAATAACCGAAAGTATGATGGCATGATTATAACCGGGGCACCGGTAGAATTGTTACCATTCGAGGAGGTGACGTATTGGGATGAAATGAAACAAATTCTCAACTGGGCAGAACATCATGTTACCTCAACCATGTTTATTTGCTGGGCTGCGCAGGCAGGGCTTTATCACCATTATGGTGTGCCAAAATACCCGCTTCCCAAAAAAATGTTCGGTGTATTCGAACATACGCACGTCGATGATAATTTGCCTATTTTCAGGGGATTCGATGATGTATTCCACGTACCACATTCAAGGCACACTGAAATAAGGGCTTCCGACATAGAAAAGATTGATGACCTGCGTATTATTGCTTCTTCTGAAAGGGCAGGTGTCACGATAGTCAAAGCAAAAAACGGACGACAGTTATTTATCACCGGGCACGCCGAATATTCGCGTCATACGCTCAATGGAGAGTTCCAACGTGATCTGAAGAAAAATCTGCCAATAGAAATACCCGTGAATTACTACCCGGATAACGATCCATCCAAAAAACCGGTAATGAGCTGGCAGTCAACCGCCAATTTGCTCTTTTCCAACTGGCTGAATTATTACGTGTACCAGGAAACACCTTATGACCTGGAAGAGATCAATTAGATCAATTGTTGTTTTCACTTTTCATGGAATGCTTATCATTTCAATTTCTCGCGATTAAGCAGTAATTTTGAGGAAAATAAAAAACGATTTCCATGAAAAATATTGCAGTTGTTTTATCCGGTTGTGGAGTTTATGATGGAGCTGAGATCCACGAATCTACTTTGACATTACTGGCCATTTCACAGCAAGGTGCAGCCTATCAGTGTTTTGCACCCGATATCCCGCAGGCCCATGTTGTGAATCACCTGACCGGTGAAGAAATGAATGAATCGAGAAATGTACTGATTGAGTCCGCCCGAATTGCCCGGGGTAACATTAAACCGCTTGATGCGTACAAACCCGCTGATTACGACGCCATTGTGTTCCCCGGTGGATTTGGCGCTGCAAAAAACCTGTGTACTTTTGCCTTCGACGGTCCGGATTGCAGCATTAATCCGGATGTTGAAAAAGCAATACGCGATACAGTGGTTGCTGAAAAACCGGTGGGTGCATTGTGTATATCTCCGGCCTTGATTGCCAAAGTTTTGGGCGACGTAGAGCTAACCATCGGGCAGGATCAGGGAACGGCGGATGCTATTGAAACACTCGGTGCAACTCACGTTAAAACTTCACATGGCGAGATAGTTGTGGATGAGAAATATAAAGTGATCACCACGCCGTGTTACATGCTCGATGCAACAATCAATCAAATTGCTGATGGTGCAAACAATGTGGTAACTAAAATCCTGGAAATGGTTGAAGAAAAGCATAGGTAGCTGTGTATTCCATACCATACATCGATATTCATACGCACAAATGCCGTTTCGAAAAGGATACGGTTACCGTGCAAAATATTTTCCCGGGAGAAGGATTTGCCGCTTTTTCGGGACGCAATTTTTATTCGGTTGGATTACACCCCTGGCACATTGCTTCAAAAACCGAAAACAACGAAGCACTCCGGTTATTGGAAGATGCTCTGGAATTTGATCATGTAATATTTGTTGGCGAAGCCGGACTTGACAAACTATCTAACGCCGACTTCGCAGAGCAAGGGCGTGTTTTTGAAGCGCAAGCCTTTATGTCCGAGGAATTTCAGTATCCGTTGATTATTCATTGTGTAAAGGCTTATAATGAAGTACTTGAACTGCGGAAAAAAATGAAGCCGGTTTTGCCCTGGATTCTGCACGGTTACAATGGCAGCATTGAACTTACCAAACAGTTGCTTCAAGCAGGCTTCCTCTTTTCTTTTGGTGAAATTCTTTTCCAGAAAAAAGCAAAAGCCATTGAATCGTTTCGTTTTCTACCGCTGGAAAAACTCTTTTTTGAAACCGATGAAAGTGAAGAAATGGTGGAAAAAATATACGAACGCGGTGCAGCATTGAAAGAAATATCACTTCAAAAGCTAAAAGAAGCAATTTGGAGAAATTTTAACCGGATTGAGAAAACACTTGTTGACCGGGTCTGATCAGTGAGAAAATAAGAATATATGAGTTGGCTGGAAAGAACAGAATTACTTTTGGGTGAAGCAAGATTGAAAAAACTCAAAAATGCCAATGTATTGGTTGTTGGACTCGGTGGAGTAGGAGCTTATGCTGCCGAATTATTGTGTCGTGCCGGAATAGGCAGAATGACGATTGTGGATGGCGATGTTGTGGAAGAAAGTAACCGCAACCGTCAATTGCCGGCACTGATCAGCAATAACGGAAAACCAAAGGCGGAAGTGCTAGCTGAACGTTTTAGCGATATTAATCCGGATATTGAACTGACCGTTTTAAACGAGTTTATACGCGATAAAAAAACCGTTGAATTGCTTAAAAGTCAGTCATTTGACTATGTAGTAGATGCAATAGATACGTTATCACCAAAAGTTTATCTCGTATTTCGTGCCGTCGAACTGGGATTAAAAGTGGTAAGTTCAATGGGAGCAGGAGGAAAAACAGATCCCTCAAAAGTGCAGGTGGCCGATATTTCGAAATCGTACAACTGCAAACTGGCACGGATGATGCGTAAGCGCTTATCGAAACTGGGCGTAAAAAAAGGAGTTAAGGTGGTTTTTTCACCCGAGGAAATTGATGAAGAAGCAATTCGTTTGGAAGAAGGACAGAACAAAAAGTCTACAGTGGGAACTATCTCTTACATGCCTCCGGTTTTTGGCTGTTTTATTGCCAGTGCGGTGATTCGCGAAATTAGTTCGGAGTAGACTTATGAACACGCTGCTATTCAAGAAAAAATGCAAAAATATTTTTTGTTTCAAAGAATAAACTACCTTTGAGCTGTTAATTTTTAGTACGAAAGAAGATTTTTCAAACTTCAAATGTCTGGTAATTAGCAAGTTGGTCTTTATTTATTGTATTTATTTAACCGGACAGTTCATCCTTCCAGTGCATTCCCGTCGTTATTTCAATCATTATATTAGTTTCTTTTATACTGCATTCAAGTAACTCCTGGAGTAACCCATTTCGAATGGTTTGCTGCCGGTTAACAATGGTAAGACATAATTTAATTTTTTTAATTAGTATAAAATGAACATTTACATTGGTAACTTGCCCTTTAACATGGGGGAAGAAGATTTGAGAGAAATTTTTGAAGAGTATGGCGAAGTATCTTCAGCCAAAATCATTTCAGACAAAATGACCGGAAGAAGCAAAGGTTTTGGTTTTGTTGAAATGGACGATGACGACAGTGCCAACAATGCTATTCAGGAACTGAATAATGCAGAAGTTGGTGGAAGAAACATCAAAGTGAACGAATCTAAACCACGCGAGAATAATTCACGTGGAGGCGATCGTCGCGGCGGTGGCGGCTTCCAACGTAGAAACCGTTACTAATAATGACTGGTACCGTAAAATGGTACGACAGCACAAAAGGTTACGGGTTCATTCAATCGGATGACAATGTCGATTACTTTGTGCATCATACCGGAGTGAAAGACGAAGTCTTTTCGCTCGAAGCCGGACAAACCGTGGAATTTAACGTAAAAGAAAGCGATAAAGGCCCGGTAGCAATTGACGTAGAGACAAAATAGTATAAAGTTTAAGGGATTCAGGTTTGAATCCCTTTTCTTTTTGTGTTTTATATTCTACTTTCGGGAAAATTAAGCAAAAGAGCATGAATCAAATTGTATTTTTGAACGGTGCATTTATTTCTGAGTCAGAAGCTTGTCTGTCTCCAAACGACCGTGGCTTTATTTTTGCTGACGGGGTTTATGAAGTCACCAAATTTTACAACGGAAAACCATTTCGTTTTAATGACCATCTGCAGCGCTTAAAACGAAGTTTGAATGAACTTAGCATCGAGTTCAACACTTTCGATCAACTCGAAGAAATTTCTTTTCAACTGCTTCAGCAAAACAATCTGATGAACGAACACGCCGGGATTTACTGGCAGATCACCCGCGGTGTCCATCAGCGCGTTCATCATTTTCCGAAAGACACTGAACCTACTTTTTATGCATTTGCTTCGCCGCTTCCTTCCGATACGGAGAAATTACAAAAGGGCATTAAAGTCCTGCTTCAGGAAGACATTCGCTGGCTGCGCTGCGATATTAAATCAGTTTCGCTGCTTCCCAATACAATGCTGTATAACAATGCTGTAAATAGCGGGGCAGGAGAGAGTATTCTGTTGCGAGACGGCTACATTACCGAAGCCACACATTCGAGCGTATTTGCCGTTAAAAATGGCACCCTGGTTACGCGCCCGCTATCGAATCTTATCCTTCCGGGAATAACCCGCAAAGTGGTACTTGAACAATGCGCGGTACATCAGATTCCGGTTCAGGAGCATTTGTTTACCGAAACAGATTTACTCGAAATGAATGAATTGTTTATTTGTGGTACAGGAAGTGAAATTACACCGGTGGTGCAGGTTAACGATACATTAATCGGTAATGGCTTACCCGGGCCGCTTACAAAAATAATTCAGCAACTGTTTTTTGAACAGGTAACTTAGCTCATAGATTTCAACGATTCTTTTCTTTCACGGATACCTCCAAAATAATCAAGCCCAGGGTTTCTTGTTCGCTTGAATAAAAGCTTTATTTCTTTCTGTTAAACTTTACTAAATAAGTGGATTTTTAAGATCTTTTAAACCGGGTATGGAACAGTGTTTGAAAAATATGTTGACGATTTATGTATTTTTTAACAAACGAAAGGAGGAACGAAAAATGAAAACGCTTGTAGTAACATTGGCTGTTGCCCTCTTTACTTTTGGATGCAATGCCCAGAGTGAAAACAAGAAAAACACCGAACAAACGGAAGTAATAAAAGAACAAAAGAAAGCGCCTAACGAAAGCTGGACTGTCAAAAAAGAACTGGATGAAAATGGCAATGTAATTGGATACGATTCAGTGTATACCTGGTCTTACAACAATATTGAGGGTGATTCGGTGTATGTTGATGTAGATAGTATGATGCGCTCCATCGATTCGTATTTTGGCGAAAACATGCCTTCGGTCTGGAACAGAAGCTTTATGAAACCCATGTTCAGCGATTCACTGCTGGCGCGAGATCTTTTCTCGGATAAGTATTTTGAAGACAGATGGAAAAGTGACTTTTTCGACATAGAAGAAATGTTTCAACACATGGATTCTATCCGAAACCGCTTCCTTGAACAAAATTTTCCGGACATTAATCAGAATCTTCCCACTCCAAATAAGGGAAAGTCAAATAATAATTAATGTTATCCATGGCAGCGGGATGCCTTTATGGCGTCCCGTTTCTTCTGGTCTTTATTCTGACAATTTGCACAGAAGTATTTAGCGCTTTTCAATTTCATTTTGCTTAAATACTTAAACTAACTTATCGAGCTCCAGTCGAAACCGGTTTCTTTTGAAGAAAGCATATTGCGAAGCAGTATTCCGTTAATTTTCTTTTCCAGCAGAGGATCATCTTCAAGAATGTCATTCGCCACATTTCGGGCCATTTGAAGGATTTCACCATCCTTGCTCAGGTTGGCAATTTTCAGGTCGAATCCCATTCCACTTTGTTGTGTTCCTTCCAGGTCGCCCGGTCCACGTAGTTTCATATCCACTTCAGCGATATCAAACCCATCGTTGGTGCGTACCATAGTTTCCAGCCGTTTTCGACTTTCGTTACTCAGTTTGTAGGACGACATTAATATGCAGTAAGACTGTTCGGCACCTCGTCCCACGCGGCCTCTCAACTGGTGTAACTGCGACAGTCCAAATCGTTGGGCACTTTCAATTACCATCACTGCTGCATTGGGCACATCGACACCAACTTCAATCACGGTCGTGGCAACCATGATCTGCGTTTCACCATTCTTGAATTTTTGCATGGCCTTGTCCTTGTCTTCAGCTTTCATCCTGCCATGAACCATGCTCAGTTTAAACTCCGGGAAAACTTCGGAAAGGTGCCTGAAACCTTTCTCGAGATCCTTAAGGTCCATTTTTTCGGATTCCGAAATAAGCGGATATACCACGTAAACCTGCGTTCCCTTTTCGATTTGCTGTTTCAGGAAATTGTACACTTGTTTCCGCTTGTTCTCGTAGAAATGCATGGTTTGAATTGGTTTTCGACCCGGTGGCAGTTCATCAATAACAGATACATCCAGATCCCCGTAAACGGTCATCGCAAGGGTCCGGGGAATCGGAGTGGCAGTCATTACCAGTATATGCGGTGGAATCAGATCGTTTTTTTGCCAGAGTTTTGCACGTTGTGCCACACCAAAACGATGTTGTTCGTCGATCACGACCAGGCCCAGCCTGTCAAATAAAACGGTATCCTCTATCAGGGCATGTGTACCGATTATGATTTGCATTTGTCCGCTTTGCAGTGCTTCGTGCAGTTCTTTTCGCTCGCTGGTTTTGGTCGAACCGGTTAAAAGCCCGACGCGAATATTCATGCCATCGAGAAATTTTGAAATCGACCGGTAATGTTGCTGTGCCAGAATTTCTGTTGGTGCCATCAGACAACTCTGAAATCCATTGTCCATCGAAATCAGCATGGTCATCAAAGCCACCAGCGTTTTTCCGCTTCCTACATCTCCTTGCAGCAGTCTGTTCATTTGCGTGCCCCGCTTAACATCACGGCGTATTTCACGGATCACCTTTTTCTGCGCGCCTGTAAGTTCGAATGGCAAAAAATCCTCGTAAAAGGTATTAAAATTAAATCCTACCTTCTCAAAGCGAAAACCTTTGAATTTTTGTTCGCGGTGTTGTTTTAAGGCCAGAATTTTCAATTGTATAAAGAACAACTCCTCAAATTTTAACCGGAAGGTTGCTTTTTTGAGTTCCATTGTATTTTCAGGCTTGTGTATGTTTTCGAGCGCTTTCTCCAGCGGCATCAGTTTCATGCGCTTCAGGACATATTCGGGCAGGCTTTCTTTAATTTTTCCCTTTGCCATTTCCAAAAGCGTGAGCTGAAGCTTGTTGATCGCTTTCGAGTTGAGGTATTTCTTTTTCATGTTCTCGGTGGTATTGTAATACCCCTGGAACAATCCCGACGGCTTCAACTGTTTCTCGTCCTCGCTTTCCAAATCCGGATGCACGACGCTTATCTTTCCACTGAATGTGGCAGGTTTACCAAAAAGAATGTATTCCTTGTTGAGTTTAAGGTTTTCTTTCTGCCATTTAATGGCTCTGAACCAGACCAGTTCGATACTGCCTGTTTCGTCAAAAAAACGTGCAGAAAGTCGTTGTTTTGTCCCGCTACCGATCGTTTCAACCGAACGAATCATGCCTTTCACCTGGATGTAAGGCATCTGCGCATGTATTTCCGAAATCTTGTAAAATTTTGTTCGATCGATATATTTGTAAGGATAATAATAGATCAGGTCCCTGAAGGTTGCTATTTTCAGTTCCTTGTTCAGCATCTCGGCTCGTTTGGGCCCAACACCCGGTAAAAATTGTATTTCCTGATCCAAAAAATCGGACATGTGACAAAGATATATGATTCGGTTTTGATCTGTGCGTCGGAATATACGATTTAATTAACAGTTTCCTGAATCATATTTCAATATGGGTTTTGAAATGTTTCTGTGGGTTTGGAGTGTATAAAAAGCATAAAAAGCATATTCAACATAAAAAGAAAGGATATCTTTATATCAAATTTCTGGTTCGGTGTTTGTAACAGCTACCGTTAAAAACCGACAGATAAATAATAAAGTCCACAGTCCATGAGTAAAAAAATCATCGAAGTAGAAAACCTGGTTAAAAATTATAAAGTTGGAACCCAGATTGTTCGAGCCTTGCGTTCGGTTTCCTTAACGATTGACAAAGGAGAGTATGTGGCGATTATGGGAGCCTCGGGTTCCGGAAAATCGACGCTTATGAATATTATAGGCTGCCTGGATACACCAACCAGCGGAAAATATGTGCTGAACGAAAAGGATGTAAGCAGTTTACGTGATGATCAACTGGCAGACATTCGCAACTCGGAAATCGGATTTATTTTTCAGGTATTTAATTTATTGCCACGAAATACGGCGCTGGAGAATGTGATGTTACCATTGGTTTATGCCGGAATCCGCAAGCACGACCGATTGAAAAGGGCAGAAGCCACACTGGCTGATGTAGGGCTTGCCGATCGTATGACACACCGTCCCAATGAACTGTCGGGCGGTCAGCGTCAGCGTGTCGCCATTGCACGTGCTCTGGTTAACAAGCCTGCATTGCTGCTGGCGGACGAACCAACCGGAAACCTCGATTCTGAAATATCCGAAGAGATCATGAAACTTTTTGCCGATATTCACCGAAAAGGAAATACCCTGTTGATGGTTACACACGAGGAGGATATTGCCCGTCATGCGCATCGGATTATCCGCTTAAAAGACGGTATGGTTGAATCGGATACCATCAATGAAAATCCGGTTTATTAAACAAAACCGGCTTTTTCGCTGTTCAAACCCCGGGAACGCAATTGGTTCGCATTCCACTTAGTACTAATTTACGCCATGACAAAGGAGATAAAAATATATACCAAAACGGGTGATGACGGGACTACCGGACTTGTCGGGGGAAGTCGTGTAAAAAAATATAATATCAGGCTGGAAGCCTACGGAACTGTTGATGAATTGAATGCAGTGCTGGGTATGGTGGCTGCCTTGAACAGGGACGGTGAAATTGACACACTTCTGACTGAAATTCAAAATAAACTTTTCAACATTGGTTCACGACTTGCATCGGACGAAAAAGGTGATGAGATCACGGCAGGACTTGCCATAAAGGAAACTGATATTGAACGGCTCGAACAAGCCATTGATCGTTTTGAAGAAGAACTCCCCGAACTTACAAAGTTCATTTTACCCCGGGGCGATGAACTTGTGGCACAGTGTCATGTGGCACGTACCGTCTGCCGTCGTGCAGAACGCCGCATTATAGAATTCGCTAAACAGGAAAAAGTACAGCCTGAACTCATAAAATACATCAACAGACTATCTGATCTGTTGTTCGTTTTAGCGCGCAGCAGCGGCCACAGAAGAGGTATCGAAGAAAGCCACTGGACCTATTGATAAAAATTATCACCTAAAGTTTTTTCATATCGATTTTTTGTTATATTCGCGACAATTTTAAACGCGAGTTTAACCGAAAACTATAGACACATGTATTGGACTCTGGAATTGGCATCGAAACTGGAAGATGCACCCTGGCCGGCGACTAAGGATGAGCTCATTGATTATGCTATTCGCTCAGGTGCTCCGCTCGAGGTAATTGAAAACCTGCAGGAGATCGAAGACGAAGGGGAGATGTATGAGAGTATTGAAGATATCTGGCCGGATTACCCAAGTAAAGACGATTTCTTTTTTAATGAAGACGAGTATTAAAAAATTACATCAAAAAGATAGTAAGAAAGCACTCACCAGATGGTGGGTGTTTTCTGTTTTTACAGACTTAGCACTTTCCATCCTTTTTTCAGGTAATCCGTAAGTGGAATGCCCATCCCTTTTACATCAACGCCCATTTCTGCAAGTTTTTCGTGCACATCATACATTTTTGCACAATAATAACAAGCTTCAGTTTTTACGCCAGCTTCCTGCATGTTTTTGATGTAATCGCTGATCATTTCATTCTCAACTGCCAATTTCGCCGATGGTCCCCAAATGATCAGTACTACTTCATCGAACCAATCGTTACGTTTTGCATTCAGTGTATACATAAACACCATTTTTTCAGCCACGTCAGGGTCCCCACTGGTCCACAGCACTGCCAGTTTGTTTGAATTGTCGTTCATTTCTGTTTGATTTTGAGCAAATACTCCTGTAAAGAAGGTTATTGCCATTAAAACTAAAATTGCATGTTTCATGTTACTAAAGTTTAATTTATTCTATTTCTTCGAGGAGTTGCCGCACCGGAATCAAATCAAATTCGCCGAAATTTTTCTCTCTAAACGCTTTGATAAATTCCCTGTTGATCAAAAACAAACGGCTATTGTATATATCCTGTGGGAATGTGTTTTTATTTGTAAATTCATCCAGATCAAATTCCGTAAAATTCAACTCGCAGGCTGACAGTTCCCATTCGTTATCATTATTCATATACAAGAGCGGTAAACCATGTGTGCGACAAATAACAGGCCTTTCATCGTATACTGTGCATATATGTTCTTTCAGAAAAACACAACTGCTTTTGTCGTTTAAAAATGGCAAATCTTTTGGTATGTCACGTTTTAAAAGTGCTTCACGAATGCTGTAAAACTCAACCGGGAAAATACTGTAATCCATGCAGCAGAGGTCGCAACCCATTTTGCATGCCAGGTGCTTTTTGTGTTGGTTTTCCAGTTTTGCTGTCACCATATCAATCCGGTCTCTTAACTTTCTGTAGTTACATAAATGCTGGTTCATTACTTAAATTCTGGTAGTCGTTTAAAATAGATTAAAAATTCCGGAATTACATTTTCTAAATCATTATTTTTGTCAGAACAGAGCAGAACAGTAACCAATTTATACATCAATGAAACGATCAATTATTTTGACTATTTCCTTAATATTCAGTACTTTATTATATGCCCAAAATGAGGATTTCGATTTTCTCGATCCGGCGCTTCCGTTCGATGAACGTGTTGACATTCTTATGGAACAAATGACACTGCAGGAAAAAATCGATCAGTTGGTATATACGGCTCCGGCCATTGAACGTTTGCAGGTGCCGGAGTATAACTGGTGGAACGAATGTTTGCATGGCGTTGCACGCGCAGGTTATGCCACGGTTTTTCCTCAATCCATTACCATTGCCGCCTCCTGGGATAAAGAATTGATTCATAGAGTGGCTACGGCCATTTCTGATGAGGCGCGGGCCAAGCACCACGAGTTTGTGCGGCGCGGCAAGCGGGGGATTTACCAGGGACTGACTTTTTGGTCACCAAACATTAATATATTTCGGGATCCGAGATGGGGAAGAGGCCATGAAACCTATGGCGAGGATCCATACCTGACCGGGAAACTGGGAGGCGAATTTGTGAAAGGATTGCAGGGAAATGATTCCAAATACCTGAAAGTAGTTGCTACGGCAAAACATTATGCTGTTCATTCCGGCCCGGAACCTCTTCGTCATGAATTTAACGCAAAAGTCAGCGAGCGCGACCTGCGCGAAACTTATCTTCCTGCATTCAGAACATTGGTAAAAGATGCCGGCGCTTATTCCGTAATGGGTGCATACAACCAGTTCAGGGATTTTCCATGTTGTGCCAGCCCGGAATTATTCCGGATTCTTCGTGACGAATGGCAATTCAAAGGATATGTGGTTTCCGATTGCTGGGCGATTTCTGATTTTTATTCGTTCCAGGATTTTTCTAACGATGCGGCGGAAGCAGCAGCTGCTGCAGTTAAAGCAGGTACCGATCTTAATTGTGGAGTCTCGTATGCAAAATTGCCCGAGGCTGTGGAAAGGGGGCTGATAAGCGAAGATGAAATCGATATAGCCGTAAAACGTCTATTCATGGCGCGTTTTAAACTGGGCATGTTCGATCCGGATGAGGATGTGTCATACGCCCAAATTCCATTCGAGGTAAACACTTCCGAAAAAAACAGGAAGCTGGCACTGGAGGCCGCGCATAAAAGTGTAGTGCTGCTAAAAAATACGTCGAATACTTTACCGCTTTCCAAAGACATAAAGAAACTTGCCGTTATTGGCCCAAATGCGGATAATTGGGAGTCTTTGGTTGGGAACTACAATGGCATTGCCAAAAATCCCGTTACGGTGCTAAAAGGCCTTCAAAATAAGCTAGAAGATGTCGAGTTATTTTATGCCGAAGGCAGTCACCTGGCTGAAGGTGTCAGCAACCTGCATGCCATTCCCGGGAAATACTTGGAAACAGAGGATGGAAAACCGGGCTTGAAAGGTGAGTATTTCGATAATGCCAAATTGGAAGGAACGCCGGTGTTCACGCAAATAGACGAAAATATTAATTTCTACTGGGAATCCGGGTCGCCTTCACTCAAACTTCCTGATGACGATTTTAGCATTCGCTGGACAGGATACCTTGTCCCGCCGGTTTCCGGTACATACAAAATTGGATGCTGGGGAATGCCAACGCTCGATATCTGGCTGGATGGTGACAAACTATTGAGCCACAATTCAGAACATAGCGGTTTTCATAAAGAGAAAGCTGTAAAACTGGAAGCAGGTAAGCGGTATAAACTGGTTTACGAATACAAAAACTGGCACGGCGATGGTGATGCTAAATTGTTATGGGCCAAGCCTAATCCGAACATGCAAAAAGAGGCCGTGGACATGGCAGCAAAAGCTGACGCTGTTATCCTTGTTCTTGGCTTGTCACAGCGTCTCGAAGGCGAAGAAATGCCTATTAAAGTGGATGGTTTTGAAGGTGGCGACCGCACGCATCTGAAATTACCTGAAACGCAACGTGAATTAATGAAAGCAGTTGTGGATGCCGGCAAGCCTGTCATTCTTGTTTTGCTCAACGGCAGTGCGCTTGCCGTTAACTGGGCGGAAGAAAATGTGGATGCTATCATAACCGCCGGGTATCCCGGGCAGGAAGGTGGAAATGCGGTTGCCGATGTATTGCTAGGTGATTACAACCCGGCAGGAAGACTTCCGGTTACTTACTACAAATCGGTCGATCAGCTGCCTGCATTTGACAATTATGATATGCAAAACAGGACCTATAAATATTTCAAAGGGGAGCCGTTGTATCCTTTTGGCTACGGTTTAAGCTACACGAGTTTCAAATATTCAAATCTTGAAATGCCGGCAACGGTAAAAACAGGAGAACCGGTGAAAGTTTCTGTAGAGGTTCAAAATTCGGGGAATATGGATGGCGAAGAGGTTGTTCAGCTTTACCTGAAGGATGAGGTCGCAAGCACTCCGCGCCCGCTCCATCAACTGGAAGGATTTCAACGTATTTTTCTGAAAGCCGGCGAGTCGGCAACTTTAGAATTTGAGCTTCAGCCACGTCAGTTTTCAATTATTGGAAGCGAAGATAAACGCGTAATCGAAAGTGGTGATTTCAGCATTTTTGTGGGTGGAAGTCAACCCGGTGTAAAAAATGCCAATACCATTTCCGGAAAGGTGAAACTGACGGGAGAAAATGTATACGTAAAAAATTAGCCTGAATCGGCGGGTTAAAGTTCAGGAATTTAAAGCATTACCTTCCAATACGGTACGAAAACTTCACCAGGAATACGTTTTGAGATTTTTGGTCGAACAGGTGTTGAATATCATTTCCCAGATCGAATTTACCGATGTTTTCAAATCCACTGCGGTTTTGCGACCATACCAGGTAGATCATCGATCCCGGACGGTATTCCCAGCGCAGTACCAGGTTCGAAAGGAATTCCTTGACATTAAAATCCGGTTGATCAAAAGAATAGTCAATATTTCCATCGGTGTTATCATCAACAAGGTACATTTCGGAATTTGGATTGTAACTGATCTGTTGATCGGTATACAAGCGATAGCGTTTCTCAACATCGCCGGCACGGCTGTCGGTAACATATTTGAAATCGGAATAATCGCCCGAGGCCACAAAAGGCTGCCCCCAGAACTGGATGGTCAGATCAGGCGTAATACTGTAATTCAACCGCATCGACATGGCAAAGGTTTTCCGGTGAATGGTACTCATAACATACCTTGTATCGTTGAGGTAGTCCTGTTGAGTTACATACTGCAATTTGCTGTCTGCCACTGAGTATTCCGGTGATAACTCAAACTGGAGTGCCTCAAATGGCCGGAATCCGAATTCAAGTTCAAAACTGTAATTGGAAGAAAAGTCCTTCACATTGCTCCAGTTCATTCCGCCGTCTACACCATAGGTGAATTTCTTTTGCGGATTAGAAAACATGCCCGCATAAAATCCGATGCTGCCCGGTAATTTCATCGATGGACCACCCCGTAGAACCGAATGCGATAAGGTTTCGCTATCCAGGTTTAAATTGGCAAAAGCATTCCAGAAATTGTTGAATTGTGCATGTCCGTTGATATTTCCTCCGGCATTTAGAAAATTGCCGCCAAAATCATGAAAGGTCCACTGATTTAGATTCAAACTGGCGTTCCTGAATATCGAAAACGGTTCGTACCAGCGGTATCCCATCCACAGGATTTGCATAAACTCATCGACACGAGGAGTGTAGCCAACATCGTTGATTTCCAACCCCGGAGATTTCCAGTTAAAAATAGCAGCGATCATAAATCGACCGCCAACCTTTCCAAAAGTAAATTTTCCACCATAGCCACCCAGCGAAGTCCGGGTCGAATCCAGCGTAAGGTAGTCCGCATCTGGACGCTGATAAGTGCGCGAATACATGGTTTGTGTGTTCAGGATCGCTTCTTTCGTGCCGGCCACACGGCTAAAATATAAACCGCCGTCCAGCAACCACTTTTTATTGTTCCATTTGTGTACAAAGTCGATTCCGCCTGTGTAAGCACTTTTATGCAGGAACTCAAGATTTTCATCGTTGATCGAACGATTAACAGCCGTGAGAATTCCACCAATATAGGTATTTCCGTCGTTGAAGTCTTTCTGTATCCGGCTTACAAAATAATTGGTCAGTGGTTCTACGGTTTGCGTTCGTTTTCCATTGATACCATCAATAGCTGCATATTCTTTTGAGGTCACGCTTTCCAGCACGCCAACCGACCATCCATCAGGTGTTTTTCCGCTTACTTTTGCTGCTCCTATAATGCGCGTAAAATCGGGTTGATCAACGTATTCATCATCATCCAGGTCAGCTCCATAGTGTGGGCGCCGGCCTATTCTTCTCGAGTAAAAAAGATTGTTTGCTGCCAGATCGCCATCTCCAAACGAAAGACTGTAGGAAAGAATATTTTTCCCTTCAATAAAGAAGGGACGCTTTTCCTCAAAAAATGTTTCGTACGTTGTCAGGTTCACCTGTGAAGGGTCAGCTTCCACCTGCCCGAAATCTGGATTGACGGTCAGGTCCATCGTAATGTTATTGGTCAATCCGATTTTTGCATCCAGCCCTGCATTAATGCTGTTGTCTTTTCCCGAGCTTCTGAACGGATCCTCCGGAAGCTTTTCGAAACGTTCGGTTCGTGCCACAACATAAGGTGTGACATTCAGCGAATTCTGAGGTTTGATATTCTTGATTCCGTTCAGAACACCAAATTTCGAAGTAAATCCCGATGTCTCTTTATCCATCAGTTGCCACGACGATAATTCGTCTTTTCGGAAAATGTAGCGCAAAACCTGTAATCCCCACACCTGCTCTTCACCTTCTTTAAAACGCAATTGGGTCAGCGGAATCTGCATTTCCGTATTCCAGCCATTTTTCGTCACTTCAGTTTTTGCCGTCCAGATGGCATCCCAGGTATAATCTTCATTTTCACCGTCATTGCTCGAAATGTTGTCGGTTCTCACTCCTGCTGCCGAAACGATAAACATAAAGTGGGTTCGTTTATCAAAATAAGAATCGAAAGCAATGCCAACGAGATCGCCTTCCAGTTGATCGCGCCGGGTCATGCGCATCGAAACGCTGTCTGGATTATCGAATGATCGTATGGCTACATAAATGTTATTGGCATCGTAAAGAATCGCAAATTCAGTTTGCTTCGAAGGTTCGGCGCCAACTACCGGTTCGTGACCTACAAAATGATCTTCCCAGTTGGCATTTTGCCAGGCCGGTTCATCCAGTTTACCGTCAATGTTCAGGTCTAATTCTTCGCTGGTGGTTGCCGTGTAAGTGCGTTTTTCCTGGGCAAAAATAATGGTTGTATACAGTAACAGAATTAGAACAAACGTCAGTCTCATTTAATTGGTTTTTAGATAAGACTTACTTTACCCTTTAGTGTTACACAATTCAAGTATTTTTTTGACGAACCATGCGTGTTTTCTTTTAGTCTTGATTAGCAGACATATCTATTTTGCTGGCGCCCAAATAGAAGAACAAAGCTGCAATAGCCATCATTACGTGACTTACTGACAAATAGTTGAACCAGGGGTGAGGAGAAATTTTATTCATAAAAAACAGCGCAGCAACCGCTGCAAAAAACACGCCTATTAACAGTAAGCCACTGGCCCTATTTTTTGTTTTTATAAAAAGAAATCCTTCAAGCGATAAGACGACAAACATCAGACCGTAACCCGAATGAAATTCGACAAAGAAAAAATTGAGGCTGAAAATGGTGAGGGTAAGAAAGGTGAGAAATTCAATAATGTTAATTACGCTAAGTACTTTTACGACTTTGGTTGAAAGTTGGATCCGGGTGTGTTCGATAGCAGCACGTTCCACAAACATTATCGAGATCATACTGGTAATCCAGCCGGGCAACTTCCAGTAAAAACTAAAATAATATAAGAATGCATGCCCGATAATTCCACCCAGTGCAGTTGCTATTCCCATTACGAGGAAATAAAATTTAAAATAGGTAAATACTCTTTCTTTCTTTCCCGAGCGATGGAGTTTAAACGCAAATAAAAAGCAGAGGAAAGAAACCAGTAAATCGGTGAGCGTCACAATGGGTTCGTCAATCCGAATGCCTGCCAGGTATATAGTATTTATCTGATCCACGTCGGGCCCTGATTTTATGTTATATAAAGCTAACACTACATAAACACTTTTGTTTGGAAATCCTGAATATTTCTGTTTTTATCATTAGCTTTAGTAACAAAATTAAATTTACAGCAACAAAAACCAAGAATTATGATCAAACATATCCTTTTGATAAGTTTATTGCTCCTGCTGGGAAGCCAAATGCTACGGGCTCAGCAGGTGATCGAAAAAACGAAGGCTCAGCAACGCGAGCAATGGTACGAAGAATTCCTGGAACTTAAGGAAGCATCGATTTATGAAAATTTGCCCTGGCAATTTGTAGGGCCGGTCAACATAAGTGGTCGAATGACCGACGTGGAAGTAGTAGTACCCAAAGGTGATAACTATACGATATACGTAGCCGGTGCCTCCGGAGGAATATGGAAAACGGAAAACGAAGGAGTAACCTGGAAACCGGTCTTCGAACACGGTATGTCAACCGCATTTGGAGATATAGCATTAGATCCGCAAAACCAAAATATAATCTGGGCCGGAACCGGCGAAGCCAATATTTTCAGGAGTTCGAATGCAGGAGCCGGAGTATACTATTCGAATGACGGTGGCAAAACCTGGGTGCACAAAGGATTAACCAATACCAATACGATTTCACGCATTCTGGTACATCCCGAAAATTCGGGAATGGTGTATGTGGCTGCCGGGGGTAATGAATGGACCAACGACACCGAACGCGGAGTTTATAAAACCACTGACGGTGGGGAAAACTGGGAGAAAATACTCTATTTGGATGAAATGACGGGCGCCTATGATCTGGTCATGGATCCAACAGATCCAGATGTTATTTATGCAAGTATGTGGCAGCGTATCCGAAAAAAATGGAACGATCCGCGAACAGAAGCTGATTACACAAATACCGGGCTGTACAAAACCGCTGATGGTGGAAAAACCTGGATAGAAATTAATAGCGGATTGCCGGCAACTGCATATCGCGGAAGGATTGGAATTGATCTTTGCAAAGCGCAACCCGAAACGGTCTATGCTTTTGTCGATAATTACGAGAAGTTACCTGAAGATAATGCCTTAAATCAAACCGAAGATGCTTATGGAAGGCCAAGCAGCGGGAGAATTAAGGGAGCAACGGTTTATCGTTCCGACGATGGTGGGGAAAACTGGCGCCAGGTAAGCGAGCAAAATGCTTACATGGAAGGCCTTTCAGGAACCTACGGCTGGGTATTTGGTCAGATCAGGGTTGATCCGCTTAATCCGGATAAGATTTATGTGATGGGGCTGGCATTGAATTTATCCGAAGACGGGGGGAAAACGTATCGGCCTTTACGCGGAATGCATGGGGATCATCATGGTTTATGTATCGATCCTGAAAATCCCAATTACCTGGTCAATGTAAACGACGGTGGAGTTGCTGTTTCATACGATGGGGAGAATTTCCGCACCTTTTACGATAATTTGCCACTGGCCCAGTTTTTCAATGTGGGCATCGATAATTCGGAACCATTCAAAGTTTATGGTTCCATCCAGGATCATGGCAGTTATTTTGGAGAAGTAAACCTTAGAAGCGGTCGCGACCAGATTCCGGCAGTTGAATTTGAATATGCACCGGGAGGCGAGGGGAGTAACCATGTTATTCATCCGGATGAGCCCGACAAAGTGTATTCAGCAGGTTTTTATGGCACGATTACTAAAACCGACATGAAGACGTTTGACAGTAAAAATATCATGCCTCCTGTACCTGAGAATACAGAAAGATTGCGGGGACAGTGGCTGGCACCTTTTATACTGTCGCCACACAATCCCGGTATTATTTATCACGGAACACAGTTTGTTCACCGCTCGATGAACGAGGGTAAAACCTGGGAACGCATCAGTCCTGACCTGACGTACAACGATCCGGACATGAAAGGAGACATTCCATACCAGACTATTTTTACGATCAGTGAATCGCCTCTTAAATTTGGTTTGATTTACGTTGGAACGGATGACGGACGGGTTTGGGTAACGAACAATAGCGGAACAGAATGGAGCGAGATCGTTAACGGTCTTCCATATCGGAAATGGGTATCTCGAATCGAAGCTTCGCGTTTTGCCGAGGGACGGGTATACATGACTCAAAATGGAAAACGCGATGATGATTTTGCAGCGTATATCTGGAAATCGGAAGACTATGGAACGACCTGGTCAAGCATCAAAGCCAACATTCCGTATGGTCCTGTAAACGTGATCCGCGAAGATCCAAAAGACGAAAATATCTTATACGTGGGTACCGATTATGGAGTTTTCGTTTCAGGTAACCGGGGCCAAAGCTGGCAGGCGCTGGTTGGCAATTTACCTATGACCTATGTACACGATCTCCAGGTTCATTCACGCGATGATATTGCTGTAATTGGAACACATGGCCGCGGTGTGTGGGCACTCGACGTTCGTTTGATGAAACAGGTTATGAAGGCCTCTGAAGGGGAAGAACAGGCCACGATTCTTGATTTTCCGGATGTTTATGAGCCAGGCAGAGCTTATTACATGCGCTTTTCGAAAGGATTAAAAGCTCCCTGCTTTTTGAAATCGGAAGGAGAGGTAGAATGGTGGATTACTGATGCCGACGGGAATGAAATCAAAAAACAAAAACTGACCGTTGAAAAGGGCTTGAATTACATCGAGTGGAATTTGATGGATGAAAATGAGAAAACCGTTCAAGCAGGTTCTTATACACTCACCATCGCGGGGAAAAATTTTGAGACCGAAAAAGAATTTGAAGTTAAAGAAAGAAGAAGAAGGTATTAAAATCACAAAAATCAAATACAAATGAATTTCAGAATCTTAACGGGATTTGTGTTGATTATTGCATTATTCCTTTCAGGATGTAAAAATACATCACGAGATGAAATTAAAGCGGATGTGATTATTTATGGAGGAACTTCAGCAGCGGTAACTGCAGCCGTGCAACTTGCAAGATCAGCCAAAACCGTAGTCGTAGTTTGTCCCGACAAGCACCTTGGAGGCATGACTTCATCAGGTCTTGGATTCACTGACACCGGGAACAAGGAAGTAATTGGCGGGCTCGCTCGTGAATTTTATCAAAGGGTTTACCAGTATTATCAAACTGACAAATCCTGGAAATGGCAAAGCCGTGAAGAATATGGAAACCGCGGGCAGGGAACTCCGGCCATAGATGGCGATAAACGTACCATGTGGATATTTGAACCGCATGTGGCAGAGCAGATTTTTGAAGATTTTGTGCGCGAGAATACCATTCAGGTATATCGTGAGCACTGGCTCGATCGTGATAACGGAGTAGTAATGAAGAATGGAAAAATTATTTCCATTCGCATGCTAAATGGCCGGATATTCACCGGGAAAATGTTCATTGATGCCACCTATGAAGGCGATTTGATGGCAGCGGCAGGTGTAAGTTATACAGTAGGACGAGAATCTTCGCAAACTTACAATGAAAAATGGAATGGTGTTCAAGCAGGTCTTTTGCATCATAACCATCATTTTGGAAACCGAAAAATTAGCCCATACACTGTTCCCGATGATCCAGACAGCGGTATTCTTCCGCGTATTTCGAACAATCCTCCAGGAGAAAAAGGACAGGCGGATAAGCGTGTCCAAGCCTATTGTTTCCGGATGTGTCTCACAAAAGTTAAGGACAACCGTGTACCGTTTGAGAGACCGGAAGGCTACGATTCAACCCAGTATGAACTGCTGGTGCGCCTCCTAAACGATGGTTGGCGTGAAGTTTTCAATAAGTTCGATCCGATTCCCAATCGAAAAACCGATGTGAATAACCACGGTCCGTTCAGTTTCGATAACATCGGAATGAATTACGCATACCCCGAGGCCGACTACCATGAAAGGGCTGAAATCATTAAAGAGCATGAGAAGTACCAAAAAGGCCTGCTTTATTTTTATGCCACCGATGAGCGGGTTCCCGATGAGATCAGAAGTGAAATGCGGCAGTGGGGACTGGCCAAAGACGAGTTTACCGACAATGGGAACTGGCCGCATCAAATTTATGTACGCGAGGCGCGTCGCATGAAAGGTGCTTTTGTGATGACTGAACACGAGGTGCTGGGGGACCGGATGGTTGAACAATCGATAGGGATGGGATCGTATACCATGGACTCGCACAATGTGCAGCGCTATATTACTCCTGAAGGATACGCGCAAAACGAGGGCGACATTGGCATACATCCGGAGAAACCTTATAGGATAGCCATGGGAAGCATCCTCCCGAAAGAAAATGAATGTAAAAACCTGGTTGTACCTGTGGCTGTTTCAAGTTCACACATTGCATATGGATCTATTCGCATGGAGCCGGTTTTTATGATCCTGGGACAAAGCGCTGCAACAATTGTTTCACTGGCTATCGATCAGAAAGTTATACCCCAGAAACTGGATTATCAACTGGTAAAACAAACATTGGAAAACGACGGTCAGGTGCTGGAGTACCATTCCCTTTGAATCGGTAGGCAGACCGGCAGATAAAAAAATCATTCAAACTCAAGTGTTTCGAGTTTGTTATACTTAGAGCAGGTACCCGAATGAAAAGGGAGCTAATATCAAATTAACAGAAAACATGAAAAAATTATCAGCACAACAAATTACCGATAAACTGGAGAGCCTCGATAAGGATTGGCAGCAGGATGGCGACTTTATTAAACGCGCATTCATTTTTAAAGATTTCAAACAGGCTTTTGCGTTTATGACACAAGTCGCATTGCTTGCTGAAAAAGCCGATCACCATCCCAATTGGGATAATACGTATAAAAATGTAAATATCGCACTCAGTACTCATGAAGCGGATGGTCTAACAGAAAAAGATTTCGACCTTGCCGAGAAGATCGATGAAGTGGCCGCAAGTTTTTCCTAATTTTAAGCGGTAAATCATAATAACTGGTAATTGAGAATAATTGCACTCAATATTTTGTTCCTGGGAATAATGCTGACACTTAACGCGCAGGAATCAAGGCATGTAGTATACCTGATTCCCGGGCAGGGAGCCGACGCACGTTTGTATAAGAACGTTCATCTCGATTCGGTTTTTGAGGTTAGAAATATAGAATATTTCACTCCGGGGAAAGACTGGAATATGCATGATTTTGCGCGACAACTTGCCAAGCAAATTGATACCACCTCGAGTTTTTCAATCGTTGGAGTTTCATTGGGTGGCATGCTGGCTACCGAGATGAATGATTTCCTGAACCCAGACACGGTTATTCTGATATCGAGCGCCAAGAGTCGAAAAGAATTGCCATTTCGTTACCGCTTTCAGAAAATTATCCCGATTTATAAATTAGTTCCGGGACGGATCGTTAAACTTGGGGCGAAGGTTCTACAGCCTGTAGTTGAACCGGATCGTGGAAAAGATGCGAAAACCTTTAAAGCCATGCTACGCGATAAAGATCCGAAGTTCTTAAAGCGAACCGTTAAAATGATACTGGAGTGGGATCGTCTGGAATATGACCCGAAAATTGTTCATATTCACGGGGATCTTGATAAAACGATTCCTGCGCGTAATGTGGCCTTCGATTACCTGGTGGAAGATGGATCGCATATGATGGTACTGACGCGTGGTGCATTGATCAGCGAACTGTTGAATCAAATATTAACCAAAACACTGGAGTAAAATCCTACGCTGTATTTTATTATATTTTTCTATTTTTATCTAAAATTAAATTCTGCTCCGTCATGCAAATTGCGCTTAAAATCAAACTGTTATTCTTGCTCTTTATCTCTACCCTTTTTGTAAAAGCGCAAATTGAAACGACTATTTTCAATGAATCCGGAAGGTTGCGACCGGAAAAGATGCCATTTTTTACCAATCGGCAGTTGGTGGTGAGTGAAGATAACACCTACAGTTTTAAAAACAGCGATACCCAGCAAACCAACACACTGTATTTTTGCACCTACAACTACGAAACAGGTGAAATTGACCTTAACATGCGTGCCTTAAATATGGGAGAGGGGTATCCTGTAGAAAAAGTCAACCACAATATTTTGTACGACATTTATGAATATTACCGACTTAAAAAAGGAATTAAAAATTTCTATATCATTGTGGGAGGCTACGGAAAATCTTTTGACAAGCAGGTTAACAGCTACATGCAGCGATTAAAAATCCAGTATGGCGATTCGCTTTTCCAGAAAGCTTTGGTTAGTGTTTTTGCATGGGGAACGCAAGACAAAGCCTATCGTTATTACAATGCTTTACGTGTTTCGAAACGGGGTGCGGCCGATTTTGCGATCTTCCAGCATATGCTCGATGAGTTTATGAGTGACACGGCTTATTTTGAAGATCACCCCAACGACCTCACCGTTTCCATTCTGTTTTCATCGATGGCAAACGAGCTATTTCGCAGTTATATCCTGGAAAGAAAAAAACAGAATATCCCGCTTGTAAAAACTTACAATAACATAACCTTTGTAGGCAGCGTGGCACCCCGTAATGTTTTTGAAGAAGGAGAGGCATTTCACAATCTCAATCAAATGACAGATACCGTCCGTTTGGTCATTAATTCGAAAGATATCTTGTTGAAAATGTCGAGCCTGGCACACCTGAAAAACCGGATCGGCAATAAAGGACCTTCAAATCCCGATAACTTACCGGGGTTCGTAAAAGTTTCAGATATAAAGGGAATTATCACCAAGGAAGACATGAAGCGAATGGGACATGATTATGTGCTTACCAATCCCATTTTTCAGGATGCACTGCTTGAATCGATCGAACGCAATATTGAAAGTAAAAGCGAAGAATAAATGCGCTGAGGTTTTGATTGAATGCTTTGATTGAAACTGAGAGTCTGGAAATAATTAATTAGTTTTGGCCCTCCAACAAATAGAGATATGAGATCAGCGATTATTTTATCATTCGTCATTTTAATTTTAGCAGGTTGTTCATCCACAAAACAACTGGGAAACTTAAAAACCAGTGCCGAAAATTTTAGTGAGAAGGGTGATTACCTTCAGGCTGTGGAAGCCTGGAATCAATATTTTCAGCAAACTCCTTTGGAAGAAACTCCGGGTATTGATTATGCCCAGGCTGCCAAAATCGCTGTAAAAGCCGGGCAAACAGAACAAGCTATTGCCTGGTTCGATCAGGCGCGGTATAAAAATTATGCCGATGTCGAAATGTATCGCGATCTGGCTGAAATTTATCGTGAACAGGATAATCTTTCAAAAGAACTTTCTGCCCTGGAATTTTATTCCAAAAATTATGGAACAGGTAATTCTGAAGTGAACGCACGCTTGTTTGAACTCTATTCCGAAATAGATGAATACAGCAAGGCAAAACAGGCCTGGAATGGAATGAATCCAGGCGACAAGACGGCGGAGACAAACCTGATCAGGTATCTCGAAGTAAATAAGGAAATGGAAAACGAGGCTGTTTGTGATTCGGTTGCAACGGTATTGCTACAGCTCAATCCCGATCAGTTTGAGGCGCTCGACTGGATGGCAAAAAAATATTACTGGGCCGGACAAAACCGCTACGATCAGGCAATGAAAGAATATGAGCAAAATAAAACCCGCAAACAATACAACATTCTTTTAAAAGAATTGGACAAGGTGACCGCTGATTTTAAAAAGGCGTTGCCTTACCTCGAAAAATTGTGGGAACAAAAACCGGGGAAAGAATATGCCGGATATTTCGCCAATATTTATGCCCGTTTTGGCGATGAGCAAAAAGCTGAATACTACAAAAGGTATATGGATAATTAAGCTTTCCGTGTCAATAACCAAAAGCAACGCATCACCCACAAATCGTCGATAATGCGCTGTCTGCTATTTATAGTAAGAAAATCCTAATCTGCTGTATTTTCTTCAGAGACGACATCATTGGTCCAACCGCCACCCAGCACTTTATAAAGTTCTGAATAAGCACTTAACCGACGCTTTTGCAGGTCGGTATGGTATAATTCAATTTCGAACAGTGTACGTTCTGCGTCGAGTACTTCGAGATAACTGGTAATACCTCCATCATATCTTTGACGCGAAAGTTTAGCTGCATTTTCAGAAGCGACAACCTGCTTTTCGATATAGGTTATTTCCTCTTCTATGGTTTTTATATTAACCAATGCATCTTCTGTTTCGCGAAAGGCAGAAATGACTGCTTTTTCATAGTTCAGCCGCATTTGTTCGGTTCGCTCACGTTCGGCTTCAACACGTCGCTTATTTTTGCCAAACTGAAAAACAGGTCCGAACAAGCCTGCACCCACTGATCCCATCACAGCATCGCCTGCGTTGAATGCAGAAAGATCGGCACTGGCCAGTCCAAATAATCCGGTCAGACTGATTGAAGGAAAACGCATGGCCTGCGCCACGCCAATTCGGGCATTCTGTGCCTTGAATAATTGTTCGGCTTCAAAAATATCGGGACGCCGTTCCAACAATTGCGAAGGCATTCCTACCGGTATATTTTCAGGAATTTCAAGATCATCAATCGTATATGCAGAAATGATCTCCTGTGGATTCTCTCCGATCAAAACACTCAGGGCATTTTCTGTAAATGTGACGGAACGTTTGTAAACCGGTATAGAAGCCGCAGCATAGGCCTCCTGTATTTGTGCCTGGTTCAGATCGATTTCCGGAACGATTCCTTTGTCGAAACGCTCGGAAATAATGCGTAAAAATTCAGATCTGGTTTCCAGTGTGCGTTGGGCAATGATCAGTCGTTTGCGATAGTCAAGCAAGTTATAATAAGCATTGGCTACCTGGGTAATTAAACTTAACTGAAGTACCCGGTAACCGTATTCGGAGGCCATGAGATCAGCGCGGGCTGCTTCTGTTGCCCGGCGGTATTTTCCCCAGAAAACCAATTCCCAGTTTACGTTGGCAGTCGCTGAAAACGATCCGGCAGCGTCTAGACCCGTTGGAAAGGTACCCAGTGTATTTCCGAAAGCAGCATTGCCACCTACGGTTATGGACGGATAGAGATCGGCTTTGGCCATTCCCAGGTAAGCACGCGACTCGTTAATGCGGGACAAAGCCATTTGTGCATCATAATTGTTTTGAAGTGCCGAATCAATCAGGGCAAGCAAAACCGTGTCATTAAAAACTTTCGTGTATACAGGAAGATCAAGCGTGTCGACAGTTAGTTCAGTTCCCCGGTAAGCATCAGGACTGTCTACTTCAACTTTCTGAAAGTTGGGACCTACCATGCAACTGCCGGCCAAAAACATTACAGCAATTGCGATGGATAGTTGATATATTTTTGTTCTTTTCATCTTACTTTTCAAGTTTTAGTTGATGTTATTGCTTTGCCGGTTTTTGCTGAATTTCAGCATCACGCTTCTTTTCGTAATTTGCCAGTTTCCCGATAAAGACAAACAGCATAGGGTAGAGGAATACGCCAAGGAAAGTAGCGACTACCATTCCGCCCAGAAGTGCCATCCCCATAACTTTTCGTGCTTCAGCACCTGAGCCGGAAGCCACAATTAATGGTAAAATTCCAAGTATAAAAGAGAAAGCGGTCATCAAAATAGGTCTGAATCTGGAGCGTGCCGCTTCTGTAGCAGCATCGAAAAGACTTTTGCCTTTGTCGAATTCTTCTTTGGCGAATTCAACGATCAGAATCGCATTTTTAGCAGCCATACCAATTAACATCACAAAACTCACCTGTGCAAAAATGTTGTTCTCAAATGATACGCTCAGGAAACGAGCTCCCCAAAGTGCAAACAATGCACCAAAAATGGCGAAAGGCGTACCAAGCAAAATACTAAAGGGTAATGACCAGCTTTCGTATTGCGCTGAAAGAATCAGAAATACAAACAACAGCGAGAATGCCATGATTATGCCAAGTGAACCAGATGCTTTTTCTTCCTGGTACGACATGGCATTCCACTGGTACCCCATGTCATCAGGCAGAACTTCGGCAGCCACCTCTTTTAAGGCATCCATTGCCTGTTTCGATGTGTAGCCAGGAGCCGGCGCTCCGGTCACTTCCACGGCCCTGTAGAGATTGAATCGGTTGGTATATTCAGGTCCAGATATGGGTTGAACGGTTGCCAGTGTGGCAAGGGGGATCATATCTCCGTTTCGGTTCTTAATAAAGAAACTGTTAATATCTTTTTCGGATACCCGATAGGAATACTCCGCCTGAATATAGGTTTTATAGAGTCGTCCGAAGCGCGTGAAATCGTTCACATAAGCTCCCCCCATGAATGCACCGACTGTGGTGTATAAATCGTTTAGCGAAATGCCCATTTTCAATGCTTTTTCCTTATCAATATCCATGTAACGTTGAGGTACACTTGCCTGAAAAGTAGTGAAGGCATTGTTTATCTCTTCACGGGCATTGGCAGCCTGAATAAATTTCATGGTATTGGCAGCCAGGTATTCGGGTGTGTTCCCGGCGCGATCCTGCAGCATGATGCTGAAGCCCGAGCCGTTTCCCAATCCGGGAATGGCCGGCGGTCCAAAAGCGAAAACTTGCGCTCCTTTGACCTGCATGGCCAGTCGCACGTTAATTTCCTGGATCAGATTTTTAACGGTTTTTTCACGCTCATCCCAATCTACAAGACTAATAAACATGAAGCCTGTATTCGTGGCCATTGCCCCTGTTAACATGCTAAACCCGGTGGCATTGGTAACGTATTCAATTTCCGGATAATCAGTGAGAATTCCCTCAATTTGCCGGGCTACGACATCCGATCGTTGCAGCGATGCAGCATCGGGCAATTGCATATTCACAAAGAAGTAGCCCATATCTTCTTCCGGTATAAAACCGCCGGGAACTAATTTGCCGAATAAACCGGCAGCTGCAGTTAGAACGATAATAAAAACAACACCACGTTTAATCTTCCGGGTGATTACACCGGTAAGGCTCATATAGGCATCTGTCGATTTGCCCATCCATTTATTGAATTTTCCAAAAAACCAACCCAGCGGACCTTTGTATGGTTTTGGCTCTTTCAAGAGTAACGAAGCCAGAGCCGGACTAAGTGTAAGCGCGTTTATCGAGGAAACAATTACCGAAACTACAATAGTAATGGCAAACTGCTGATACAACCTGCCAGTAATACCTGCCATTCCTGCTACAGGAATGAATACCGCAACTAAAACGAGCGTAGTGGCGATTACCGGCGCAGTAACTTTTCGCATGGCATCCAGTGTGGCTTCTTTGGCCTTCATTCCTTTAGAGATGTTCACCTGTACGGCTTCTACCACTACAATAGCATCGTCAACTACAATCCCGATGGCGAGGACAAGTCCGAGCAATGAAAGCACATTAATGGTAAAACCCAACATTGGGAAGAAAATGAATGCACCTACTAGCGATACAGGAATTGCAATAGTAGGTATTAAGGTTGCCCGCCAGTCCTGAATGAAAATAAAAACAACCAGGATAACGAGTACCAGGGCAATGATCAGCGTTTCAACAATATCGCTGATACCCGCAGTAATTGCAGCGGTAGAATCGAGCGATACATCGTATTTTATGCCTTCCGGAAAGTTGCCGGATAATCTTTCGACTTCAGCCTGTACCTGGGCTGCCAGTTCTACCGCGTTTGATCCGGGTGCCTGATAAAGGGCGATCAACGAACATTCTTCACCATTAAGGCGGGTGAAGGCGCTGTAGGTTTCAACACCGAGTTTGATCGTGGCAATTTCTCTTAATTTTACCTGAGCCCCGTCTTCCTCCGTACGAACGATAATTTCACCGAATGCCTCCGGAGAATTGAATCGTTCGGGCATGCGCACCGTGTAGGTATATTCTGTACCTGGTGGAGCCGGTTCGGCGCCAAATTTACCACCGGGGACAATGGCATTTTGCGAATTAATGGCATTCAATATTTCTGGAATGGTTATTCCCATTGCGGCCAACCTGTCCGGCTTCACCCAAATGCGCATTGAATAGTCGGAAGCTCCAATTACGTTCACACGCCCGATTCCTTTGATACGGGCCAGCTGGTCTTTTAGATTGATCAATGCATAGTTCCCCAGGAAATCCTGGTCATATCTTCCGTCTGAAGTGAGTGTGATGAGCATTAGTGTATTGGGCAGTGATTTTTCGGTGGTTACTCCAAATTTCTTCACCGACTCGGGAAGTTTTGCAGTTGCTGCCGAAACACGGTTCTGTGTAAGTACCGTGTTCATATCAGGATCGGTGCCCACCTCAAACGAGATCTGGATATTCATTGAACCGTCATTGGCATTTGTCGATTTCATGTAGATCATGTTATCCACGCCATTGATTTGCTGTTCAAGCGGAGTCGCCATCGATTCTTCCACATTCAGCGCACTGGCTCCGGTGTAGGTTCCACGTACCTGAACAATGGGTGGCGTAAGATTAGGGTACTGCTCAATAGGCAAACCACTTAACATCACAAAACCAACAATTACAATAACAATGGCGATCACCATTGCCACTATAGGTCTGTGTACAAAAAAGTTACCTTTACTTTCCGACATAGCTTCCTGTTTAAATTGAATTGTTTTGGCTGTCAAAAGTGGCAACTGTTGGGTTTACAACCATTCCGTTTCTCACTTTCTGAAGTCCTTCACTGATTACTTTATCGCCGGGCTGTAAACCATCTTCAACCAGCCACAGACTGCCTATTTTAACACCGGCTTGTATCTGACGCGTTTCCACCTTGTTTTCATCGTTTACCACAAAAACAGAAAACTGACCCTGCAACTCTTTAACACATTTCTGCGGAATTATTATGGCATTTTCATGTGTTATCGGCACCCTTACTTTTGCATACTGTCCGGGTCGAATTATTTGTGCCGGATTGTCGAATTGCGTTTGAATCAATATTGTTCCTGTACTGCTGTTTACGCCGCGGTCGATAAAAGTGACATGACCTTTATGATCGTGTATGGTTCCATCAGCAAGTACCAGTTCAAGATTGTCTTCCGTGTATCTTGTTTCATCAAAGATCTCGGTTTGGTCTTCCATTTTTTTCACCACCTGCAGGTACTGATTTTCAGGAAGGAAGAACTCTACAAAAATCTGGTCCATTTTAGAAACGGTGTTGAGCACAACATGCGGATACTGACCAACAAGTTCACCCACATCGGATAGCGATTTTCCAATTATTCCATTGATGGGAGATTGAACACGTGTATAACTTAAGTTGATCTGTGCTATTTCCAGTTTGGCTTCAGCGGCTTCAACCATCGAAAGTGCAGCATCGTACTGCAGTTGTGCAGCATCCAGATCTGCCTTACTGACAGCATTCGATTCTGCCAGCGGTTTGTAACGTTCCAGGTCGCTTTGGGCTTTGGCAAATTGCGATTTTGCCTCAGCTACATCACTCTGGCGGGCAGCGACTTCAGCCCTGTAAGCCTGGTCATCGATGGTATACAGCAGCTGACCTTTTTTTACGGGAAAACCTTCGCGAAAGTGAATACCTTCGAGGTAACCGACCACACGGGCACGTATGGAAATATCCTGATAGCCGGATACTTCACCTACAAAATCTACTTTGTCAACAATGTCGTGCTGAACTGCCTCAACTACTTCTACATCGGTAGGTGGCATTTGTTTTTGACCTTCTGTTCCACATCCCAGAATCAAGGCCAGCGAAAGTAACGCAAAAAATACCTTGCTTGTCATTAAGTTTGGTTTATACATTTTCTGATTTTTTATGGATCAAAACTCTTGATTGGCAAGATAATGATTTATCTAAAATAATTGTTCACGAATATTACTTAATGCAGTTCTCTTCACTTGAATACTAAAAGTTTTAAATGGTAGATCAGATGGAAATTTTCGATAAAAGCCGGGATCATTCAGGCAATTCAATGTTTGTCACACCAGCCGATACGATAAACTTCATAACTTCTGCCGGCGACAATGATAGTTTCTCAACCCGATCGGAAGGCACCAAATATAATTCACCTGAAAAATTATAGGAATGCGGAAAATAGACTGCTGCCAAATCCTTTAAATCAAATTCTTCCAGTGTTTCTTTGGTTATAAATCCCAGTTTGTATAATCTGTTTTCTTTATTGAAATACACTTTCACGGGCACATTGAATTTTTTTTCGTTACCTACAAAAGCTGAAAACAAATCGTTAAGCGACGAGTATAGCAAGTTTAGCACGGGGATCCGTTTGATCAGTTTGTTCGCTAATGTCTTTATCGGCCGAAGCAATGCCGTTTGGGCGATAAACCCAAGTGCTGTTAACACAATAAAAACAATCAGGATTCCAAGCCCCGGAACGTAAAAGCCAATTAAAGGTTCGAGGTTATCATCAAGCCAGCCGTCTACCCGAGTAAATACGGCATACAATACATATATTGTAATGGCTACAGGGGCTACTACCAGAACTCCCTGAAAAAAATAACTGCCTAGTTTTTTCATTTGTATTCAATTTAGTTTCAATGTTGCCATGAAAATAAATCTTTTCTGAAAAAACAGGGCAGCTATTTACGAACAATTATCGACTACTGCAGGTGTTCTTTGAGGAAATTGGTCATTTTCGTGTAAAGGTGCATACTTGTATTGCCTCCACGAATACCGTGGTTACGGTTCGTATACATTGCCATATCGAATTGAACGCCGGCCTGTACCATTTTTTCAGTCATTTCGAAGGTATTCTGCGCATGCACATTATCATCGGCAGTGCCGTGAACGATCAACAGGCGGCCTTTAATATCGCCGGCATGGGAAAGAGGCGAATTATCATCGTACCCATCCGCATTCACCTGAGGCGTGCGCATGTATCTTTCCGTGTAAATGGTGTCGTAAAAACGCCAGCTTGTGACGGGTGCCACTGCAATGCCGGCCTTAAATACTTCGCCTCCTTTTTCAAGCGATAGCAAAGACATGAAACCTCCATAACTCCAGCCGTAAATGGCCATATTATCAGCATCGACATAGGGTAGTGTTTGCAGGTATTTGGCGGCTTCTACCTGGTCGTCCGATTCGTATTTTCCCAACTGCATATACGTTACTTTTCTAAAATCCTCACCCCGGGCACCAGTTCCCCTGGGATCGACACAAACTACCAGAAAACCTTCCTGTGCCAAGTATTCATTCCAGCCCACACCGCGTCCCCACGAATCGGTTACGCTTTGCGAATTCGGGCCACTGTATTGCGTCATGAAAACCGGGTATTTTTTTGACGGATTAAAATCTGTTGGCTTAATCATGTAGCCGTTAAGTTCAATACCTTCCGAAGTTGTAAAACTAAAAAACTCTTTTTGGGGAATATTCATAGACTGCAAGGTGTTTTTAAGCACCGTATTGTCCTGCAGAAAACGTATTTGTTTGTTTTTATTTGTCTCGTGAAGGGTGATGTAACTGGGTGTTCTGCTATTGCTAAAATAATTGATGTAATAGTTGAAATTAGTGCTGAATACTGCGCGGTTTGTGCCCTTCATTGTCGATAGCTTGCCCTTTTCCTCCTTGTCTTCACTGATGTAATACACTTCGCGTCGTAAAGGCGATTCGGCAGCTGCCTGGTAGTAATAAACCTCCTTGTTGGCATCGTATCCATAAAAATCTGTTACATCGAATTCACCCTCGGTAAGTTGGTTCAATTCAATGCCATCTTTGTTGTATAAGTACAGATGTGACCATCCGTTACGTTCACTCAGTACCACAAAATTGCCGTTATCGAGGTAGGTAAAAGCATCCAGAAAATCCTCAGCAATATAACGGTCGTTTTTTTCGGTCATTACTTCGCGGGTTTCGCCGGTATAGGGATTGGCATACAAAATGTCCATCTGGTTTTGCAGGCGATTAAGACGCATCACAACAAGATCATTTTTAGGTGTCCATTTCAGCCGGGGGACATACAAATCAGTTTCTTCTCCAATATCCACGGGAATGGACATTTTTGTTTTGATCTCGTAATTCATCACCTGAACGATCGAATTTTTTTCGCCTGCTTTCGGATATTTATAGGTCTCTTCACCGGGGTAAAGTTTGTATTGCTCATGAGTTGGAGCCATCCCTGCATATATAGGCATTGAGAACTGTGGAACTTCCCGCTCGTCGAATTTGATGTAAGCTACAAACTCGCTGTTTGGCGACCACCAAAAAGCCTTGTTGAATCCAAACTCTTCCTCGTAAACCCAGTCAGGAGCCCCATTAATTATCTCATTTTGCTTGCCGTCAAATGTGGCCTGGCTGGTACTGCCAAACTTCAGACTTTTTACAAAAATGTTGTTGTCGCGTACATATGCAATACGCTCGCCATCGGGAGAAAAAGTAGCCAGTTGCTGGGGCCCACCATCTGAAAGGGCATTAAGTTCTTCCGTCACCGAGTTCCAAACGTAATATTCAGCTGTATAGGAATGGCGATAAATCGATTTCATTTTTGTAGTCAGCAAAATTTTTGTCTCATCGTCGCTGAACGTATAATCTGAAAATGAGGAAATCGGTGCATCTTCAACTTTGGTAATATCGAACAGCGTTTCTGTTTCATTGCCGGTTTCGTAGCTGTACTTCACAATGCGGGTTCCATTTTCCATGGTGGAATAATGAATGCCGTCGTTCATCGAATGAAGTCCGTATACCGAAGAGGCGCGAAATGTGCCTTTCACAAATATATCCTCAAGTGTAAATTTCCGGGCATTCTGAGCACTCAGGTTAAGCGACAAAAAAACCGCAAAAAGCAGAACAAAAAATCTATTCATGGGTAATTTAATTATTAATTCTTCAGGAAAAACAAAAGTAAAAAATGTTCCATAAGACAGAAATGATTTTCAATATTTAACCCTTTCTGACCTAATCAACACTGCAATGTTGAAATATTCTTTAAAACAGGCAGAGGATAGTGGGCCAAACTATTAAAATATTACAGGATTAATTATCTTTGCAGCCACTTTGAAAATTAGGATTTAAAACACTAAACTGTTTATCCTGATATTTGTTTGAAAAACAGAAGCCGTGTTCGTTTGGGTAAACAAACTGAACTTTTGGTTGACAGAAAAAAGAATTAAATGGTAAAGATTACACTTCCCGATAACAGTGTGCGCGAATTCGATGAAGCAGTAAACGGTATCGAAATAGCGAAATCCATCTCCAACCGGTTGGCAAAAGATGTTTTGTCGGTTTCGGTCGATGGTGAAGTTTGGGACCTTACTCGTAAGATCGATCACGATGCACAAATTAAACTGAACACTTGGGACGACAGGGAAGGAAAAGAAACCTTTTGGCATTCATCTGCGCATTTAATGGCTGAAGCCATCGAGTCGTTTTATCCGGGGACTAAATTTGGCATCGGTCCAACCGTTGATACCGGTTTCTATTACGACGTAGACCTACCAAATGATAAAGTGATTTCGGAAAAAGATCTTCAAAAAATTGAGCAAAAAATGCTCGAACTGGCACGTCAGAAAAATGATATTGTTCGGGAAGAGATTGCAAAGGACGATGCTATGGAAATGTTCACTGAAAAGAATGATGAACTAAAGCAGGAACTGATCAGTGAACTGGAAGACGGAACAATCACCTTATACAAACAGGGTAATTTTACCGATCTTTGTCGTGGGCCGCATCTGCCAAATACCGGCTATATTAAAGCGATTAAACTGACCGCAATAGCCGGGGCTTACTGGCGTGGCGACGAGCATAATAAAATGTTGACCCGTATTTACGGCGTGACTTTTCCGAAGCAAAAAATGCTCGACGAATATCTGGTGATGCTGGAGGAAGCAAAAAAACGCGACCACCGCAAAATAGGGAAGGAAATGCAGCTCTTCGCTTTTTCAGAATCGGTTGGGCAGGGACTGCCATTGTGGTTGCCTAAAGGAGCACAATTGCGCGAACAGCTCGAGAATTTCCTGAAAAAGGTGCAAAAAAAATACGGATACGAGCAGGTTATGACTCCGCATATTGGCGATGTAAAGCTTTATAAAACGTCGGGGCATTATCAAAAATACGGAAAGGACTCTTTCCGGCCGATCAGTACGCCCGCAGAAGGGGAGGAGTACCTGTTGAAACCGATGAACTGTCCACATCATTGTGAAATATATAAAGCGTGGCCACGCTCATACAAAGACCTGCCCGTTCGCATGGCCGAATTCGGAACAGTTTACCGTTATGAAATGAGTGGCGAGTTGCATGGATTGACGCGTGTACGTGGTTTTACGCAGGATGATGCACACATATTCTGCCGACCCGACCAGTTGAAAGATGAGTTCAAGAAAGTAATAGACATCATTTTCATCATCTTCAAGGCACTCGATTTTGAAAACTATACAGCACAGATTTCATTGCGCGATCCGGATAAACCGGAAAAATATATTGGCTCGCCGGAAAACTGGGATAAAGCCGAAAGGGCGATTATAGAGGCTTGCGAAGAAAAAGGGCTGAATACGGTAACCGAAAAGGGAGAAGCTGCATTTTACGGGCCAAAGCTCGATTTCATGATCAAAGACGCTTTGGGAAGAAGTTGGCAGTTAGGTACCATACAGGTGGACTACAATCTTCCCGAACGTTTTGAACTCGAATACATCGGATCAGATGATAATCGTCATCGTCCGGTAATGATTCACCGGGCACCATTCGGATCGATGGAGCGTTTTGTTGCCGTGCTGATCGAACATACCGCAGGTAAATTTCCATTGTGGCTCACACCCGAGCAGGCAGTGGTTTTACCAATCAGTGAAAAGTATAACGATTATGCTAAAAAAGTTTCAGATTTACTAAATAATTACGATATTCGCACCGTCGTTGACGACCGTAACGAGAAGATTGGTAGGAAGATACGTGACAACGAATTGAAACGGATTCCTTATCTGCTGATTGTTGGCGAAAAAGAAGCTGAAGCAGAAACCGTTTCGGTACGCCGACAAGGTGAAGGTGATAAAGGATCAATGAAGATCAGCGAATTTGCTGATTTTATTGAAAAAGAAGTAAGAGATCAACTATCAGGATTGTATAACTAACTTAAGGAGGAACGAAAAATAGCTATTAAGAGAAGAGGACCAAGAAGATTTCAACCGAGAAGGGAACAGGAACCACAACATCGGATTAACCAGAAAATCAGAGTGCCGCAAGTACGCGTGGTAGGGGATAATATTGAGAATCCCGGAGTTTATCCACTGCGTGAAGCCCTGCAAATGGCTGACGAAATGGAGTTGGATCTGGTGGAAATTTCACCAAAAGCCGATCCACCGGTTTGTAAAATCATCGATTACAAGAAGTTTCTTTATCAGCAGAAAAAGAAGCAGAAAGAGATGAAAGCCAAAGCCACGAAGATCGTGGTGAAGGAAATCCGATTTGGACCACAGACCGACGAGCATGACTTTCAGTTTAAATTGCGTCATGCCGAGAAATTCCTGAAGGAAGGAGCAAAAGTTAAGGCGTTTGTTTTCTTTAAAGGAAGATCAATCCTGTTTAAGGAACAAGGCGAAATTTTGTTGCTGCGACTGGCAACCGAATTGGAAGAATTTGGAGCGGTCGAACAAATGCCTAAACTGGAAGGCAAACGAATGACGATGTTTATTTCACCAAAAAAGAAATAAGATTTCACCTAAATAATAATAGAGTTCTTTGATAATCATTTAATTAAGTAGGAATTATGCCAAAAATGAAAACGAATTCCGGTGCTAAAAAACGCTTTAGAATTACCGGAACAGGCAAAATTAAAAGGAAGCACGCCTACAAAAGTCATATTCTGACGAAAAAGAGTAAAAAACGTAAACGCAATTTGACTTATTGGACAACCATTGATAAGACAAATGAAAGTAACGTTAAACTTTTGTTGAACATGAAGTAATCGGTCGAATGACTGCTTACTGCGTAAATTCCTTTTGAAGAGAAAGGTAAAATGAGTTATTAACCGGATAATTGTGCTTTAAAGTATCTCGAGAACTCGGGAGCGCCGATTATCAAAAAAGTAAAAAGTATGCCAAGAAGTGTAAATCATGTAGCATCACGTGCCCGGAGAAAGAAATTACTGAAAAAAACTAAAGGTTATTTCGGGTCGCGTAGTAACGTTTGGACAGTTGCAAAGAATACCTGGGAAAAAGGCCAGCAGTATGCTTATCGCGACAGACGAACAAAGAAAAGAACATTCCGTGCATTGTGGATCCAGCGTATAAACGCAGCGGCCCGTCTTGAAGGAATGTCGTATTCACAATTCATGGGATTGTTGAAAAAGAACGATATCGAAATCAACAGGAAAGTACTGGCTGATTTGGCCATGAACCAACCTGAAGCTTTCAAAGCTATCGTTGACAAAGTAAAATAAAGACTTTATTTGCAGGTGAAATAGATGACCCGGTCCGTCTTTCGATGGTCCGGGTTTATTTTTTTTATGGAAGTTCACAACGAAAATGCCTAAATTAGAACGATATAAAATCGACTAAACCGGCAGATGAATGTTCCAAAGACCAGTATAATTTTATTTTTCCTTACTTTATTTGTTTTATCAGGTTTGAACACCAAAGCCCAACCTGAGCATAAAGACTCCCTGAACCTTGAAGCAGGTGATTTGACTTTTAAAACTTCAGCTTTTCAAATCGAGATTCTTAAAAGTTCTCAAACCTTAAAGGCCTTAAGGCCCGCTTCCGATCTTGAATTTGACTTTACCCCTGGAGAGTGGTTGTATAAAAGGAATAAAGCAGGATTTTATCATTTAGGTGATATCAACTTTAGAATAAAGGTAGGAGAATCCAATAACTGGAAAAATTACTCTTCTGCTTTAACACGAACACCTGTAGACAAATTAAATCCTTCACGAGTCAATCAACTGGCTGCTTCTGATCTTTCCGTTCTTTTCGAAGACTGTCCTTTACAAGTGCTTCGTTTTTGGGCAAAACAAAACGAGAATATCGTTCTGCGTTTTGAATTTAAAAATATTTCTGATGAAACAGTTGAATTGGGTGCCCTGGGTATTCCGATGATTTTTAACAACAACCATACGCATAAAACACTTGACCGTGCACATACCGAAAATGTGTTCTACGATCCGTATATTGGAATGGATGCTGGGTATTTGCAAGTAGTTCGCCTAAAAGGTACCGGACAGGTTCTTCTGGTGGTGCCCGAAGAGGGATCACCTTTTGAAGCATGGCGGCCTTTGCTCGACGATCCCACTCCACGCGGTATTACCTTCGAAGGCTTTCATGAATGGATGATCCACAGTAAAGCTTATGCGGAAAACGAATGGAAACATGCAAAACCCTGGAATCCGGCTACCTCGATATTCCTCGAACCGGGCGAAAAAACAAAGGTTGGGCTTAAATTTTTGCTGGCTGATTCGGTCAAGGATATTGAAAATACCTTGATCACGAACCAGAAAGCTGTGGCTGTTGGAATTCCAGGATATGTTTTACCAATGGATGTTAAGGCATCGCTCTTTTTAAAATATAATTCACAGATCAGTGAAATGGTAATGGAACCCGATGGTGCCCTGCAACTGGATGATTTGGGAACTAACGAAAGAGGGTGGAAAAAATATCAGGTAGGGGGAAAGATCTGGGGCCGGGCTCGACTAACAATTCGCTATAAAGATGGAATACAACAGACCATTAACTACAAGGTCATAAAACCAGAAAAGCAGTTAGTGAACGATAACGGACATTTTTTGACCACCAAGCAATGGTTTGATCCTGAAAATGATCCTTTTCACAGGGCTCCGTCGGTAATCACTTACGATTATGAAGCGCAGAAACAGGTAACCCAGGACAGTCGGGCATGGATCTGTGGATTGAGTGATGAAGGCGGAGCTGGATCCTGGCTTAATGCCGTGATGAAACAGCTTGTGCAACCAGATGCATTGGAAGTGGCAAAGCTCGAAGATTTTATGCAGCAGACGCTATGGGGCGGTATTCAATACAGCGAAGGCCCTTTAAAATATGGTGTTCGGAAAAGCCTGTTTTACTATGAACCCGATTCGATGCCTAAAGGAACGTACAGTGACACACTTACTTTTAATACTTGGGCCGCCTGGAATAAGGAACATGCGGAAACTGTCGAGCGATCATACAATTATTCGCATGTGGCAGCGGCGCATTGGGTGATGTACCGCTTGGCCAGAAATTATGAGGGACTGGTTCAGCAAAAAAGCTGGGACTGGTACCTTGAAAAAGCTTTTCATACCGCTGTCGCAATGGTCGACCTGGCTCCTCACTATGCACAATTCGGGCAAATGGAAGGAAGTGTATTTCTGCATATTCTTGAAGATATGAAAGCGGAAGGATGGTGGGAACAAGCTCGCCAACTGGAAGAAAAAATGAAAGAACGTGCGGATCACTGGGCTTCGCTGAATTATCCGTTTGGCAGTGAAATGCCATGGGATTCTACAGGGCAGGAAGAAGTTTATATGTGGTCAGATTACTTTGGATATGCGGATAAAGCCCTGACAACTTTGAAGGCTGTTCTTGCTTATATGCCAACCATTCCACACTGGGCATACAATGGAAATGCACGCCGCTACTGGGATTTTTTATACGGGGGCAAATTGTCACGTATCGAGCGCCAGATTCATCATTATGGTTCAGGGCTAAATTCAATTCCGGTGCTAAAGGCTTATCGAAATTCGTCCGATGATCTTTATTTGCTGCGAGTTGGCTACGGCGGTTTAATGGGAACGCTTAGCAACATTACGCAGGATGGTTTTGCTCCGGCGGCTTTTCATTCGTTTCCTTCAACCTTAAAAAACGATGGTATTTCGGGTGATTATGGTCCTGGATTTTACGGATACGCTGTAAATTCAGCAACCTTTGTTACCTACGATAAAGAACTGGGTTGGCTGACTTTTGGTGGAAATAGTAAAGAAAAAAATCATGTACTTCATGTTGATCTGACAACCGCAGCAAAATCGCGTCTTTTTATTGCACCTCTAAAACTGTGGATTACCCTTGATGCCGGACAAATAGAATCATTTGAGTTGGATACTGGAACAGGAAATTTGGAACTCGAAATAAACTCAAATGCCTTTACTTCGCATGCATATATGAGAATGGAACAATCCGATACAGTAACCCGTAACTACCATATCAGAAATTATGAAAAAAATGTTCGTGGCCAATATGAGATTCCGCTTAAAAATCAACCTGTGAAAATTAAAATCAACTAGTGATGAAAAGAATTATTAGCTTAATCTTCAAATTTTTATTTTTCGTAATCGTTTTATTTTCAGCATGTAAACAAAATTCAGTACCAACTGTCATAACAGATGGACCTGAAGTAATCAGTTTTCGTGCTTTACCGTTTCAAATCAGCGACGTGAAGCTGTTGGACGGACCTTTTAAACATGCAACAGAGTTAAACGAACAATCGTTGTTGAATTACGAACCTGATCGTTTTCTTGCAAAATTCAGGATCGAAGCCGGATTGGAACCCAAAGCCGAAAATTACCACGGCTGGGAGGACGAGACACTGGCCGGTCATAGTTTAGGGCACTACCTATCGGCCATTTGCATGATGTTTCAAACTACCGGCAATGAGGAATTTGCAAGACGTGCCAACTATATTGTGGATCAACTGGCTGAATGCCAGAATGCTGACGACAGTGGATATATTGGTGCTTTCAAGAATGGTAAAAAGATTTTTGAAGAGCAGGTGGCAAAAGGCGATATACGCTCACATGGGTTTGACTTGAACGGACTATGGTCACCGTTTTATACTATGCACAAAGTAATGGCCGGATTAAACGATGCTTACGAATTGTGCGGAAATGAAAAAGCACTGGAAGTGAACCTTAAATTTGCGGACTGGATTTACTCCATCATTAATGATCTCAACGATGAGCAGATTCAGGAAATGCTAAATTGCGAATACGGGGGGATCAATGAAGAACTTGCTGAATTGTATGCTGAAACAGGTGATCAGAAATACCTCCGGATGGCGCACGTCTTACATCATAAAGTGATACTGGATTCACTGGCACATCAAAAAGATATTCTGGCGGGGAAACATGCCAATACGCAAATTCCAAAGGTGATTGGGGAGGCTCGTTTGTATGAACTTACAGGTGATAAGACCAGTTACAAAATAGCTGAATTTTTCTGGAAAAGGGTAGTGGAGCATCACTCCTATGTAACAGGAGGCAATGGTGATCACGAATATTTTGGACCGCCGGATACATTGCGTAATCGTTTAAGCAATGAAACCACCGAGAGTTGTAATGTGTATAACATGTTAAAATTATCAAAACACTTGTTTATGTGGGAAGCAAGTCCGAAAGTGGCAGATTTTTATGAGAGGGCTTTGTTTAATCACATTTTATCTTCACAACATCCTGAAAACGGGCATGTTATCTACAATCTTTCACTTGAAATGGGTGGTTTCAAGGTATACCAGAATCCTGAATGGTTTACCTGTTGTGTAGGGAGCGGCATGGAAAATCATTCGAAATACAGTCTGAATATTTATTACCGCAATAATGAGGAACTATTTGTAAACCAGTTTATTGCATCAGAATTAAACTGGAAAGAAAAAGGTCTGAAACTAAGGCAGGAAACACAATACCCTGAAGGACAAGGAACGGCCTTTGAGTTTACCTGTGAAAAACCGGTGAATCTTACACTTCAGATCAGGTATCCCTACTGGGCTAAAAATGGTGTGAAAATTCTGGTGAACGGGGAACCTTCTAAGATAACACAATCACCCCAAAATTTTGTAGCTATTCACCGCAACTGGCAAACGGGCGACAGGGTAGAGGTGGAGTTTCCTTTTTCTTTGCGACTGGAACATATGCCCGACGACAGTAACCGTGTGGCGTTAATGTACGGTCCGCTGGTAATGGCAGGCGATTTGGGTCCTGAAAATGATCCAAAGGCAGCCGATCCGATGTATGTTCCGGTTCTAATGGTCGATGATCGTAATCCGGAAGAGTGGATTACGCCACTTGGAAATGAGTCTAACACATTTATAACTAACGATGTGGGTCGTCCAATGGATGTCACTTTCAGACCATTTTACACGGTTCACAATCGTAATTATTCAGTCTATTTTGATCTGTTTGATCAGGCCGGATGGAAAAAATACCAAACTGAATACGAAGCGAAACAGGCAGTGCTGAAAAAATTGAATCAACAAACGGTTGATTATTTCGAATTGGGAGAGATGCAACCCGAACGTGATCATAATTTTAGGAGTGAAAAAACCTGGACAGAAGAATTTAAACACAAGAAATACCGTGAAGCTGATCGTGGCGGCTGGTTTGCATTCGATATGAGGATAAAAAAGGGAGTTGCTCAACAACTTGTATTTGAATATTATGGAGGATTCCCCGGAGGAAAAACATTTGATATTCTGGTAAATGGATATAAGATAGTTACGGAAAATATTTCAAATGTAAAACCCGGCGAGTTCTTTTATGCGTATTACAATCTGCCAATTAATTTAGTTGAAGAAAATGAAAAGATTTCAGTAAAATTATTGCCTCACGAAGGACACCGTGCCGGTCCGTTGTTTTCAGCCAGAACAGTAATAAGTGATTTCAAATAAACCTGAATTTCGAATTTAACAACAAATTTGATGAAAGAAATTTTTCTGACAATATTGTCAGCAGTTCTTTTGCTGAATTCAACCCAAAAAATTAAAAAGAAAAGGATCGGACAAGGATAAGCAATCCAATTTTACCTGGTTGGTTCACTGACTCAAGTATTAAGAAGTTTGGTGACATTTATTATATCTACGCCATCACTGATAACGAAATGCTGGCTTCTGGTATACCGGCAGTTTGGTTCACCAGGGACCTGAAAAACTGATAATACTATAAAATGGAAATACCTTCGCTCCATAAGTATTTGTCAGAAAAAATGTATCTTAGAACTGGCCATGATATGCTTCATAATTATTTGCGTCAGGAAACAGTATAAACAACAAAGGGCAATCTCGCTATACGAAGACGAAATACTAAACCTGTAACTAAAATAATTATGAAAGAAGCAAATCAAAAAAGACTTTTCATCGCCAGTTGTCTGGCCTTACTTGTAACCGCAATTACTTTTGCCATCCGGGCAAAAATCGAAGGCGTTTTCAGTACCGATTACGGATTAAGCAAAGAAGAAGTAGGACGGGCACTTGCCCCGGCGTTCTGGGGATTTGCCGTGGCCATGTTTGCCGGAGGTTACTTTATTGATATTGTTAAAACCAAAACCATTGTATGGCTGGCGTTTGCAATGCATTTAATCGGAATTGTTCTGTTGTTGCTGGCGAAGGATTATACGTCGCTTTTTCTTGCCAATGTTTTTATCGGCCTTGGTAACGGAAGTGTTGAGGCAGCATGTAATCCATTGGTCGCAACGCTGTTCCCCAATAATAAAACTAAAATGCTTAATCGTTTCCATGTTTGGTTCCCGGGTGGGATCGTAATTGGTGGGGTATTGGCCTGGCTGATTATGGACCAGATAAACCTTCCGTGGCAGGCCCTGGTTGGTATTTTGTTTATTCCGCTGGCATTATACGGTTTATTATTCTTCGGACAACCGATACCGGAAACCGAGCGAGTAGCTTCAGGTGTGAGTTACAAAGAAATGATGAGAAATATCGGAGCACCCGTTACCATAACCCTGGCCGTCATATTTATGATCATGGTAGCCAATATTTCATCAATTTCTGATGTGATAACTTCGAATTATGTATATCCAATAATTATAGTAGGCATCGTTGCTGTATTTATAATAATTGAAGGGAAAGTTATAAATAAAATTAGCTTACTGTTTCCGTTTGTTTTTTTCTGTATGCTGCTTACAGCATCTACTGAACTTGGGACAACGCAGTGGATCAATGCTTTACTTGAATCGAATGGAATCAGTCCAATGATCATCTTAGTCGTTGTCACCGGAATTATGGCTGTTGGACGCTATTTTGCAGGAAGTTTGGTTCACCGTTTAAATCCACCCGGAGTATTGCTTGGGTCTGCTCTGCTTTCTACTGCAGGATTGCTTCTGTTAAGCATTTCGCAAGGTCCGCTTGCAACTTTACTATCGGCTGCCGTATTTGCGATAGGGGTGTGTTATTTTTGGCCAACCATGATCGGAGTAGCTTCAGAATATATTCCGAAAAGCGGAGCACTGGGTATGTCGATTCTCGGAGGTGCAGGTTTTGTTGCTACCTCAATGGTTCTGCCGATCATGGGAAAATCTATTGAAACAGCCGGGCCGCATATTACACTGCGGAATATGTCTGTTTTGCCGATAATACTGATTGTAAGCTTTATAATGCTTTCAGTAATAGTTAACAGGAAAAACTCAACTCCGTAATAACTGTTTTGAAGTAGTACGAAAAGGGGCCTTAATACAAGCAGTGGAGGCCTTTTTATGCATTTTTGTAATGTTTGCTGTAAGAACATAATAATATAAAAATCATTGAAATGAAAGAAGCCCTTCGCTAATGCGAAAGGCTTCTTTGTCGGGATGACAGGATTTGAACCTGCGACCCCTTCGTCCCGAACGAAGTACGCTACCGGACTGCGCTACATCCCGAATAGATTATTAAGATTTTACTTTCTGAATAATCGATTGCAAAAATACTATTTTTTATTTTAAACAAAGAGGGTAGCCTGTAAACATCAACTTGGAACCTTGATATTATTTATAGATATATAATTTAACTTAATATAAATTATAAGACAAACATATTTATTTTGAAAATAGGAGTTCTTAGCAGAATCTTGTAAAATTACGTCCACGCGGCTGAGCGTGGTTTACATAGAATCAGTTATCGCGACGCAGTCCGATAACGGTACGATTTTATGTAAAAGTAATTTGTGCACATTCACGAAAAGTTTTTCCTATAATTCAATATTATGTCTGCGTTCATTCCTCACTTGCCTTCGCCAATCCGCTCAGGTAAATATTACGCACAAATCCCACGCACTGAAAATGTGCTAATCTGAAACTATGCTAAAAAATATTTTTATGCGATTCTCAGGGCTTTAACATTTCAATCCAGGTTAACAGACCTGATTAATTATTCACTCACTATCTTCAATCTCATCAATTACCCTAATCTTTTCTTTTAGGAATTCGATCTTCTGCTTTGTCATTTCGATTTTCTTCTGTACATCTTTGATAAGCGATTCAGCATTTTTCGATTCTGCAAAGAAACCAATATTATTATCCAACAGCACCAGGTCGTTTTCAAGCTGTTTCATTTTATTCATATACTTATCACGTTCCAGGCGCATTTTATTCTGTCCTCGAGATGATTCAGAGAATGACGACATTTTAGTCCTGAATTTCAGCAAATTACGTTGTTCTTCATCAATATTCAAATCATCATACAACTTATTGATCGCTTCCCTGAATCGCACTTGAATTTCATCTTTCTGCTTAAACGGTACGTGCCCGATTTCAGTCCAGCGACGCTGAAATGCCTTAAGTTTTTTCAAATTTGCTTCCACGTCTTTAGAAGACTTGAAGTTCTTAATTTCTTCAATTAAGTCTTCTTTTAATTTCAGGTTATCTACTTGTTCGGTATCAACTTCGTTGAAATGTTCCGATTTTTTATCGAAGAAATAATCGCATGCTGATCGGAAACGTTTCCAGATACTATCGCTTTGCTTGCGTGGCACCGGACCAATTTCTTTCCATTGTTTCTGAATAGTAATAAAATCCTGGGTAGTCTTTTTCCAATCGGTGCTGTCTTTTAGTGCCTCGGCCTGTACACACAAATCGATTTTTAACTGCAGGTTATTTTGCTGTTCTTCCTTATTTTTCGCATAAAAGGCACGTTTGGCATCGAAAAAGGTATCACAGGCAGTTCTGAAACGTTCATAGATTTTGTTGTTATCTTTTCGTGGCGCAAAACCTATTGTTCGCCAAATCTTTTGTAAATCAATAATTTCTTTTGAGTATTTGTCCCATTCTTTGTGCGAATCAATTTCCTTTTCGTTTATAGATTCCACTTTCTCACACAAAGCTGTTTTTGCCTCCAGATTCTTTTTTTGTTCAAGTTTCCGGTCTTCAAAAAATTGCTGGTGCTTTTGATTAATTTTAGTTGTTGCCGCTTTAAAACGTTCCCACAAAGTGTCTTTGTGTTCGCGCGGAACGGGACCGATTTCGCGCCATTGCTCGTGAAATTTCTGAAGGGTATTAAAAGCTCGAATTATAGATGGATCCAACAACAATTCCTCTGCTTTCTCGCATAGTTTGATCTTGGCCTCCATATTCTTTTTCAGATCGAGATCACGCAATTCCCGATTGATCTTGATGTAGTCATAGAAGTTCTCGACGTTGAAATGATAGGTATCCCACAACATTTTCATTTTCGATTGCGGTACCAGGCCAATCTCACGCCATTCCTGTTGCAAAGACCGAAATTCATTAAAAGTTTTGTTGATCGATTCTTCGTTATTAATCAGACCTTTGATTTTTTCAATGACCTCGTATTTCTTTTTAAGATTTTCTTCTTTCTCTAGTTCAAGTCGTTTATTGTATTCAATTCGAATCTGGCGATAGCGTTTAAGGAGATCTTTAATGTCATTTTCGTATGGATCCGCTTCAGCAACAAAGTCTTCCTCTTCCCCACCCTCAACCAGAAAAGCTTTTTTAGCGTTTTCGGTATTGTCTTTTATGTTTTTATAAAAAGCTGCTTTGATGGCATCAACATCGTGTTTAATGTCACGATCGTCGTTTTCTTCCAGTACATCACGTAAAGCATTCACCAGTTCAATCTGGCTATAATTGGAATAGTCGATTTTTTCAACTTTCTCTACAGTTTTCTTTTCTTTATTAGCTGAATTTTCTGCCGACTTTTTCTCTTTATTCTTAGTTTTTTCGGTTTTCTCTCCCGGTTCAACATCCGGTTTTTCCCCCACAACTACTTCTTTACCCGATGTTTTTTGCGTTTCAGGCTTTTCCTCTTTTTTGGAGGTTTCTTCAATCACGGGCACTGATTCGGGAACAGTATCAATCGGAACTTTTTCCTCAACTGCTGCTTTTTCCTTTTTAGTCTCCTCCTTTTCAGGCTTTTCTTCTTCCTTCGAAGTTTCCTTAATTACCGGCACTGATTCGGGAACAGTATCAACCGGCACCTTTTCTTCAACTGCTGCTTTTTCCTTTTTAGTCTCCTCCTTTTCAGGCTTTTCTTCTTCCTCCGGAGTTTCCTGAATTACCGGCACTGATTCGGGAACAGTATCAACCGGCACCTTTTCTTCAACTGCTGCTTTTTCCTTTTTAGTCTCCTCCTTTTCAGGCTTTTCTTCTTCCT